>Ga0307515_10021321_pt1 | contig 11496 bp, 8 predicted proteins | sample 17_EM_MG_FD_194513 | JGI IMG/M metagenome (GOLD analysis project Ga0307515, IMG submission 194513) | Populus trichocarpa ectomycorrhiza microbial communities from riparian zone in the Pacific Northwest, United States - 17_EM | ecosystem: Host-associated > Plants > Roots > Unclassified | place... | reverse complement strand
GCGCCGGGCCGCTGACCAACTTCTTTCGCATCACGCTGCCGCTGATCATGAAGCCGCTGACGCCGCTGCTCATCTCGGCCTTCGCCTTCAACTTCAACAACTTCGTGCTGGTGAGCCTGCTGACCGGCGGGCGGCCCGACTTCCTCGACACCAGCGTGCCGGCCGGCACCACCGACCTCCTGGTTTCGTACACCTACCGAATCGCCTTCCAGGATTCGGGTGCGCAATACGGCCTGGCCGCGGCCATTTCAACGGTCATCTTCGCGATAGTGGCGGGCATCTCGCTGCTGCAGATGCGCTTCACGCGCATCGCACGGGACGACAAGCGCTAGGGCAACACGCACATGGCCATCGTCCTCGACAAATCCCACCGCTGGCGCGTGCTGGCTGCGCACTCATTCCTGATTGGCTTGATCCTGTTGGTGATCTTCCCGTTCCTGATGATCCTGTCGATCTCGCTGCGGCCGGGCAACTTCGCGGCCGGCAGCCTGATCCCGGAGCACATCAGCTTCGAGCATTGGAAACTCGCGTTCGGCATCTCGTACACCTCACCCGATGGGCGGTTGGTGCGGCCCGACTTTCCGGTGCTTCTGTGGCTGTGGAACTCGGTCAAGGTCGCCGGGCTCACGGCCGTGATCACGCTCACGTTATCGACCACGGCCGCCTACGCCTTCTCTCGCATGAAGTTCCGAGGCAAGCAGGCGTCGCTCGCGGGGCTGATGCTGATGCAGATGTTCCCGTCGGTGCTGGCGCTGGTGGCGATCTACGCCATCTTCGACCGGCTCGGCAACGTGTTCCCCTCGGTCGGCATCGACAGCCACGCGTCATTGCTGCTCGCCTACTCGGGCGGCATCGCCTTGCATGTGTGGACGATCAAGGGCTACCTCGACACCATCCCCATCGAGATCGAAGAGGCCGCCAAGGTCGATGGCGCCACGCCGTGGCAGGCCTTTCGCCTCGTGCTGCTGCCGATGGCGGTACCGATCCTGATGGTGGTGTTCCTGCTCGCATTCATCGGCGCGATCATCGAGTACCCGGTCGCGTCGATCCTGCTGCACGAAGAGGCCAAGCTCACGCTGGCGGTCGGCTCCAAGCTCTTCCTCTACGACCAGAAGTACCTTTGGGGAGACTTCGCGGCAGCGGCCATCCTCTCGGGCTTGCCGATCACCGTGGTGTTCATCCTGGCGCAGAAGTGGATGATTTCCGGGTTGACGGCTGGCGGCCTCAAAGGCTGATGCAATGAAGCTGTCGTGGCTTGCCATCGCCATTCTGCTGACATCGTGCGCAGGCCAGCCGACAACGCCTGCACCCGTTGCAGAGAAGGTCATCGCCGGCCCCGTGCAGGTGCCCGGCAGATTCACCGACAACCCCATCGTCTACTTCGTCATCACCGACCGCTTCGCCAACGGTAACCCGGCCAACGACCACAGCTACGGCCGCCAGCGCGAAGCGAATCCGCAAGACGACGTGGGCACATTCCACGGCGGCGACCTCAAGGGCCTCACCGACAAGCTGCGCGAAGGCTGGTTCAAGGAGCTGGGCGTCAACGCGATCTGGATCACCGCGCCCTACGAACAGATTCACGGCTGGGTGGTCGGCGGCAACAAGGCGTTCAAGCACTACGCCTATCACGGCTACTACGCGCTCGACTACACGCTGCTCGACAAGAACATGGGCACGCCCGACGAGCTGCGCGAGATGGTCGACACCGCGCACGCACAAGGCATTCGCATCCTGTTCGACGTGGTGATGAACCATCCCGGCTACCTCGACATCCAGACCGCGCGAGACGTCGGTCTCAAGGTGCTGTGGCCGGGTGCCGAGCGCGCCACGCTGCGCGACTATCACGACTACATCGATTACAACAACTTCGCTTTCACGGACTGGTGGGGGCGTGCATGGGTCCGCTCCGGCCTGCCCGGCTACCTCGACGGTGGCCGGGACGACCTGACGGTGCAGCTCGCCTTCCTGCCCGACTTCCGAACCGAGAGCACAGAGAAAGTGCGGCTGCCGAGCTTCCTGCAACGCAAACCCGACACCCACGCGCGCGACCTGCCCAACACCACCGTGCGCGGCTACCTCGTCAGCTGGCTCAGCGACTGGGTGCGCGAGTACGGCATCGACGGGTTTCGCGCCGACACGGTGAAGCACGTTGAACCCGCGGCCTGGGCCGAGCTGAAGACCTCGGCCACCCGCGCACTCGCCGATTGGAAGGCGCGCAATCCGGCCAAGAAGATCGACGACGAACCGTTCTGGATGATCGGCGAATACTGGGGCCAAGGCCCCGAGCGCTCGCCACTGCACGACTCTGGTTTCGACGCGCTGTTGAACTTCGATTTCCAGAAGCAAGGCAGCGCCTTCGCCCAGCCCGAGGCGCTGTTCGCGAGCTACAGCCGACTGCTCGCCGGCCAGCCGGGCTACAACACGCTGAGCTACATCTCCTCGCACGACACCGAGCTGTTCGATCGAACGCGGCTCGACCAGGCCGGCGCCGCACTGCTGCTCGCGCCGGGCGGCGTGCAGATCTTCTACGGCGACGAGAGCGCGCGTGCCGCCGGGCCGGCACCGGCGTCCGACCTGCAGCAGGCCACGCGTTCCGACATGAACTGGAACAGCATCGACCACGCGCTGCTGACCCACTGGCGCAAGCTGGGCAACTTCCGTGCGCGCCATGTGGCCCTCGCGCGCGGCGCACACCAGATGCTCAGCGACACGCCCTACGTCTTCAGCCGCATCGATGCCACCAGCGGTGACTGCGTCGTCGTCGCATGGAACGTCACAGGCCCGCAAGAGCTGCCCGTCACCGGCGTCTTTACCGAAGGCGAGCGCCTGCGCGACGCCTATTCCGGCCAGACGAGCATCGTGCGAAACGGCCATGTCACCATTGATGCCCAGCGCTGGGTGCTCCTCGAACGCCAACCGCCCTGACCTACCAGATTCCTCATGCCACCGCCCGACACACCGCCCCGCCTGCTGGCCGACATCGGCGCCACCTACGCCCGCTTCTGCATCGAGCGCGAACGCGGCCAGTTCGAGCGCATCGCCGTGCTGCCGTGCGCTGACTATGGCGATTTCATCTCGGTGATGCGCGCCTACCTGAACAGCGTGCCCAACGTGACACCCCGCCACGGCGCGATGGCCATCGCCTACCCGATTGACGGCGATGCCGTGCGCATGACCAACCGCGACTGGGCCTTCTCGATCCAGGAGGTGCAGCAGCAGCTCGGCCTGCACACGCTGCTGGTGGTGAACAACTACACGGCCCTCGCGATGTCGCTGCCCGGTGTCGGGACGGACGGTCGCGTACAGGTGGGCGGCGGCGAGCCCGCGCCCGACGGCGTGATCGGCCTGATCGGCCCCGGCACCGGCCTGGGTGTGTCGGCGCTGATCCCCACCAACGACCGCTGGGTCACGCTCGCCACCGAAGGCGGGCACGCCAGCTTTGCGCCCAACGACGAGCGCGAGCTGCGCGTGCTGCGCCACCTGTGGAAGACCATGCCGCACGTGTCGGCCGAGCGCCTGGTGTCAGGCCCTGGCATCGAGTTGATCCACGAGGCTTTGCGTGACGGCAGCGTGTCGTCGCCAGCCGGCCTCAGCACCGCAGAGATCGTGCAGCGCGCGCAGCAAGGCAGCGACGCGGTGTGCGTCGACACCATCGACTGCTTCTGCGCCATGCTCGGCACGGTGGCCTCGAACCTCGCGCTCACATTGGGCGCCACCGGTGGCATCTACGTGGGCGGCGGCATGCTGCCGCGGCTGGGCGAGTTGTTCTACCGCTCGCCGTTTCGCCAGCGCTTCGAGGCCAAGGGGCGTTTCGCGGCTTACCTTGCGCGCATCCCGACCTACGTGCTGACGGCCGAAAACCTGGCGTTCCACGGCGTATCCACGCTATTGGCGGAACACGCACCCGAGCACGCACCCGAACGGGATGGCGGCAACCCGCTGCTGGAGCGCATCGGCAGCGCGCGCGAAACCTTGTCGCCTGCAGAGCGCCGCGTGGCCAACGTGGTGCTGGAGAACCCGCGCACCGCGCTCAACGACCCCATCGCCGCCATCGCCCGGCTGGCCGGCGTGAGCCAGCCCACCGTCATCCGCTTCTGCCGCTCGCTGGGCTTCGAAGGCCTGGCCGACTTCAAGCTGAAGCTGGGCTCGGGGCTCACCGGCACCCTCCCGCTGCAGCGCACCCAGGTGCGCCGGCAAGACGCCACGCCCGATCTCTGCGCCAAGGTGCTGGACAACACCATCTCGTCGATCGTGCAGTTTCGCGAGTCACTCAACGTGGAGTCGATCGACCGCGCGATCGGCCTGCTGCGCGAGGCGCAGCGCGTCGATCTCTATGCGATAGGCAACTCGTCGGTGGTGGCGCTGGACGCGCAGCACAAGCTGTTCCGCTTTCGCATTCCCGTGATGACGCACACCGACCCGGTGATGCTCGCCATGGCCGCCCAGGCGCTCGGACCGAAAGACGTCGCCGTGCTGATCTCGAGCTCGGGCCAGACGAGCGAGCTGATTCGCGCCGCGCAGGTGGCGCACGATTGCGGCGCCCAGGTCATCGCGATCACCTCCAAGCAGTCGCCGCTGGCGAAGAAGGCCGACGTGTGCATCGCGGTCGAACACACCGAAGACAGCTCGATCTTCGTGTCGATGATCTCGCGCATTCTTCACCTGCTGGTCATCGACATGGTGGCCGTCGGCCTGGCGGTGCGGCGTACGCCGACAATGGCCGAAGGCCGCGGCCCGCACGGCAAGCAGCAGACGCCGGCGCCTGGCGTGCTGATCTCCCACATCGACTGAATTTCTTCGCATGACTGACGCAGAGTTGTTGCTCCTGGAGCCGATCCAGCAGCTGTCCTTGTCCGGCGGCGGTTTTCGCGCGGCCTTCTTCCACCTGGGTGCCCTGCACGCGCTCGCGGCGCAGGGCCGGCTGCGCGAGCTGAAGCTGCTGGTCACGATCTCGGGCGGCTCGATTGCAGCGGGCTTCTTCCTGCAGGATTGGATGCGTGCCCTGAAGCAAGGCCCGGTCAACGACCAGGAACTCGCACGCTGCGCCTTGCGCGCGCAGCAGACGCTCTTCCGCAAGACACGGCACAACCCGCGGCTGCGGGTGATGGCGTCGGTGCGTGCGCTGAGCAGCGGGCTGGTGCGCAACGAGTTCGGCTTCTCTCTGGCCATGGCACGCATCAGCCGCCGCTGGCTGGGCGCCTTGCACCGCGCCACGTCGAAGGAGGCGTGGCCGGCTGCGCTGCCCGAGTGGCGCATCGCCTGCTCCGATTACGCGCAGGGCAACCGCTGCGTGGTCGTCATCGGACACAAGGGCTTGCCGTTTCAGCCCGACGCCAACTACCTGTCGATGCAAGACCTGCCGGTGGCGAAGGCCGTGGCCTCATCCAGCGCGGTGCCCGGCGTGTTCGAGCCCATTCGCTGCGGCCCGTACCACCTCGGCGACGGCGGCGTGCTGGACAACCACGGCCTGCGCGAGCTCGACCCAACCATCGGCGCAGCCGTCTGCATCGATGCCTCGGCACCGGTCTTGCCGATGAACCCCATCGACGGCTGGGCCACGCCGATGCGGGCCATGGACCTGATGATGGAGCAGACCCGCGGCGACGTGCTGCGCATGCGCCACTGCACGCTGATCTCACTGCGCGAGCCGGTGGTGCAGCCGAGCGGGCTGGATTGGTGGTCGCACCTGCGCGCCCTGAGAACCGACCTCGACGACTTTGCCGCCACCGAAGCCCACCTGCTGTTCCTGGCCGGCTACCAGAGCGCCACCGGCCGGCCCGACATCCCGCTCAACTGCCCGCACGACGACATGCTGGCACTGTGGGAGACGATGAGCCGCGCCGAACCCGAGCAGTTGCCGCCCGACGCGAAGCTGCAGCTGGCCGACAGCCGCGAGGCCTGCCTCGATGACCTTGAGCGCGGGCAGCATGTGCTCTTCGCCGGCATGCAGAAGCGCTCGCCGGTGTCCATCGCCGTGAGCATGACCTCGCTCCTGATGGTGGGCGTCACCGTGCTCGTGCTGGTGCTGATCGCCAAACTGGCCTGGGCCTCTGGCCTCGCGTTGATCCCGCGGCCGTCTCGTGCACTCTCAAGCAATGGTTTGCTGGCGCTGGCCTGGCTGGGTGGCGCGGTCTGGCTGTGGCAGTTCCACGCGCCTCGGCGCGGAGCGATGTTCTACAACATGCGGCAGTGGATCGGCGTGCTCGCCGGCCCCATCGCGCTGCCGGTGGTGGTGCTGCTTTCGATCACGCTGAGGCTGAAGGTCATCGCGTTCTCGACACGCGACCTCACGACCTGGGCCCGCACGGCGCTCACGAAATATCAGCGCAGGCGTGCGGCCGCGGCCATCGCCGCGGATCAGTCGTCCTTCACGCAATCCACGAAGTAGTTGTGCGTCTCGGGGTTGATGTCGCCCTCTTCCACCAGGCCGTGCACGTCGGTGTCGAAGCCCGGGAACTGGGCGTTGAACGAGCGCGTGAAGCGCAGGTAGTCGACGATCTTCTTGTTGAAGCGCTCGCCCGGGATCAAGAGCGGAATGCCCGGCGGGTACGGCGTGACCAGTGAGGCGGTGATGCGGCCTTCGAGGGCGTCGATCGGCACGCGCTCGGTCTGGCGGTGGGCGATGCGCGCGAAGGCATCGCTCGGCTTCATGGCCGGCTGCAGGTCCGACAGGTACATCTCGGTCACGAGGCGCGCGATGTCGCTCTTGGCATAGGCCTCGTGGATGGCCTGGCTCAGGTCGCGCAGGCCCATGCGCTCGTAGCGCGGGTGCAGCGCCACGAACTCGGGCAGCACGCGCCACAGCGGCGCATTCTTGTCGTAGTCGTCCTTGAACTGCTGCAGCGCAGTCAGCAGCGTGTTCCAGCGGCCCTTGGTGATGCCGATGGTGAACATGATGAAGAAGGAATACAGCCCCGTCTTCTCGACCACCACGCCGTGCTCGGCCAGGAACTTGGTGACGATGCTCGCCGGGATGCCGGTCTTGGCGAACTTGCCCGACATGTCGAGCCCCGGCGTGATGATGGTGCTCTTGATCGGGTCGAGCAGGTTGAAGCCTTCGGCCAGGTCGCCGAAGCCATGCCACTTCTCGCCGGCCTTCAGCACCCAGTCGCTGCTCTTGCCGATGCCGTCGGTGGCCAGCTTCTCCGGGCCCCAGACCTTGAACCACCAGTCCTTGCCGTATTCCTTGTCGACTTTGCGCATGGCGCGGCGGAAGTCGAGCGCTTCGAGAATGCTTTCTTCCACCAGCGCCTTGCCACCGGGCGCTTCCATCATCGCAGCGGCCACGTCGCAGCTCGCGATGATCGCGTACTGCGGGCTCGTGGAGCTGTGCATCAGGTAGGCCTCGTTGAAGAGGTGGCGGTCGAGCTTGCGGGTCTGCGAGTCTTGCACCAGCACCTGCGAAGCCTGGCTGATGCCGGCCAGCAGCTTGTGCGTCGACTGCGTGGCGAACACTAGCTGGTCCTTCGGGCGCGGGCGCTTGCGGCCCATCGCATGGTAGGTACCGTAGAACTCGTGGAAGGCGGCGTGCGGCAGCCAGGCTTCGTCGAAGTGCAGCGTATCGATGTAGCCATCGAGCGAGTGCTTGATGGTCTCGGTGTTGTAGAGCACGCCGTCGTAGGTGCTCTGCGTGAGCGTGAGGATGCGCGGCTTCACCTTCTTCGCGTCCACGCCTTTCAGCAGCGGGTTGGCGGCGATCTTCTTCTTGATGGCCTCCGGCGAGAACTCGCTCTCGGGGATGGGGCCGATGATGCCGTAGTGGTTGCGCGTGGGCCGCAGGAACACCGGCACCGCGCCGGTCATGATGATCGCGTGCAGGATGCTCTTGTGGCAGTTGCGGTCGACCACCACCACGTCGCCCGGCGCCACCGCGTGGTGCCACACCATCTTGTTGCTGGTGCTGGTGCCGTTGGTGACGAAGAAGCAGTGGTCGGCGTTGAAGATGCGCGCCGCGTTGCGCTCCGAGGCCGCGATGGGGCCGGTGTGATCGAGCAGCTGGCCGAGCTCGTCGACGCTGTTGCACACGTCGGCGCGCAGCATGTTCTCGCCGAAGAACTGGTGGAACATGCGGCCCACCGGGCTCTTCAGGAAAGCCACGCCACCCGAGTGGCCCGGGCAGTGCCAGGAGTAGGAGCCGTCTTGCGCGTAGTCGACCAGCGCGCGGAAGAACGGCGGTGCCAGGCCATCGAGGTAGCTCTTGGCCTCGCGGATGATGTGGCGCGCCACGAACTCGGGCGTGTCCTCGAACATGTGGATGAAGCCGTGCAGCTCGCGCAGCACGTCGTTCGGCAGGTGCTGCGAGGTGCGCGTTTCGCCGTACAGGTAGATCGGGATCTCGGCGTTCTTGCGGCGGATCTCTTCGATGAACTTGCGCAGGTTCAGCACGGCCGGGTCGAGATCAGGGCCTTCGGTGAATTCGTTGTCGTCGATTGACAGGATGAAGGCGCTCGCGCGGCTTTGCTGCTGCGCGAACTGCGACAGGTCACCGTAGCTGGTGGCGCCGAGCACCTCGAAGCCCTCTTTCTCGATGGCTTCGGCCAGGGCGCGAATGCCCAGCCCCGAGGTGTTCTCGGAGCGGTAATCCTCGTCAATGATCACGATGGGAAAACGAAAGCGCGACATGGCAATCCCGGGGCTGAAAACGAAAGAGCGCGAAGTGTAGAGCCACTGCGTGACGGCATACACTGCGGCCACTTGACCTGAGGAGAAGCCATGGAGCTGCAGTTGTCGACCGCCTGGTGGGTGCTAGCCGGCGTGGCCGTCGCAGCCGAGTTGGCCACCGGCACCTTCTATCTGCTGATGGTGGCGCTGGGCCTCGCGGCCGGTGCCGTCGCTGCACACCTGGGCTTGTCGACCAGCCTGCAGATCACCACTGCCGCCATCGTGGGCGGTGGCGCCACCGCGTTCTGGCACTGGCGTCGCATGCATCATCCACGGTCTGCCCCTGCCGCCGAAAACCGCGACGTGAACCTCGACATCGGCGAACGCGTCAACGTCGCAGCCTGGGGTGCCGACCGCACCGCGAAGGTTTCCTACCGCGGCTCGACCTGGACGGCCAGACTGCAGCCCGATGCACCCGCCACGTCCGGCGAGCACGTGGTCAAGGCCGTGGAAGGCAATTGGCTCGTCCTCGCACCTCACTCGTCCCACTGATCCCACAGAAGGCATTCCATGGAAATCGCACTCGTTCTCGCGGTCATCGCCGCCATCTTCGTCTTCCAGACCTTCAAGATCGTGCCGCAGCAAAACGCCTGGGTGGTCGAGCGTCTGGGCAAGTACGACCGCACACTGACACCGGGCCTGAAGTTCGTCGTGCCCTTCATCGAGCGCGTGGCCTACAAGCATTCGCTGAAAGAAGTGCCACTCGATGTGCCCAGCCAGGTCTGCATCACCAAGGACAACACCCAGCTGCAGGTCGACGGCATCATCTACTTCCAGGTTACCGACCCGATGCGCGCGAGCTACGGCTCGTCAAACTACATCTCGGCCATCACACAACTCGCGCAGACGCTGCTGCGCTCGGTGATCGGCAAGATGGAGCTCGACAAGACCTTCGAGGAGCGTGACCACATCAACATGTCGGTCGTCGCAGCATTGGACGAAGCCGCCACCAACTGGGGCGTGAAGGTGCTGCGCTACGAGATCAAGGACCTGACGCCGCCAGCGGCCATCCTGCATTCGATGCAGGCGCAGATCACCGCCGAGCGCGAGAAGCGTGCGCTGATCGCGGCCTCTGAAGGTCGCAAGCAAGAGCAGATCAACATCGCGACCGGTGAGCGCGAAGCTTTCATCGCCCGCTCCGAGGGGCAACGCCAGGCCGAAATCAACAAGGCGCAAGGTGAAGCGGCGGCCATCGTCGCAGTGGCAGAGGCGACAGCCGATGCGATTCGAAAAGTCGCCGAAGCCATCCGCTCCCCCGGCGGCGAGCAGGCCGTGCAACTGAAGGTGGCCGAGAAAGCCGTCGAGGCCTTCGCGCAGCTCGCGCAGAAGAACAACACCATGATCGTGCCCAGCAACATGAGCGAAGTCGCCGGCCTGATCGCCACCTCGATGGCCCTGATCAAGCAGAAGACCCCCAACTGAGAGGGCTCGGTTGCATCTGTCAGCTAGAATCCGCGGCTTCCGGAGAGGTGGATGAGCGGTTTAAGTCGCACGCCTGGAAAGCGTGTGGGGGCTAATAACCCCCCGCGGGTTCGAATCCCGCCCTCTCCGCCAGTTGTATGTTTGGCAAGTGCCACGGTTGACCAGATATCGCACTGAACGCCCCATTGACCGGGGATTCTTTGACCACAAATGGCCATATACGGCTACGAACAGCCGGCATATAGTGGGGGCTCATTTCGGGGATAGGCCCCCGAGGGATCAGCCAAGAGCCCCCACGATGCCCCTGACGGAAATTGCCTGTAAGTCGGCCGCCTGCCCGCCCGACAAGCCCCGTGCACGGTTCAGCGACAGCCTTGGGCTGTATCTCGAAGTGCTGCCCAACGGTGGCAAGTACTGGAAGCTGAAGTACCGCTTCAACGGCAAGGAGAAGAAACTCTCCATCGGCGTCTATGACACCGTCACGCTGAAGAAGGCTCGTGCGACTCGTGATGCTGCGCGCGTGTTGCTGGCTGGCGGCATCGACCCTGGCCAGCAGAAGAAGGCCGCCAAGCTGCTGCGCACCGCCGAAGCTCAGAACTCGTTCGAGGCAGTCGCTCGGGCTTGGTGGGTACAGTGGTCTGCGACCAAGACAGAAAAGCACCGCGACGAGACGATGCGCCGGCTCAAAGCCGACGTGTTCCCCGAGATCGGATCGCTGCCGATTGCATCGATCACCGCCCCTCAGTTGTTGACCGTGTGCCGGAAGATCGAAGCGCGCGGCGCCGTCGATATCGCTCGACGTGCGTACCAGACGAGCGGCCAGATCCTGCGCTACGCGGTCGCGCACGGATTGATTGATCGCAACCCGGCAGCGGATGTGCGGCCGAGCGATGCGCTGAAGTCCACCCGCAAAGAGAACCACGCGCGCTTAGACGCGAAAGAGGTTCCCGAACTGCTGCGACGCATCGATAGCTACGATGGCTCACCGCTCACTGTCGGCGCTCTCAAGCTGGTCGCCCTCACCTTCGTGCGCACCTCCGAGCTGATCGGCGCGAGGTGGAGTGAGATCGATCTCGAGGCTGCACGGTGGGATATCCCTGCAGAGCGCATGAAGATGAAGACGCCCCACATCGTGCCGCTGTCGACGCAGGCCGTGGCCGTGCTGCGTGAGCTCTATCCCCTGCGCGGCCTGGGCGACCTGGTTTTCCCTGGCGAGCGGGATCACGCCAAACCGATGAGCAACAACACGATCCTGTTCGCGCTCTATCGCATGGGTTACCACTTGTGAACGGCGGTCAGGAACCGCGCTTATTCGGCGGTGAGGACGCGGTTCTCGGATCACCGATGGTTTCGTGATGGTGCTGCTGCGCGCATGAGTTCGTCGCTGGCATGGACGCCCGGAGGGCGGCC
>Ga0307515_10021319_pt1 | contig 11497 bp, 9 predicted proteins | sample 17_EM_MG_FD_194513 | JGI IMG/M metagenome (GOLD analysis project Ga0307515, IMG submission 194513) | Populus trichocarpa ectomycorrhiza microbial communities from riparian zone in the Pacific Northwest, United States - 17_EM | ecosystem: Host-associated > Plants > Roots > Unclassified | place... | reverse complement strand
GCTGCTCATCCGGAGGTCAGTTCAACCCCCAAAACCCTCTCACTGCCTCACCACATCCCTTCTTTAGATATGCTAATCGCTCTGCAAGGTTCATGGATGCTTATCGAAAGGGACTTACAGGTGCACAAGCTGTTTGGGTTAACCAAAAGTACCATGGCCATCGAACACTTCCTTCTGAGGCAATCTATAGTGACTAGCTAATGTTAACAATATACTATGATTTTCTATAGGCTCAACTCGCGATTCTGAGATATTTAAATTTTTCTGACTCAGCATTTTGTCGCCCAGCCTCACAAATCTTGCTTTGTCTTTCCTAATCGGGAGGGGTGCTAGGTTTGATTGCAGTCTACCTTAGCTTTGCATGGAATGACAAGGAGAAGAGCATGCAAGGCGGGTCCGGAAGGTTCAGAGGGTCCGGAGGGTTGGTGAATGAGAACCTGAGTCTTGGGTTGGAAGTGTACTTGGCATAAGATGTAGGACATAGGACGCTTGTGTGTCTAATCCAAGTATATGACGCGCGAGGACTCGCCAGCATAGCATCAGTTGGTCACCTCACGAGCGGCCTCAGCAACCCCAGCAGCTCTCACCATCGCCGACACTATTTTATACGTAAATTTTTTATTTATAATTATAAAATAATAAACTATATGCATCATTATATTCACTACGTTCGCCGACGCGCCCTTTCAAGTGCGCCCTTTCAAACAGCTGGCCGCACACCCAAACACGGCCTCAAACCGTTGGCCATGTCCAATATTTTTATACATAATAAACTATTGTTTATTATAATTAAATTATTATCCCTTATCACCACTTCTAAAACTAATTCTATGACTAAACTTCGCAACTCGCCATTACCAAACCCCTAGCCTCAATCCCAAGCCTCAATCCCAATGCCCGTCACGCTGTCACACACCTCGGTTGGTTGGTAACTGGATCTGTCAACCAAAACTATTGATCTGTCAAACCCCAACCATTTCACATTGGGTCATCAGCTTCAAGTCATAATACCCAGGAACCTATTACACACGAACTCTCATGGGTTAATTCCAAAATCAATCCAGAATCAACCTGTGACAGGGACTCGTCAGGTCATTAGCTGCAAGTTAAGTTCGGTGAACGGACCCATCCTACACGACGCTGTCTTCTACCTCGCAGGTGCGAAAGGACGGCTCACCAATGTGAGTGAATTTACCCTGCAAGGACTACAAAGATGCGTACATCACCCTGACTAGTGGAGTACCCAAGCACTCGCCCATGAACGCTTCTTGACGCATCCGTAAAACCGACACCCTTCCTGATTAAGAAAGACAAAGCAAGGGCTCTGAGGCTGGGGGGGACAAATCCTGGCTCGAAAAAATCTCAATGTCTCAGAATCGCGAGTTGAGACACTGGAAAATCACAATATATTGTAAAGAATAGCTAGTCACTATCAATTAAGTTGATTGACTCAGGAGGAAGTGTTTGATGACCATGGTACTTTCGGTTTGCCCAAATGGCCTGTGCATCTTTTCTCTACAAATTGCTGACATGCTGACACTGTATCCTCCTCTGATTCAACATCCTGCAGCTCAAGCTCCTTGACACTTTCAACTTCGCTCTCCATGACAATTTGCATTGGTGTTGGGCTATTGGAGAAGTTGTCAGATGTGTTTTTAGATGTGTTTTTGTACCCCTTGAGAATTTCCCTACCTTTCTCCAACATATCGAAGCACATCGGTGAGCGAGTGAGCCTGAGCTAACTTTTCTGAGTGCACCGCCCAAGATTGGCAGTGTTGATAATTGAACGTTTTGATTTTTGACCCATTTTTTCTATGTCAAATAAATTTTCCTTCCAGCTAGAGCGAACAAGTTAGAGTTTTAGGTTCCGCTTAATTTGAATAGAACAAAGCAATCAATAGAACAAAGCAACGAACAAAGCAACAAGTGGACAATTCGGGACCTGAAAAAGTTGACCTGATTGCAATCGTGCAGGAATAACTTGTGTTCTGTGAAATTTCAATAATTCGGTAATTTCACCTCAGGGAAGAGGGCGCGCAGGTTTTTAAGACTGTACAATTTTTTTATTAGATCTATTCTACTATTTTACGTAATGGTTTGTGCTTGTGGGCAAGGGCCGACCCAGAATAAGGTCGGCTTCTCTTGCTTTGTTCCAAATCGGGACGGGTGCCTGTTTTGGCTGCCCCTACCTTACATCGTCGACGCCCGGATCCTCGGCCACCAGACTCGCCATATATTCGTCACCCTCGAACCACAGAAGTGGCCTGCCGCTCTGCAGAAATCCCAGGCCCGACTCCGGCCAGAACTGGTACTTGTTCATGCTTCACGTAAGGCGCGTTGCCGAGGATGTAAAGAGAGGGGAGAATCCAAGTCGTAGCGTTATCAGAATGACTGTAGCGTAGAGAGTTCGAGGCGTTTCTTCGAAAAAGGCTTGGACGAGGGTTTGACGAAGACGTCTTTCCACTGAAATTGTCAGGAGCTGAGAGCTAGGGTCTAGCTTTGGATGATCCACGGATCGACGACTGTATTGGCGGTCAAAGAGTCTTAATACAGTCGTTGGTCCGCGGATCATCCAATGCTAGACCCTGGCTGAGACCGAAGGTGTTGGGTAATAGTCGAAGGCCGAAGGGCGCTTTCGCCTCAGTCCGAGCTGTCAGACAGACAAACGGAGAGGGTGATCCTGAGATCCAATCACACGTCACAAGCATTCCAATCAAGTAGCCGACTATAGGTATCCAGTTGACTTCGTCGCACACTCTCTCACAGAATACCTCATCCCCGCCTCGAAAGCGCCCAGTGACATTTGTCTGACAAGCCATGCGCCTTTTTTGCGGATCGTGCACGGTGGACGAGTGGACGCCAGCTGCTGCTGAACGCTCTTTGACTCTTTCCATCTCCCCAGAGCTCGTGAGGTAGCCTTTGTCAAATCATGGACTGGTACTCAGACCCGGACTCGGGCTCGGACTCGGACTTGGACTTGCCAGAGAACCATCCGTTGCTGCCACCCGGCAAAGCCAACCTCATTCCAGTCGAAATACTCTCTGAAATCTTTCTTCTCATAGTGCAAGATCGGCCATGGTATCGAGAGCGCCTGATGCTTGTGTGCCGACGCTGGCATGCCATTGTGCTTTCAACTCCAGGCATCCATTCTCGATTGACGATCAGAAGGGCAACTCAGAAGGAAGTCGTCCAGGCATTTGTACAAGGTACAAAGACGCGCTTGGACGTGAGGGTTGATATGAATGATGAAATGGACGGCAGCGATTTCAATCCTGAGAACTCTCTTGCATGCTTCATGGCCGCAGCCCAGGCAGCATCCAGATGGACCTCTCTTAACCTCATTTCACCTCCACCTCTTGGAGAATGCACCGACGTCTGGATCTGGGAACCTTTGGTGCACCTTGAATCCTTCAAAGTCGCTCGCGGTTTTGGCGGGTTCCTTGGGCTAGTCATGACTGGAATCAGAAGAAGTGCTTCTCCCAGTCTCACTTCAATCGAGATTGAAGATCCGGCTGCTGCTCTCTACCTTGTGCAACCTGCGGGTTTGCATATCACCCACTTCCTCACGACTCTTAAGATCCACTTGTCCAAGAGGGTGGATAGCCCTGTGGATATCCTTCCACACCTTCACACGCTGGAGGTCTTTGAGGCCCGAAACCTTTGCCTCCCAATCTATCCACCAGATACCTCCCTTCCTCTCAACAACACCCTCCGTTCCTTGTATCTGAAGTCTGTTTCTGTCCAGTGGATGGCTGGACACGTTTTCCCTGCCCTAGAGGCATGCCGCATTACATTTCCGCACCATGTTGACACTATCCAGGCCCTCCACCCCGTTACTATGCCGTCATGCTATTCTCTTACATATAACTCCAACAATCTTCACCCCCTTACACATTTTTACCTACCTCTACTATCTGAATTGGATGTGAAAAGTGGGCAGTGGAATACCTGGAGAGGGAATCGTCAGCTCGCCATTCTATATCCTATAGTTACTGCTGGAGCACAGAGCCTGACTAGTTTGCAACTGGATGTTACTTGCAGGGAGCAGTTACTGAGCTACATGTTGAGGCTTGTACCAGCCTTGAAAGATTTATCGCTGAGACTTGCCAGCCCCAATGCTTTAAGCATCGCTTTCTTCCAGGCATTTATTGCCAGAGAACTTAATGTTGATAATGCCTCTGACATGGTTAGGCGACTAAGCCAGACCATTGCTCCATCCTGGCCATCATTGAGGTCACTTCAACTCCGGTACAGGAGGTGGCTGAGGGGTCCAGACAAGAAGGCACTCATCGCAGTCTTTGGTGACATTATGGCATCACGGAATCCGAAGGGAGCTCTCTCATTCAAACTCATGTTGAGCTTTGACGAAGCGCCTAAGTCAAGCTGGTCAATTGGTCCAACGAGGAAATTCCTGCATTTAGAGAATCGGTTCTTTACAACGGGACATGGGAGGCTTATGCTTGGTATTTCGACTCCACATGGCATAATTCCCATATCAGGAGAGGTGCCTCTGGATGGCGTTGTTCCATTACCTTTTAAGGAGGCGGAATATCTTGATTTGTGTGATTTTGGTTCCAGCCCTTTTGCCAAATTTCAGTTTAATCATGAACACATGGAACTGATGCTATATAACTATGTCCGACTGCCACTGCCACCTTCACTGCCTTGTACTTTGCCCCTTTTTTCTGCATTCAGGGTCCTAGTATTGGAATGGGTTAATCCCTCATTTTTGGCTGGTCACACCTTCCACAATCTCGAGAGATGCAGGGTGGTGAGATCACCTTGGTCTTTTCTTCCCTCTCCGAGTCTGTTCACAGAGACAGAGATGCCTGTCTGCACCAGAGTAGATATAGATGATCCCGACTTGCTTGCCACCTTCAAGCTTCCACAGATTCATGAGCTGGCCTTGGATTTTTCACATCCAGAATGCAGCACGATTTGGGAGAAACATATCGCAGTGAATGCAAATCTGTCAGGATTGAACCTTCTGCATATGAAGGGTTGGCCGTTTGATGGAGATCTGATCCCAATTCTTAGGTCATTACCATCGCTTGAAACCTTGATTACCAGCTCTCAGCTTGGCGTGGTGTCATTCAAGGCCTTTCTTCCAATGGACGCAAATGGGACCTCTGGGTTGAAACGAACCAGTAGTGAGGGGCAGAGGTTGGTCCTTCTCTGTCCTAGGTTGCAGAGCTTACAGATTGAGGGTCAAGATCCCTCGGCGGGGCCAGAGCTGATACCTATTTTCAAGGATATTGTCACTCTTCGTGCAGAGTGTGGGTCTCCCTTGAAGGAATTTGCATTTTCTGAGTTCAGGCGGGACAAGTCCGGGTTCATGCTCGAGCCTGGAACCCAGTTTAAGCTGATTGGGAGGAACGGGAGCCTTGTGATGGAAAAGATTGCTCTACCTGAGGAGGCCAAGGAATTTCAATTGGACATGTCGCTTGTGTAGTGTTCGTCTCATGACCAAAATGGCCGATGGAATACATGTAGATAACGCCCTCCCGTCGATATGCAGATTTCCGTTGTTTGAGATATCCCACACAAGGCTCGTTTTTACCTCGTATTCACGAAAGAAATATCCTCACAGGCTGATAGCATCAATTACAATGGATATTTAATTTTCTACGATTGTGGAGCAGGTGGTTGCGCGCGCGAGAGGCTTTTGTTAGGCAGGAGCATGGACGGTCAAGCAAGGCGCGACAAAGACTTGGACAGGCCCACACTGCGAGAGGAGACCTGGTAGAAAATGTCAAGGACTAGACTAAAACGATAGACTCTCACTCATGAAAAGAGAGAGAACTAACCAAACTTCGCCTTGCCATTGAACCCAACGGGACACCGAATACTGGAACTGAAATAATTTCCCGGGCCGATACTAGTTAATATTCTATTTAACTGTTCAGAAGGCCACGTACTCATTTGAGAGCCAACGTTCGAGACCGAGAGGGAAGAGCATGCAGACCCCGCGCGACGAACGCGGCTCATTGTCGACTTGCTCCCACATTGCACATTGCACAGTAAATCTGCGTAGAACGCCTATGCAAGACCCATCCGCGTACCCGTACGGCGACTCGCGTTGGCGGCCTCACTGGGCGTCGTGAGATGGTCTCCCCAGACGCGGTGTTCCGGCGGGCTGAACTGGAATTATGCCACGTGGTGCAATGTGAGAGAGGCCCAGCGACCTCACAAATACCGTCTTACGAGCTGCAGAGTCGATCCAAGCACACTCTAATGATTTCGATGAAGGGGTGTCGAGCAGAAACAACAATATGGTCTTGTTCGCGCGTGGGCTAAATAGAGTCAGCGTAACATTATGGGATAATTGTCTCGGCGCTGAACATATCCACTACTACATGAAATTAGTATCAAAGCTAAGGGCGCACCAAGGATAACCTACTCATGCTTGCTATCCATGCTCGCTGATCAACCCCGACTCTAGTACTTGCCCAACCTTGTAAGCCCGTTCATTCGTATTTTGGTCGCGTATGCACCAGTTTAGTCGGGGAGGGTTGAGATGAATATAAGATGCCGAATAGCTAAGTCGGGGCTGATGGTATAAATGCCGCCTAGAGGCTGAACATTGTTGAGGGTACTCGTTGTATCCAGAAGCTAAGAGGCTCGAATGAAGTTAATGCAATCGCCTACCAAGCCTCTGTACACTAAAATACCACCACAAGACCAAACGCCCACATTTGACTAGAAGCTAAGAGGCACCCTTAGCACTTGGACCCTGCGCCGACATGACTGCAACTGTTACGTTTCATAGTTCCACTGTAATGAAAGTAACGTCTATTTTAAACCTGGGAACTCTTCTTTCAGTCCCACGGATATATGAAATCTAGAGCGAACTAGTTACATATACACGCGTATGATAGTATAGAGTAAGAGCCTGGCACTGGCCGTCAGTGTTGGATGAATAGAGTGAATAGGGCGAAGGGAATCTGAGACTAGACAAATGCACAAAATGTCCTTTAGGTTCTAGACCTCAGATGTAACTCAGAACACAGTATACGAGATGTAATAGAGTGTGTAGTGTGGAAATGGAGCAGCGTGCGCGGAGGACAGTGATGTCTTTGGTACCAGTTCTTTATCCTGGACCTATTGTCCCTGGCACTCTGTATCTCTTATTAGATAGAATTGCTAGTGGGCTCTTAAGGTGCTACGGATAGATGGTTGTGTGGTAATAAAGTGATATTCCAAACGCCCGCCCCGGAGGTCCTTATATAAGAGCACGCTCCGCAGCGAGATACGTGTCCACAGCTGCATAATCTTTCCAGATGGTACGTTTCAGCTGCGCCCACGCAGTCACAGACCCTTTAGACATTACATAGGTTTCCCCGCACCCTCCCAACTGCTTTGCGCTACACCAGTGGTGCTTGTCAGACAAATGTCACTGAGCGGGCGACTGAGAAGACCGTGCGAAGTCGATTGGATATTTATGGTCGGCTACTTGATTGGAATGCCGGCGACGTGTGATTGGCGGGCGATTCGTCCTCTCAGTCTCTGTCTGACAGTCTCGACTCAGAGATGACCCACACACCGCCAGCGCGGACTGAGGTGACGACTATCACACACATTCCGTGAAGAGGCGTCTTCGTCAAACCCTCGCTACAGACGACTGCTGACCCCACAACTTAATTTATCCACGCTCTCTGCACCACTCTAATCGGGGTCGGGGCTGCAGGCTACTTCTGTGGATATACGGCGAGTCTGGTGGCCGAAGATCCGGACGTCGATGATGTAAGGACGCGTTGAGGAGCGCGATCAGCCAAAAAAAAATGTCACTGAGTGGGCGATTTCGCGCGATAGGACTCCCGAGGAGGTATTCTGTCGGATAAAGTGTGCGGAGTTCATTGGATACTCATAAGTTCAGTGCCCGACTCGCGCGCTGGCCAATGAGCAGCCTGACGTTCTCTCAGCTGGTGGCGAAACAAAGGTGCTATGCACAGCAAAATTGTACAGGTTCGATCGGCTTGTTGCTTGGAATGTTGGCGGATTGTGATTGAGCGATCCCAGCCTCGCGGGCCTTCACCTGAAAATCCGAGCCTCGTCCAAGCCTTTCTCGCAGAAACGCCTCGAATCCTCTACACTGCATTCGAGTGATAACGCTACGACTTAAATTCTCCCCGCTCTCTGCATCCTCCGCAACGAGCCCTACGTGAAGCATGAACAAGCACTTGTTCCAGTCGGAGTCGCGGCTGGGATTGCGGCCTACTTCCGTGGTTTGAGGTTGAACGAGTCTGGTGGCCGAGGATTCAGACGACGACAAAGCAAGGGTGCGTTCAGAAGGTACTCCACTAGGTACTTCACTGGTCGGGGTGATGTAAGTGGCTCTGTAGTTCTTGCAAGGTAAATTCACTCGAGCCGTTCTTTCGCGCGTGCGAGGTATAGGAGAGCCTCGAGTAGGACGAGTCAGAGGGCGGACCGATGCAAGGACCGACATACGAGTGACGATAGAACCACGCCCCGCATAATGTTCTACCGGGGAGTGGCTACCACCATCCTCAACCTACTCCCAGTCTTCGCGGACTGCACTAGATTCTCATCTTTTGACAGGTCCTTCAGAGCGAAATCTCTGCCTAAACCTCGCTCAGGAAACCTGTCGGAATTCACTACAATACAAAACACTGCAGACGCTATCACTCGGTTCCTCTCCGCCCTCTGACTCCTTCGAAACAAGCACAATATGAACAGCCGCAGTTCCAGTCCGGGCTGTGATTTCCAAGGGCGACGGGCCACTCTCGCACGGCGGGAGTGGGCGTCCAACGCCGAGGATCAGTGGTGGACAGAGAAAGCGAGGGGTGTACACTGAGTGCTTGGATGATTTGGAGGGTGCGAATCCACTTCAGTAGTCCTCCTGTTGGAAATCACTGGTGTGGCACATCAGCGATGTCCGTGATGGAATGACGTACAGTCGACTCGTTCGCCCTGCTTGTACACCCACCCATTCCAACAGTATGGAAGAGGTCTCGACTATGTAGAGCCTTCAATGCATGAATACCACGCCGGCGATGAGCCGATGGTTGACGTTGTTCACTAGAAAGACAAGGAGCGGGGGTGCATGGTGATCTCTAGATCAGAATGAGGTTAGTATTTCCAGAAGGTATGTAGGAAGCACACTTGATTCACCGCAGGCTGAAGAATCGACCCTGGTAACTGGTGTTCATTCGCCTTGTGTGCGCGAGTTGAGTGAAGAGGACACAAGGTGGCCCTGGCGACGGCGACGGGACAAATCGGAGAAAGCAGGCGCACCTCAGCGCTAAGGTAGACATGAATCTGCCGAACAATGAACGTCTGACCGGTGAGCGAACGATGAATTGCGAGTGCGAGGGACGACAACTCCAGACGGCCGATCGCCGTGGTAAATATCGTTTGCTGAGGACACAACATTGGTGACGTAGTGCGATCGAGGCACTGTTGGCTTGCGAGTTTGTAACGCGGCAGGGAGGTTGGCACGGGGGCAAGCAGGAACGTCATGGAATACAGGATGGAACAGAGAGACCGAGTTGAGCTGTAAGTGAAGGGACGAACAGTGAGCATGGGCAGCACAGAGAATGAGCGTGATGGACTAGGGACGAATATGCGTCTGGAGAAATCCGTGGGTCTTCGCTGTCCAATCTGGGGTGAGGAAATAGATCTAATGGCAGTTTCATTGGTAGCGCGGAACATCTGGTACGGTTTTTAGGGTATGAACTGGTGTTGGGTCCAAGTGGTGAGGTTGTTGTTGCTACCTGAAGAGCGGCGGGCCCGTCGGGGGTGGCGGAAATCCGGCGACTGCCAAGATTCGTATTCGGAAGAGAAAAGCATTCGAAGGATGGGCGCAAAAGGGTGCAAGGGCGAGCTCTTCGAGTACTCGGTGGTACAGGTGCTACTCTCCACTCTGGGTGATGCAGGCGTCTCGGTAGTCCTCACAAGAGGGAATTGACACTGCTGTAATCCTATCAGTTACGTTCCTCGAATGGTGATACACGTTGGCTGACCTGAGATCGTGCGGGTGAAAGGAAATTTGCGCATAGAGAGGGTTCAACGAAGCACTGCCCCACTGACCACGACGATGAGGTTCGGTTCTGATCGATGTCGGCTGTCACCGCTGTGTATCACGATCCACCAGAATGACGATCGCGTCCAGAAGCACAGTGCGACATGAGGTTGAGTTCATTGCAGGTGGGCGAGTACATTCCCGTAATTGGTGTCAAGTGGCCTTCTTTGCGCCTGTTGAAATGAACGTGGTATCAGTGGGCCTCCTGTGGAGCGACGAGGATGACGGGGACGAGCCCGAGGATAGGCGCACCTCTAGTCAAGCTAGACGCGCGAGCCGCGATGGAATTTCGAGGACAACCCAGGCGGTCTGTTCGGCGGCGTCGTGGCAAAGCTAGTCTGTTAAGGATGAACTATTCGCAGCGCAGCGCAACCACAGATGACCTCCTCTGTACCTCGGAGTGTTCGCCAGAGTGGAAGGTACGATTTCGTGGAGTCGTAGGCAGTCATCCAGACGTTGCACTGAGCGTGGAATGGGAGTATATGGAGTCACCTGAGCTGTACGTGAAGCAAGGAACAGTGGGCACGACATTCAACTCGGAGTGTCAGCCCGACGAACCTGGGGACAGAATTTGCGCTTTCGGTCCCGAGATGGGCCAATATGGGTGGCACTACTGAGAAAAGAATATACACTAGGCAGACGTGTAGGACTTGGTACAGTGGAAAATATGGCGAGACTTCTTCGCCTTCGATTAGACGGAGCAAATTTGTCATGGAATGGGACGGAACATCTGGTTTTCGTTTGGTGGTTTAGTGAGCACGAGGTGGTACAAGCCACGGTAATTGAAAGCGAGAAATGTTGCAGTCATGTCGGCGCAGGGTCCAAGTGCCTCTTAGCTCCTAGCCAAATGCTACCGCTTGGCCTTGTGATGGTATTTCAGTGTAGCGAAACTTGGTAGGCGGTTGGGTTAACTTCAATCGAGCCTCTTAGGTTCTGTGATACGACGAGTACCCTCAATTCCGAGGGTGATCATCAACACCAATGTTCAGCCTCTAGGCGGCATTTCATATCATCAGCCCCGACTTAGCTATTCAGCATCCTACATTCATCTCAACTCTCCCCGACTAAACTGGTACGATACGCGACCAAAATGCAAATGAGCGGTCTCACAAGGTACGTTGGGCAAGTAGAGTCGGGGTTGATCAGCGAGCATGGATAGCGAGCATGGGTAGGTTATCCTTGATGCGCCCTTTGATACTAATTTCATGGAGCAGTGGATATATTCAGCGCCGAGACAAGTATCCGATAATATAATGTTACGCTGGCTCTATCATATTTAGCCCACGAACAAGACCACTTTGTTGTTCCTGCTCAACGCCCCTTCATCGAAATCATTAGAGTGTGCTTGGATCGACTCTGCAGCTTGTAGGACGGTATTTGTGAGGTCGCTTGGCCACTTTCACATCTTCTCAACCATTCAATCTCTCTCTCACATTGCACCACGTGGAATAATTC
>Ga0307515_10021318_pt1 | contig 11498 bp, 5 predicted proteins | sample 17_EM_MG_FD_194513 | JGI IMG/M metagenome (GOLD analysis project Ga0307515, IMG submission 194513) | Populus trichocarpa ectomycorrhiza microbial communities from riparian zone in the Pacific Northwest, United States - 17_EM | ecosystem: Host-associated > Plants > Roots > Unclassified | place... | reverse complement strand
TCACATGATTCAAGGCTCCTCGCCCAAATCCCCTTCCGCCCAACTTGGATTTTAGAGATCTTAACGCCACAAAATCGAAAAATTAACGTGACTTCGCAATGTTTCGAGTATTCTCTATAATCTGGATTTTTTGATTTTCCAGAGACTTTGAAAAATCGAGAAAATTTTGGTGGGATAGGCGTGGGCAGAAAGGGGGTTTGGGCGGTTGGTGGGATCCCTTCTATGGCAACTGCGGGGAATCACGTGGGCGTATTTCACGTGACCATGCTCGTTATATTTACCTAGCTCCGGCCATCCGCGCCATACCTCTCTTTCTTTCATATCTTAATTATACCAGGGGCCGCATTATATTACGTACAACCGCATTTACTGCAACACGGAGCTTCCATACCTCACTTGAGCTCTTTTCTATCTGGCTTTAGTAAATCCTTTTAACCTCAATGCAGCTCTACTCTGCTCGACTTACATGCATTACTTTCAAATATTGCAATCAATGGCTTGCTCTGCAGAGATGATTGAAACCCGTAATTTGTACCATTGGAATCTGAGTATTGACCGTATTGCACAGATTAGATTATAATCTATTATCTCACAGCATAGTTGAAATATCTGACGAAATGACCTCTCCCAACTTCGAGTACTGAACACTTCAGTTGACACCCTGCAACCCATTACCTCCAGCTCTCTTGCCATCACCACAGGAGGAGTATAATGTCTCCTCCCATGCACTCATAGATAACAACAACCAAAAACACAACGCCTACCCAAACAGCCGGTGCCTAATTCACATCATCAACGTACCTGGTACTGCAGACGGAAAGCAGCCGAAAACGATCGCAGATCCAGAATACAAGAACAGAGAAACATCGATCGGGATACCGAGTAGTCTGCCTAAGGACGGGCGGGCAGAAGGCAGTTCGTCGTCAAAGAGACGATTGCTGAGAACGCAGCCAATGGAGATCATGTAGGTCGAGAGGAGGGCAAAGGAAGGTGAGGGAGACGCTAATGTTGAAAGCAAATGTGGAGCCGAGGTTCGCGAGGCAGAGGATACTGGCTGTTATGGAAGTGAGATAGGCGGCGTTGTCAGGGACGTTGCGTTTGAGATTCATCTGGTGGTTGTCAGTATTCACAGTTTAGCAGGAGCAAGAAGAGAGGTCAGCCTTGAAATCCACTTCGAAAATGGGAAGCCTTTGTCACGAGAGAATACCCAAAGTTCTCTAGATGTGATAGCTAAGGCTGTGATATTCCCAGAGAATATGAGGAAGACAGAATGGTCATGAGTGCATAAGCCTATGCGTTGGAGCCGGTGTTCTGAAAAGATTGAGTATGGGGCACTGGAGTTGATGGCTATTGAGGTCTCGGATGCAGAACAGCGTTGTAACGAGCATTGCCAAACCCATCACCACGTTCAAGACGAAACTACACCACATTGCGCGGGGAACATTCAAAGATGCGTTCTCGACTTCTTCAGTTGAGTCAAGCATTAGCTGGATATTCGGTTGAAGGATTTTAAAGTCGCGTACAGACGTAGACCACGCAATCAGAGCCTGCAGACTGATTAGCAAACTGAACTTTGGATTTTGCTAGACTGAAGTTCATACTAAGATCGTAGTAGAGGACAGAAACTTGTGAAACAAGGTAAGAAGTTCCCACATTACTCTAACCGCCGTTGTTTCCTACTTCCGTCAAGGTCTGCTTTGCCGAATTCTTCGATGCCAGCACCAGAAGTGGTATAATTGTGACCAGCGAGTTCTCCAGATGCCCAAAGAATGAAAACGCCTTAATTCTGGGCAGGGCCATTGCACTTGGGTGTTGAAGGCATTGGCCATAATCAGAAATACCAATATTAACACAGTATTGCCGGCGCTCGAACACAAAATTTGCGTTGTTGGCTTCGGCAGATGGCTTCAATGAGAGTACTTCGTAGCCATGACGAAGACGGTGCTTGAGACACTTGCTAGATAGCCTAAAGTTGACATCCAGCCTGAACGACTTTAACGAGTAATGAAGTCCACAGCACCATCGGGGTCTTACCGGCTGCGTAACTGAGGATATTCGGGTACTTGCAGGAGCGAGTTCTGAAACCCAGTGGGACTGCCCTGAGATCGCCGAGATCGAGTTCACAGGGGGTTAAGTTGTACTCTAGACATACCACCACTTGTCGGAGCCATGCTCTCCATACCAGCCAAAGAAGCTACAATCATGCTGTAGCAGATCACTGTGCCAATGAATACCCAGAAAAGACCACCAAAGCCACCGCGTTTGAATCTGGTGGAGAGCAGTCATAGTTTGCGTCCACCGTGACGGTTTGAACTTCCTGGCGGCCATGGCTTCTTTTGCCGGGGATCAGTGATGGGCAAGACAGTATGAAAGGGACAATGTAGTACTGAGTAAGGGATCACGTTGATTTCGGCCTCTGGATGCCTGGTGAGGAGGACTAATACAAATTTTAATAACCCACTTTTCGGTCAGCGTTACCAATTTCCCTATCAGAGGCTTGTTTTGCAGGCCTAGATTTGCAACATCTGTCTTACCCTGGAACTTCTGCGCAATGGCTAGCCCCTGGAGCATCCACTACTCATTGCACCCCGACGGGGCAAGCACAGCTGCACAGGCACACCAACACGGCGCCGGCCGCAGCAAAACAGTCTGGCATATCTTAGCTTCATATTGACAGCACCTTCTCAAATTTTTCATTGGCGAGATACCTAAAACACAAAAGTCAATTGTAAAGAAATCCACTTTTTGGGGGCAGGGATTTCATGCGGTTGAGGTAAAGAGGGGCAAATTGCAAAATACCTTCGGTACACGGCTCCAAACTCAACGATCGCTAGGCAGCTCATGACATTGGAATATCACCATCCGCTCCAGTGGCATCTGCGAACTTGAAAACTTTGTAGTGCATCTTGTCGTCTCTCAAGAACACTAATCTGCGTGTGTCGTCTTTCTCTCTTCGTTGACTTCGCTCTCGAACTTCCATTCGTTCTGGTGTAAAAGAACCCGGGTTGGCGATTTGGTATTTGGATAATCGAGCCTTTATGTCTTCATTACTGAAGACTGTTGGACTCTGGGGGCCGCTATTCTGCATATAAGATGAATATTTCAGATGAGGTGCTCCTAGACCAGTTGGCATGGTGTCGTAGAACAAGCCAAGAAGGCTTCTTGCCCCTGTGTTGGAGTCAGCATGTGCGTATATTGATCAATCGTAGTGACTTTTACCGCTAGAGTCCCAGAGGACAAGCAAGACATTGTCGTCCATGAACCTCACGTCTTTGATCCGCCCATCCCCAAGCTGGACCAATGCCGAATCGATGTTCTGGACTCGACTTATTCCATTTTCGATGAAGAATCCAAGACGGATAACCTGAACTGAAAAGATATTTAGTTTTAGATATCAGAAGGTTCACAATACCGCATACCAATGTTTGGATAGCCTTCTGGCACAAACGCAATATGGGTCCGACAGGCAGACAAATCCTGTACATGTCAAACCAAGTTTTGCGATGATGGCTGTAAACTTACTACTGGACTCATTCTCATGTCAACAGGCCCAGCAGTCTCGGTAATCCCGATCTCATATACCTTTCCAAATAGCACGTTCCGTTTTTCTGCCTCAGCGATTTGGCCGAAAACGGCACTTGCTTGCCTAGCCAAGAGCTTGCAAAGGAGATCGACACGGGGAAGCGTTTTCATGTATGGAACCCCTCGCTCTTGTTTCTGTAGTTGCTTCTCAAGAAGTTCGTATATCGGCAGACCTTGCTCGGCATGCTTCCAACTATTGTCATGGTCTTCGGGTAGGGAGGTGTTGAAGTACATCGCCAAGGGACTGTTAGTCAATACAGTTTGCAGGTACTGCAACACCTTGCTATGATCTATCGAAGCCTCCTTCTCAACCTTGTCATCTTCTGGCGAAGCCGAAAAGTCTGATGCAAGCCTGTCTATCTCGTAACGTACCCAGCTTGAGAAAGCAGCGAAGAGGTCAAGCTCATCAACGACCTGGATCAGAATTTTAGATGAGATGAGGTGCAGACAGGAGATCGTATCCACAATGAGATTAATCTGCTGAACTGTGAAGCCTACAGTCTCGTTTGAACCTTGAAATTTCGCAATACCAGCGAACCGGCTCAGAATTACGGAGCATCGGTCTAAAGCCGGAAGCATATTTTCGTGAACAAGGCGTCTTAGATTTTCAAGCCCGGTGGTGACAGCCTTATCCCATCGTTTATGGCCCTAAAAATATCAGCTGCATGCCTACACATTAATTGCTAACCTCACTCTCTCGGATAGCTCATCCACAAGCCATTCCCGCACGGAAGGGTAAGTGTGACCTGTCGCAACAGAATGATACAATGCTTGGACGATATCGCCGTTGCCCTTTTCTCCAAGAGTTTCGTTGATATTGCGGAGGAACCTGCTTGGAAGCTCTTGCGTAGTCTTCCATTCACTAACCATCAAGAGCTGAACTTGATGAATGTATCTCAGAAGATTCTGGAACGCTGTCGACCTGGATGCGAGTAGAGATAGGTGTTCGCTGGATGCAGAAATAAATCGAAGATCCATTGGGACGAGGAATAGATGGTCGGAAGAAGCAGACCTCATTAACAAAGAGTGCGTGGAGTACTTTTCATGAGATGCGTGATGAGTAAGGTGAGCTGGGGCGCGGTCGACAACCACTGGAGAAGGGAAAGATCCAATTACAAAGGAGTCATATATGCTGAGATGGATTGTTCCTTCTCTTGTGCCGACTACCATCACATCAACGGCATTGTTGTCTTTCGAATCAAATGGGCGGAAAATGGTATCCAGGGACTGCCGCGAACTGAACGCATCATCCCTGTACTCATGTGAGTATAGGACGCACAAGAGGAGCTCTTTAACTTACGAGGTTCCTGCTGCAGCAAGGACGCTCAGTTTCGGTAAACTAGTCTCAATATCGATAAGAGACAAGTCTCGGGGTAAGTCCAGAGGCGTCTTTTCCTCAGACAAGATTCCATCTGCCGTTAGAAAGCTGCCCCAGGAGCCAAAGCCCTTACCAACACTCACAGAACTGGAGCTTTTGTTGGTGAGGTTGGTGGCCCATCCTAACCACGTGACGCCGGATACCATATCTCCAGCGGTAAATTGGTGCACAATTTTGCTGCTCTCGGCGCCGACCAGGCGGACAGATCCGTCACTCCAGGCAATAGCCAGTAGCTGGCCTGTTCACAGGTCAGCGTCTTTGACATTGAAAACTTCTCCTGGGGATTAACGAGCCATTTGGTTTCCATCGAAGGCTTTCAACTCTCAGCTTTCCAGTCTTCTGAGTTGCACCATACACCCGCTGACCATTAAGACGATAGATGAAAACCTGTTGGTCTGTTGTAACGAGAGCAATCAAGTCCATAGACGGGCAGTAGGTGATAAGATCAGGATGTGCTGGTTGGTGGAGAGCCTTTTCGCCCACAGTTTGAAGAACCGAAGGCCGTTCCATGTTGCCCTTTGTGAATGTATCTTCGGGCCAATATCCTTGGTGATTTGGGAGGTTGGCACATGTTCAGTGTTCGGACAAAGATGGACTCATTTGTCAAGATGCAGGAACGCGTGGGAGGGTGGAAAGCGCGTTGTTGCATCAGAACTTAAGCGAGGACTTGATTTGGTGGGAGATTTCAATTTATTAGTTTGAACAGTGACACAATTTTTTAACAGAATATGGATTTGAGCGATTGAGACATGATTTGATGTCTGTTTTAAGATTCTCTATTGCTAGTGTAATCTCAACCAAGGCTATGGAAGCCACCATATCCCACGCCATGCTCAAATCTCACAAGTTTTTCCCATTGGCCGTCTAATCATTCGATTAAGTACGAATCCGTCACCGATTTGATCTCTTTTGAAAAGGTCACAGGCTCACCCATTTCGAGAAGGGTGACATCGGTAACCCATAAGGCGGTCAGTTATGCTTTGAGGCCACATCTTGGGGGAGAGACTTACATCAACATCAATGAACGGCTTCGTTTTCCCGAATTTTACCTGCATTGGGAAGAACTCGTTCTCATCTCCAGCTTGGGCCTCGAACTCAAAGGAACCCGTGGCATTGGAGTCATCTACTAAGCCGATCGTCCATTCCAGGCTGTCACCGGAGACTTCGTAGGTAGCATCGAAGCTGGAGACGGCTGGCTCACTGGTGGCATAAGGGATTATGACCGTCACATCCTTCAAAGGATCTCCTCCAGTGAGCTCATACTCTACTGTGATGTTATAAGTGTCGTCTGATCCCTTGTTTACCCAAACGGTAAATGTGATTGGGACAGCGCTCGTATCATCTGCCTTGGGTGTCGCTCTCCATCGCAAAACTCCAACCGAGTTGTTAACCGGAAAGCCTTTCGTGGTATTGCTCATCTGAACCGCCTTAGAGCTGTTGAAAAGGCCCCGGTCCACATTGGGATGTGTGCGGAATTGAACGCCGTGGCTAGCATTGGCCACAAGGTCAAGTTTGACTTTAGTCAAGGTCTGGTCAGATATTCGGAGTTGCAGATCTCCCTTGACCTCCATGGAATTTATGGATCCTTCTCTGGAGAGTTTTGCATTTATTGTTTCTGCAATTGTGACATGGATCGCGTCTCGATCCAAAGATGACGACATTTGAGAGGGTTGTGCGGGGGTCTGTTCAGCTGGCACTGCTGGGTGATTTGGCACCAGAGGCGATGCGGCGGTCTCCTCGGCCTCGGGGCCCAAATCCCCTCTAACACGCTCAAACATATCGGTAGTCTTCGATTTCTTGCCCAGCTGCATTCCCTTGCCCTTCGGAGCGGTTGTCCTAGCGAACGTTAGCATAGTTATTTAGATTACAATGGACAATACATACTTGAATGATTTATTCTTCTCAGCCTCGTAGGAATCGTATGTGTCCGTAACATTGGATCGTGCCGGAGGAGTGTATGTCGGATATACTGGTGCCCGTGGTACGGCATTTCTGCCACTTCTTGAAACCTCCTTGCGCTGCATTTCCAGTTGCTTGGCCTTCCGTTTTCGCTCTTCTGTCGCCTCCAGCTCTTTGTTCTGCAAAATTCAGCACCGTAACCCGACAGATAGGGGGTCCCATACCCTTGAAATGATTTCTTGTATCCTCTCTTCGTGACTTTCCATCTCCAAGAACGTCTTGATCTGACCAATTGTGAGGTTCTCCCGGTATCCGAGAGTGACCAGCTCATCGAACGCGCTGAGCAGTTCGTAGGCATTCTTCAATATCTCTCTCTCATCTAAGGTCTTGCATGTGCTTGTAACAACTTGTGCAAACAGATGTAGGGAGTCGATGTCTTGAAGAATATTGGATTGCCGGTTTGTAATGAGGACCATGTACAATTCGTCCAACGGCTGGTATACGAAGCGGACATTATCTTGCTCAACTGTTGTGTGTTGGGTTCCAGTATCCGCCAGCTTGGGAAATGAGGCCAGGAGAGCTTCAATTCTCGAGCGCTGCATCTCTCGAAACTGCCTCGAGAGGACAGCTTTTCCACCCCGCGTGCATATTGAGGCGGCAAGGACGACCTAGATATTCGGATTAGAGGGCATTTTAGAGTAAGAATCCAATGGAATTTGCGCACCATATTTGCGAAGGCAAAATTTGACCTCTCCGAAACTTGTGGTGGGTTTAAAGTGCGTTCTGGCCACAATCTTCAATCTGGCAGCTTTCCAGCTCGTCAGAGAGTGCGATCACATGATTTACGAAAACGGACAAGGCGTCTAAAATTAGTGACTGAGCTCAAGGCAAATTGCATTGAACACTTCTCATCACCCCCATCTGTCATTCACATCACATCCGTGTCCTTTCTTCATGACTCCGATGTTACTTTCCAAAATCCGATACGTTTCTCCTCCTCCAAGAATCAGCATTGTACCCCAACGCTTTTGTTTGAGGACCGACCTCACTTTTGACGCGGGCCGCTCTCGAAATACGCCCTTGCGTCCTTGACGCGTCGAAAGTGACACCTTTTCCTCTTTTGACGTCAGACTAAAGTACCACTAATCTCTGATCCTCGCATGCGGTCTCGAACCACCGGGCATTCTCCAGATTAATCTTCTCGGTTTCTCAACGTCTCGGTCTCGGAACGCATTCATATTCTGAGCTCCCGTGGTACGACCAAGGATCGGCTTTCACCATGGCTGATGATAGTATGGAGATCTCGTCGCAGCATGGCCACAGTGATGGCGACGGCGATATTGACATTGATTTCGATTTCACATCTGCGCCGGTAGATGAAGATTACGTTTTAGAAGACGCTGCTTTACCTGCCGACTTTGGAGAAGATCTTCGTCCTCAACCTTCTCCCGCCATCGGTAACGACGACTTAATGATTGATGAGGATGTTGACTCATATCCAATGGATGACGCAGACCTGTTACATGGCGAGGAGGGACAGATCCAGCACGAGGCATTGCCTTTTGATAATGAGAGCTCCTTTCACCTCGAGGAAGACCCAAACCATGGGCTTCATTTCGAAGGAGACGACTTGAATAGCGGAGCCGCGTATATGTACGGACATCAAGAATCATCAGAGGGCCAGGTTGTGGAGAATGACGCCTCGGAGGTAAATCCCCTTGATGCTCCACAAGGGGGAGATTTGCAAGCCGCGGAAGTTGTACCAGTTCCAGATGTCGAGAAACCGTCAGCGGACGTCGCCCAGCATGAATTTCGAAGAGCATCGCCACTATATGGAAGTCCCAAGAGCGCCGTATCCGCTCCGGCCCCCCAAAGTCCCCCGGCTTCCAATCTGGAGCGTGGACCAACTTCCCCAACTCATACGTCAGATTACCACGAAACTAATGCATCGTCCCCTTCACTATCTGGAGATGGTGGCAAGGGGGTCGAAGCTACATCTTTGGACATAACGACTCCTCGTCATTCTCCCCAGGAAGTGATGGTTGTTTATCAGTCTGTGGAGTATGCCTTGTTCTCATCCTCCGAACTTGATGATCCAGATTCTTTCTTTCTTTCCGATACATCCATCGCCGACAAACCTCTTGCAGATTTGTTCAATGCTATTCGCCAGGTCATTCAAGAAGATCTCAGCGAAGAAGACGAGCTCTGTATGGCGGTGGAAGACCTTGGTATCGAGACGGAAGAGGTCAGTTGCGCCCAACTTGTCCCGTGGCAGTCGAGGCTAACGCCTATGCAACAGAGTGCTGCTTTACTTCACGATGTCACACTAACTCAAATCTTAAATCTACGTGAGAAATTGCTACGAAATGACGGCGTTGAATCATCCCGACCTCTGTGCATTATTCTTGGCACCCGGACCAATTTTTCAAAGAGAATCGAAAAACTCACTGTAGGAATTGCCGAAGGAAAAGGTTTGTCACAATTTGTTACCTGGGATGAACACAGCGAGAGCATCGACGATTTAGAGGATGCCAATGAGAACGAAATTGGCGTCGAGCCGACGTCAAACAGTCAGGAACTACAAAATATTTCTTGTGGGCAGGATGCAGATGCACATCAACCTGCTCGGGGCGTGGAAAATGGTGCAGCGGAAGAGCCAGCACAAGGAGATGGTTATGAACCTGAAGCTGCCGACGATGCAAAGCCAGCTTCTACCGACTCGGTATCTGGAGATGGCTCCGTTCAGCAGTCCACTGCTACAGATGCCAATCTATCCAGTTTACAGAACGCCAGCGAGAACGCCAACGCCTCAAACGAGTACTTTGATGAAGATGACTTGATTGATTACTCCGAGGAGGAAGGAGATCGTGTAGCTGAGGTGCAAAGGCATGCTAAGTCACACTCTAACCATGAAGACAGGACAAATCAGGGTATATTCAATCTCTTTCCACCATGTCTCAAACCAAATACATGTTTCTGTTCTAAATGTTCCGTCCTTTTACTTGCAGAATACGAAGCGATCAATGAAGATCTCCGTCGACGGTCCCTCTCAAGGACGAATGAGGACAAAGTTCCCGAGCAATCCAACGAGCAAGCATCCCCAGCTACCGAAGGTGACAATGAAGGAGCTTATATCGAAGAAAGTGGTATCGAGTACGAGGAGAAGAATGAACATCAGGAAGGATTTCAAAATGCCCATCTAAACACTTGGCATGAAAATTTCACCACGGGGGAATTCGATACTCCTGATTCTCTGGGACAATTTGATGGTCCCGGTCTAACAATTGATGAATTTGGCGGAGAAGGAGAGTTCACCGATGACGGCGCTTTTGGCGACTCTTTTGATGTGTTCGGTACAGAAGCGCAAGAGTATAATTATGGTGACGAAGGAACCCTTGAAGATGGTGGCGATCGCCACCAGATGCAGCAAAACCAAGCCGACGTTCCAGGGACAGAGGTTAAGGGGGATAAGCCCAAACAAGTCGACACAGCAGAATCGAGCGTTACTGTGGACGCAGATGAAATCCAATATGAAGATGAGGAGGAAGCAAAGGACCATGTCCCCGATAATTCCATTACTACTGCCGAATCCCACGAAACGGAACATTCGATTGGAGTCGAGCACGAGATCGATTACGAAGACGAAAATGAGGTCGACAAGGGGAAGGGATCAGGAGCCACAACACCTCTGGCGACTCCCCCGGTAATGCCATCTTCAAATGGGAAGAGATCCAGAGGAGATGTTGAATCCGACGATGCAATGATCATGAGAGGCAAGGGTACGTACTGGGCTGTGAACGTAAAACGGCGACGTAGCTGATTCCATCCACAGAAGCAAAGCGTCCTCGATCATGACACTCCTTTGATTTGTGGAGTCTTCACATGATGGCCGTCTTAGCCTTAGCTCCTGCCTCTCTGCTCTACATCATCCCACCTTCCAGACCTCACACTGAAGCTGGGCAATGCATCCAGATCCGCTAGCTGAATCGAATCGTGAACGAACCTACGCCATCCCTTGCAATCCACCTCGACTACTACTAACTTTCACATAGGAACGGACCGACGGTAAGTCTGAGAGGTATATCGGATACGCCCGCCCCTTTTCACATTCTCCCCCTCAAAAGCACATGATACCCCGTGATTCAGAACCTCTTCACACCCAGGACATTCTAGCATTTGGCAATTTAGCATAGCACGGCGCCGGTCCTTTTTTTTTATTCACTCGCGATAGACGGGGCGAATGGGGTTGACCGTCTTCGGGTTCGGAAGGGAAAATCCATTTCGCTGCATGCTCCTTGTGTTTCTGCCACAGAAAAGCTCGCTGCTATGTATCTGGGAACCAGGGAGGCTAGGTGTTACTGATCTCTTCGAAGGTGGATGTCTGAACTTGCCTCTAATATTGTAGGGCTATGGCCGAGGAGTGTTGCGGAGGGAAAGTAGTCGTATAATAATTACAATAGCAGCCTCAAAAAATCCCCTTCTTTGAACGTGATTCAGGGTCTTGAATTGCACACCAGACACTTCCGTACAATTGACCGTCGAAGTTTTACCCCTGGTTCAAAAATCCGTGCTTGCAGACCCGCCCATGCGCGCGTCCTTTTGACGCCTGTCACAAAAGGGGTAAAACTTAAAACGCCTG
>Ga0307515_10021316_pt1 | contig 11498 bp, 6 predicted proteins | sample 17_EM_MG_FD_194513 | JGI IMG/M metagenome (GOLD analysis project Ga0307515, IMG submission 194513) | Populus trichocarpa ectomycorrhiza microbial communities from riparian zone in the Pacific Northwest, United States - 17_EM | ecosystem: Host-associated > Plants > Roots > Unclassified | place... | reverse complement strand
TACATATATAAATGTTGATTTTGTTTATTTAAATATATTTAATTTATTAATAAAAATTATTTATATTTAATATTCATCAGTTATTTAATTAATGAATTATCAAACTTTCGAAGTCTTGCATTCATTTCTGTCTCATTTTCATTTCAGATAGAGTGTACCCGGCCCCTATAGGAACACAGCGTAAATGATCAGGTTTCTAAACCAGCATTAGCATTTAGCCCAGCACAACCTTTTGGGTTGGAATCTTTCTCGTGCAGGGCTTCTTTCTCCAGAATCCTGATTTTTAACCAGACATCGAGACTCACCTCGCGGTTTTCCAAGCCCTCGATATCCATTCCCAACTGTTTGATCTCACCGAAAAGCAAGGTGTGTTACGCAGCATATTTGGCAGTGTGGTTGCAGGTGCTTTTCAAATAACTTTTCGTGTCAAAATGCATGCCAATGATGTTTTTTCATTTTTTAAAAATCATTTTTAACATCAGTACATCAAAACAATCTAAAAACGTACAAACCATATTAAATTTTAGCAAAAAACAAAATTCAAATTTTTTGGGAACGTAGGTTCAAATGCGTTCCCAAACGTTACCTTAACCTCGAATTCTGCACAATTGAAAAAAGAAAGAGGATCATCAGATCAGAAAAGGGCTCTCTGCCCATCTCAGAATAGGATCTTAGGCATACGGTGACCGGCTAAGCGAGACCAAAAAAGATAGGTCTACACAAGGCAAAGCTCTATTGGGCGTTGCTTTCTATGTTGACTCTATGAAGAATATGAAGAGGCTTCTTTCTACGCTTTCTTTTCTTATTCAATTGAGAGTTTGAAAGGAAACTTAGTCCTTAAGTATTAGGCTGATCGGCTGATAGGATTGACTCGTGGACTGAAAGAGACCATTCACTCACGGAAGACTTGCTAGATATCGCTCCTTCAAAGTGAGCCTCTTGAATAGGAATTCCCCCCCAGCAGGAATCTATCAACCACCATAAAGACCCAATAGACACTGCTTTTATGCAGAAAAAAACATGAATATGAAAATTAATAACATTACGTAATTTATAGCTAATTTCTAGCATTTATGAAATCATTAAGTCTGGTAGGCTTCTGCACATGAAAGGCGTAATGGTTCATTCAAGATATTTTATGTCAAGAAAATTCCTTATTTGCTTTCTTTTTAAATTAAGGCACATCGGCAACTGGCGTATCCCGAAGAAACTTTGAAAGCATCCTGATGCGCTTCTTAAATTGTTTGGAATTGGAAAAAAGGAGTGGCCTCCCAAAAAAAATGGAAATGGGATTTTCTCATTGTAACTTGGGCACTTCTTGAATAGGTCGTGCCTTAACCCCCAGTCCTTTACGAGAGCTTTACGACAAGATCGACTATAAGATAAAGGTTAGACAAAGAAGTTGTTTTGCTCTGACCGCCCTTCTGCTACTTTCCCGGTTTACGAACACGACTTCCCTCTCTTAAGCATATCGCTATTAGGATAGCGTTGGGATTAAGGCAGCGGTATGGGATGATTCTCCACTCTTCTTTACTTCCCTATCTTAACTTGGAAAGGTAGGAGGTCTCTCTCCCAAACTCTAAAGAGTTTGCGATTTCAACCTTAAATGATCAATGGTTAGCAATAAAGCATGAAAAACACCTAAGCTCCATTCGTACCTGGCTGTCTATCTCCTGTCAAGCCTAGACATAGACTACGTTACGTACAGGGTAGTACTCTTGAAAAGAAAGAATATCACCGTGTGAACATAACATTAAGTTATATTCATAACTTACCCGAGGGATTGACCACTATTCTAAATAGAGTAAAGTGGAGAACTGTTGTTCATTGGAGCACCGGAGTGCGAATCCTTCTTCCGGCCTCATTCTTCTATTTCTTTATATAAGATATAAGACATAGTCCTTTCTCCTTGCTGACAACTTCCATACTGCATGAAGTCTTCTTCGGGAATGGCTTACCGTTCCGTGGGAATTGGATTAAATCCCGCGCGCTCTTGAAATAGGGGCTCTTTCAGGATCAAACCCTACGCCCACTGCCCTTGTTCCAAGATCTCACTTCATTCACGTCCGTATCTGCCTCTTTTATTTCAGAGAACAGAACTATACCGACTTACGTACGTCTAGTTGACACCAAACCACGACGGTCTCTTTCTAGGACTTCAACCTCCACTCGATTGACATGGGGCCCATCTCTCTCGGTTTTAGTCAGTCTTTTGATCCTATATCTGAGCCCTGGGCCTTTTACTCTTCTAATGTAAGCTCCAAGGCTTCACACCAAGTCTTCATTGACAAAATATACATGCTTAAGTAGGGTCAGGCAAAACCCTTTTTGCCTGACGGGAACCTAGAGTTGAGTCAAAAGCTATGGTATCGCAGCCTTTTGATCGAGCCTCTAGGATCTCCTATAAACCCCCATGATGTGGGGTTTGCATCTGTATTTAACATTGTCTTCATCTTTCAATGGATTGGCTGCAGTAGTGGTTCCCTTTTAAGAAGTTAGATCCATATTCTTATGCCTCGTATCCTTCAAGTGTTTTCCAGTAGAAAAGGAAAAGGTGGGAAAAGGGGACTAACCGACGACTAGCACTTTAACTTGAAACAATCTAGCTAGTTCCAACAAAAAGGATTCTTCCATTGCAAGCATGTGACCTCGGCATTGAGCTTGGTGTACTTAACCTACTTTCTCTTTACCCGATGGCATTCAAAAAACAGGAAGTCCACTTTCTTTTCGGTCAACCACAACTACCAGTCTAGTAGCCAGCCGAGTCATGAGCGAACCGAAAGGGTAAGAGCGTAACCTCTTGGTAGCCCGAACGCGTGTAATAATTGTGTCCATCACAAACCTAGGGCCTCTTTCTCCTAAGCTAGGCTAAATAAAAGAGAAGTACAAGATAGCTCCGAAGCTGACACAAGGATTCAATCCACTGATAGAGAATGACCTTAAAAGGAAAACAAGCTCTATTCAATGTCGTTCTCCTGCTGATGGTCCAGGGTTGCGACACCTGAAATCTTATTAATAAGCTAAGGGTTTCACTCAGATCTTTGTGTGGCAGAACGCCAAGCCAAGGGTTTTACTAAATAGTGGGTGAATAAACATCCGACAAAGGCACTCGAGCCTCGTTAGACTCAGTAGAAGTGTAAGGTGTATGTAAGTAAAAAGAATAGAAGAGATGAAGTCCCTCCCTTAGCCTAGTCTATATCTATAGCTGACACAACTTCGTATTGACGCCTCACTACTACTACTTCATTTCATTTTAATTAATTAACGGTTTTTCATAACCAAAGAATCGAAGCAGAAACAAAGGGAAAAATTGAGTCTTTCCCGGCTTTGGGGGCGTTTTGTCTCAGCCGTGGGAAAAAAAAGAGTTCTTTTTCCGAACAAATGGATTCCTTCGCCACGTAAGATCCTCGAACCTACCATGCCCACCATACGCGGACTCTTTTTGTTCTATTCCCTGTTCGTGAAGGTGGATCAAAGAAAGGTAGCTTGCTTCTCTCTTGGACTGATGGAGGCTTATATAGTGGTCGGCCTTCCTATTAGAATGCCTCCTTGGTCAAAGAGCCTTCGGTGACTACCCAGAAAACCAAAAAACCATGATGTATTTTATCGCACCTGAGTGCATAGGAGGACGGTCATTTAAGACATATCGGCTTACTGAACAAGATGATAAAGGTGTCGACAATGACAATTAGGTTATCTTTCTTTCTATAGAAAGGACAGGCGATGCCACAAAGAAACCTCGAATCAGGAGCCCCTCTGGATGAGATGGTCGTTCTGGTTGTTAAGTCGTGACATACTCATTTACAATCTTATTGCGGATAAGGAATCGTTGATACTTAAGAGTTTTGAACCAACACTCTTACCTGAGGGTAAGGTTCCAGTAGTTGTGCCCGAAATTAGAGTAACCTTCTTTTATGCATCTTAGCTTAAGATCATGGATAGGAGGTACCTTTTTCGAGTGAATTAGAAGTAGTTATCTCACCTTTTAACGAGCTTTTAGCAGGTTTAGTCATAAAGAGAGAAGTGGACAGTTCCTTATCTACACCGCTTTACAAAAAGGACCGTAGTCTCGGTTCACAGTGGTTTTTTATTGAGGGAGTTTAAGGTTTTCTGCTGGAGCCATGATTTTCGTCTCTGCAATGGTGATCCAATGCATATGCGGGTATCGCAACCCCATTTGCCTATTGTCTTCTTTTTTGAGTTTCGCGTGACGTCTCGACTTTCGAAAAAAAGTACACCCCAATTATGATCACCTTTAGAGTAAAACTAATGTCGTTCTCTGGCTATACTATGTTATGCTGGAGGGATTCTCTGGCCATGCTATGCTGGAGGGATTCATTAGTCTTTGGGTAATGGCACTAAGCTTAAAACACTTAGGAAATCCCACGATAGAAAATGACCTTCACAGGAACAAAGCTCTATTCAATCCACAGATAGAGAATGACCTTAAAAGGAAAACAAGCTCTATTCAATGTTGTTCTCCTGCTATATGTTTTTCTTTTTTATATATATAAAAAAATTAAGGATATAGTGTCCGAAAACCTCTCATACCAGGAGTTAAGGACTGATAGTCCAGGGTTGCGACACTTGAAATCTTATTAATAAGCTTAGGGTTTCACTCAGATCTTTGTGTGGCAGAACGCCAAGCCAAGGGGGAGAATGTCAAGCCAAGGGTTTTACTATATAATATAAATATAAGAAACTATAAGTTGTTATAATTATGAGATTTCTATTGCATCAAATCATTGTTTCTAAAATATTCTTGGTTAATTCTCTATTAAGACTGCATATTAATTAGAGCTGTTGAGACCGATACATAATATGTTTTTTCCATTATGAAATTAAGTAGTTGTTCTTATAAGCTGAGATATTATGGATACCTAGAACTAACTTAATGATTATTAGACTTGAAATCACTACATTATCTTATATAAAGAGTGTTATGTTTTGATCTAGTTACACGTTGTCCTAATCAAAGATAACAAATTGATAAATATTGGGTATGACATGAACTATATAAAGGTATTTAAGTAATAAAAAAAGGATTCATCATTCTTGGTGAATTAAGGAAAATGTTCCATCTGTTCTTTAATAGTATTGATTGTAAATCATTGCGTAAGGTGGAATGAAATTTGTAAATAGTTTCAAAGAATCAATGACTATAATGTTAAGAACAAACATGATTTGACATAGTAGACACACTCCATGCTATAATGTCTAAATCGGAATATTGTTGATGAATAGATAATAATTACACAGCGAAACTAGTCATTAAAGGTTAAGTCAAACCACTTATGACTTTCCTAATATTTGGGGGATCATGATAGGTTGCTAGAGATTGTACTTGATTTTTAAATATAAATCAATCAATTATTGAATTGATAATAAATTAATTTATTTTATTTATATAATCTTATTTTATTTAGGATTATGATTTATATTTGGGACCATTTATTAGGAAATCTAATGGTTCACACACATAAGAACTATTAGTCAAAAATTAAAATGCGATGATTAATCATGTGTGACTTGGTTATAAATAAGTTTTAGAAATTGATGACTAGAGTATAATTATACAAGGAATTACAATTCTAGACCTAGAAAAATCAAGTAGGGACTTGATTGAATAAATTTCTAAAACCAGCTTAAAATAATATATATAATATTGTTTAAAGGGGAAATTGATATTGTCATTTATAGGGTTTTTAGATTTTCTATAAATAGAAAGTTATGCATTTTATTTCTGGTGTAGAGTTTTAAGGTGAGAAGAGTATAATATAGAAACACCTAAACACAAAAGAAAAGAGCTAGCACTCTAAAGTGTAGCAATCCCTCTCTTTTAAAAGGGTTTATGATATTTCTCACTAGTGGTTCATGTGGATTACCTTTAGAGGCCGGATACTTGGACGATTTGTGGTTTGTGACAATCCAGCCTTGAATCATATATTCAAAGCTGAAAAGAAGTTCAGATCTTTAGGTAATCTTCATATAAACCCTAAACAACTCTAGATCTGTCTAACAGGATCCTTGGGACTTCCAAAAAAAAATTAAACTTACTACTTTCATTGCATGTATGTGTTTTGGGAAACCCAATAGTGGTATTAGAGTCATCGTTAGACAATTAGGGATGTTGTTTGCATGTTTTAATTGTTATTGGTGTTAATTTTGAATTAATTTTATAAGAAAAAAATATTTTCCCAAAATATTTTTTCTCTCATTGATTTTTCAAAAAAAAAAAAACTTAGGCTATTGTTCAAGCCATTAGCGCTGCTGCAAGCACCTTTAGACGCAAGAGGCAGTAGCCCATGACAGCTACCTTGCCAACGCCTCCCTAGCGGCAGCCATGGGTTGTCACTGAGGCACGCTAGCAAAGCTAGGCACTACAAGCATTGCTGGCCTTCCAGTGCGAGGTAAAAGCCTCGCGTTGGAGGTTGCATAACACGATGGCCAATCGCTCGCACAACTGGTTAGCAGTAGTAGCTGCTACTGCACCAGGCACTGGCAGTGGGTAAAGAGCCCATTGTTGTCCGTAGAGAAGAAGAAGATTTAGGGGTAGAATTGTAATTCTACCCCTGACACCTTTTAAGGTTTGTAGGTGTGTAATTACTACTATACACTTACCACTTATAATTAATTATAAAAGGGTTTTGGATTTAATTTATGAATTTACCCCTGCTATTTATTCCTTATTACATTTTGGCTTTTGAGATAGAATTGCAATTTTGCCCCTTGTTATATAAAATATTGATTTTATAATTTAAAATTGAAACACAAATTAAATTAATTTTTCTAATAGGATTACGATTGAATTAAAATATTTAATTCAAATTTTTTTTGTGTTTAGTAATATCCTAATTGAGTTAGGATTTAATTAAAATGTTTAATTAAATAATATTTTTTTAATAAAAAAATAGGTTTTTCTAAAAGAAAGAGAGTTTTTAAGCCATAAGATTTTATTTATTTGATTCTAAAATAGTTTAGGATGTTAATAAGAATTTTAATATGATTAATTTTCTTATTAAGTTTTGAAAGTTGTCTTTCAAAGAAAAATTGCATTAAATAAAATTTATTATGTTTGGGAAATTATCAAATTGGATTTGATTTAATATTTCTAAATGTTCAAAAAATATATTTTTTTAAAATTGCACATAAAGCCAATAATTAGAATTGAAGCATGCAATAATTTTATTATGCCTATTAATGTGTTATTATTTATGATGGATGGTATGGACATTAAAGACCAATGTGATTATGTTTTTATGGTTGTAATAATAGATAGGGTTTATGTGTCCTGCCTTTTCTCTATTTTTCTCTAGGTTGGAAAAATCTTTTGTCATCTAATTTTCCTTCAATGTTACTTGATGTTTCATATATAATCATGTAAATGTTATGTAATTTATAAATGTTGGAATTTGATAGGAAATTCTATTTTGTAATTCAAGATGAGGAAAGAACGACGAAAAAGGCTACAACCATGGTGCTCGCAAAAGACTTATGAAGATTTGCAACAACTACCAAGGTTTAATTCCCTTCGATGGCTTGGGGAAATTAATTTAGGTATCTCAATAATCATCTAATTAGAATGACATGCTAGGGGTGTATGCTTATATATAGTTGTTATGTATGATATATCACTAATGCTATGGAATGAGATTTAATTAAAATAATAAATCCCTAATTAATACAGTAAGTACATGTTAAGAACATGATTTGTTACCTTCCGATTTTATATGCATAAAACCAGAGTTCTATTCATGGATAATTTATTAAGATACTCAAGGTTACAGTTAATCGAATATGTTTAATGCTATAAAATTGGATCCTTAACTAACTTTTATGATTTAAATGAGTTACTTATGATCATATAAGATTAAAGGTAGTAGTTAGGCAAAATATATATGATATGTTTAGACAAAAAGTTGACACCTAACTAATCTAGGAGTCACATAAAAATGTGATTGATAAACTATGTTATCTACCTAATTTAATTTATTTTGATTTGTTAAATTACTTAAGGTCATATAAATTAAATGGGATCTTAGCCCACTAAGAAATTTAAGCAAGATTTCTTGAATTAATAGTGAGGGCTATTAATTTGCAGGAAAATAGTGGGAGATCAAATTATGATTAAAGACCTTATCTAAATCTGATTATAAATATTTATGCATGAAATCAATACTCGTTATCTTTACATAAATAGGTTAATAGATTACCATGAATAAAAATAAATATATCGTTGCATAGAATATTTGATGCTAATAAATTAATTGAACCAAACTTCTTGGATTGGTACCGAAATGTGAGAAGTTCTAAAAAAGGAAAAAATGTTATACGTTCTTGAAAATCCAATTCTTTTTTTGTTCTTTATGAGGATATTGATAATGAAGTTAGGATTAAATATCAATGTCATGTTAATAATGATAAGCAACTGTATGTGTGATGTTAGCCAGTATGATACTTGAACTTCAAATACAACATGAGAATATGGATGTCCATTTAATAATTATGTATCTCAAGGAGTTGTTTTATGTGACTAGTAGGACTAAGAATTATGAGACCTCTAAAGAATTGTTCCATTGTAAGATGGCAAAGGGTTCCTCGATGAACACCCATTTGTTGAGTATTTCAAGAAATTAGGCCAATTAGACTTTGTCATGGACCTTGAGTCAAGCATTGACTTGTCTTACAATCCAAGCATAAAAGTCTACTTAGGGTGTCGCAAGGGTCGCGCCGACACGACGTCGTCTGGCGACAGCGGAGGCTTTTATCGTGCCTCCTGTGTGAGGTGTTGTGTGTTGGGAAGGGTTTTTGGATTTAATCATAAAATTATGATTAATATTTAGGAGTCGCCACCTAGTATCATGGTCACTAGGAACCTATGGTCTGCGAGAGTTTGGGTAAGGGACTGGTTGTGCAAGGGGAAGATGCATCACCCCCAGTGCACCCTACCTAAGGTAAGCTGCATTGTTGTTTGATTGTTTTTTTTTTTTCCTAAGTCAGGTTTCTATTTGTTGGTCTTTTCTAAGGTTCAAGGAAGATCTTTTTTCATGAGAAAGTCTCTATCTTATTGGGTTAAATCCTAACCGTTCTAAAGTTTGAATTTTAGCATCGCATTTATTTACATCTTGTATCTTTAATACCTGAGGTCGTACTTTATCGTGTAATTTTACACCCCACAAATATTGAAGTCTACATCTGGACCCTAAAAAAATTTGAAAAAGGTGTTTGATATTTTGATCAAATCCTAATGGATAATCATAAACTGGTTATGATATCCAATTTTTGGATGTTCAAAACATGAGAAAGATGCATTTTTTTAATGAAAATATGCTTTAAAAGTTTTTAGGATTTGACCATATGCATGAAAATAAAATATTTTTTTTTGTTTTTTGAAAGGTAAAATTAATTTAAAAGTTTTTGAGATTTTTTTTTAAAATGTTTTGAATTTTTTTTGAAATATTTTGGAGAAAACCGGGTATTTTAATACTGGATTTGTATTTTACAGTGTAAATATACAACCCGATATCATGCAAAATGGGTAGAAAAATATACGAGAAAATCACAAATTTTTTTTGAAAGGGTTTTTGAATTTATTTTCACTTTACGAGGGTCGGGCTGGACCCGACCCAACCATTTGAGCTGGGCCAGAACTGGCCCGACCCAAGTGAGTGAATTATTTGCAGAACATGAATAGTAAGTTCACGTTCTGCATGCAACTTTACAGTTGCAAACGGTGGAGTGGAGTGGGAGGCAACCTTGCGGAGGAGAAGAGGCTGCTGTCACTGGCCTAGAGTGAGGTTGGAGGTGGTCTGGTCGTGGAAGACGAGAGGCTGATTGCGGCGTTGGTGGAGAGTTTTGGCCGCTGGAGTCGCTGTGGGAGAAAGAAGAAACCGGTTTGTAGTGGAGAGAGAAAGGTTCACAATGGCTCTCGGTGGTCGGTTGGTGGCTTCTTGTGGTGGAGCTGGTGGTTGAAGGCGGAGCTGGAGGAAGAAACGGCAGCTGCAGGAGGGCCAATAGAGAAGAAGAAAACGTTAATGGCGATGCAAGTGGGCTGCTGCCGCTGTGGAGGAAGAAGGAGAAGCGAATGGTGGAGAGGGATAAGTGAGGTGGAGAGGGTGGTGGTCAAGCCGGTGATAAGTGTGGTGGTGGCCGCGTTTGGCTGTTGGGAGGGCGGAGAGAGAGAGAAAGACAGAGAGAAGGTGGCAGAAACTAGGAAGAGGCTGATTTTTGGCTTACTTTGGACCTGATTTTCTCCTTCCTCAGGCCATCAAATCCGCCTCTAGTTATAGGCCGTGGAAGAGAGCAATCTTGTCTACAATGGGGAAAAATTTCAGCCCTTGATTCAGTTGGGAAGGATCCCAACCGTTGGCTCAAAGTAGGCATCATGAGTTGTCAAATCTGCAGGAAAAGGCTGACTGAGTTGGCCTCTTTAGGCCGGTGCCGGCGCCGATGGGTTGTCATTTAGCCTGAACGAGCCATATGGGGTTGTAGAGAAATTGCGGAGGATTATTTACGTGCAAGATTTGTCAATTTTTATGGACGTTAGATGCATTAAATGCACCTACAAAGTAGCCTCCCTAAGTTGTCATTTCAAAGATTTAAAGAAGAAGATGAACAGTACCAAAGTTCTGTTTTTGACCAAAGTTCATTTTAGTCCTCCCTCTTTAAACTTGATTTAACTGCACCCCTAATTGACCGATAAACTTTTAATTTCTTCAATTTTACCCCCGGTTTTTGTTGTCAATTAAACCCCTATTGATACGGTTCAGCCTTGTGATACGACCCAAGTAAGGTCAGATTCGGATTTTGGTGTAAAAAGCGCAACAGTCCAGGTTTACAGTAACAATTATAATTCTCAATCCGACCATTGGATCGAGCTAAAATTTTATGTGGACTCTCCAGACATGTTGCCCTACTATGGGTTGAGATTTCAGGTCAATCAAAGTTTGGGAAGGCACCACAATACTGGTCAACAGAGGTTGTACGAATTTTGTTATTTACTTCCATTTGACTTGTTGACTTCCTATTTGGTTAGGATTCTTTTCCTACAAGGATGTGGCAGCTGGTTATGGGAATTTTCTAGTTCCACAAGGATCTTTAATGAGCTGCAATATAATCTCCAAGTGTGGCAGAGATTCATTAATGTTTCAGAATCCTTTTCTTATAAGGATTCCTTATTCATCCTAGCTACACAAGGAAAGAAGGGCTGGTGGTATTTAATGACAAATTAGTTATTTTTATTATTTGATTTTGTTAGCTATAACCCAAGGATTGTTTGGGCTTACTTAATACTTTGTTTTCAGTTAGGATCCAAGGCTTGTTTGGATTAAGTTATGGGCTTTTCAGTTTAGGGTTTTGGGTCAGTTTTGAGTGGACCTCATATAAGTCCACATAAGGGGTTCATTAGGGTTAATTTTTCAAGAACTATTTAAACTCATGTAAGCCAAAATTTCGGCAGCTTTGATGATAATTACTTCTGAATTTTTCAGTTTTAAAGT
>Ga0307515_10021315_pt1 | contig 11498 bp, 5 predicted proteins | sample 17_EM_MG_FD_194513 | JGI IMG/M metagenome (GOLD analysis project Ga0307515, IMG submission 194513) | Populus trichocarpa ectomycorrhiza microbial communities from riparian zone in the Pacific Northwest, United States - 17_EM | ecosystem: Host-associated > Plants > Roots > Unclassified | place... | reverse complement strand
ACAATTCATAAAGAGCATTGGGATTTGACTCCAAAACTATGGCTCAAAATGATATTAGGACACTGTCCATAATTAATTAACGTCAGCTCATGCTCTCAACCATATATATTTCATCATGATCATGACTCGTCCAAGAACTTTCTTCATCACAGCATCGGTATCAATGGTCCAAGTCTAACATTACAAGATGAAAGTGGAATTAAGACTGTGTTATGATCAGCTAGTGGCCATCATCACTTAACATTTTACGTGGATGATTGCATCACAAACCATTATATGGATTCTTGCATCACTCTCCTTGTTTGGTTTCTGGCCATCAAAACCTCACTCATCATTTCTTCTTTAGGCGATTGCTGGGCAGCGTGGCAGCAACAGAGGGAGCCAGCGTGCACTCATGTTAGCCATGTGTGGAGTCAGCTTGATCCGCATGGACTAGGTCACTCGATTGCCATTTTTTTTTAAAAGCAATTATTAACGATTTGTTTATTCCATAGTTTAATCCATGCATCCAATTGCATGCATTTTAAAGAGTCTTCTTATTGCAACAATTCATCATAGCTTGTGATCAGTGTTTTAGCTTCAAAATTTGAAGTCAAATATATATATAATTAATTAATTAATTGACTTCTTTTTGATAATTTAGGAGATAGAAACAAATATTAATTTGAACTTTATGATTGCAAGTGTTCATGCGATGGTCATTATAGAACCATGTCGTTCGTTTACCGAGTCCAAGCAATAACTATATATAGGGAAATATTTTTTTCACGATTTTTTGAAGAGATGGTTCCAGTTTTTCAGGGATGGTTTCATCAATTGCATTTGTCATCAAAAATGGTTTTGTCGGCTTTTCACCCATGTTTTATTTTATTGGAATACACTTTATGACATGAATCATTTAGCCTTTAATTAACATCCACATAAGATATTATTCGTTAAAAGATTGCTCCCTCTCTTTATTTTTCTCATATTTATTGTGCAAAACGAGGCAACTTTACTCGTGGATTGTACTATTATTCGAGTGAACTAGAAGTTTTTTTTTAAAAAATATATTTTTTAAAATACATAAAATTAATGTCTTTTAATTAAGTAATTATTAATGATTTTAATGTGCTGATATAAAAAAAAATAATTTTTTTTAATATATTTTCAAATAAAAAATATTTTTTAAAAGCACACTACACCATAATGCTAAATGCATGCCTAAATTACAATAAAGAGCCGTTTTTCTACCGATATTTTAATTCGTATTTAAATTTTTGTTATCTCTACATAAAAAAAAAATAAAGAATTTTACAAGTTGAGAAGCCAATTTGAAACATCAATAAGATATATTGAATAATAATAATGATAATAATTGGCCATAAGATAGTCAAAATTATGGGAAGGCCAGAATCTTATTTTCTTTTATTAAATAAAATTGAAGTTTAAGCATAGATTAAAAAATATTCTAAACTTTTAAAAGGCACACGAACACAATTAATCCTACAACTTTCTATCTATGGTACCATCTTGTCCTGTTTAGTCGGTTCTTAGTATTCTCAATCAAATCCATTCAACAGCCACAATTTGAGGGATTATTGCTCTAATGGTAATGGTTAAAGGATAATAATTTCAAGCATTAAGTTAAGTCCTTGTGTGGGAAATTAATAAAATTGCCTTAAATCCTTTACTCTCTTTAAAAATATCTCTTTGACCAAATCTAAGAAATACAATTAATTTCAATATATTAATTAAACTGATATATGATGTTTAAGTTGTAACTATCCATCCTTACAACATTAAAAAAAACAAAAAACAAAAAAAAGAGAAAATAATCATATCTGATCTTAGAAAAAAATCTCATCCAGCTGAATTAGTACCTTATTTAATCCAATACACCCGTAAATTAATATACCTTCAATTGTCTATTTGTATATATGGCAAAGAATACTTCAGCCAAATTAGAAAGTCAAAAAACTAGTTAATTTTACGAGTAAATAAATACCATTAATTGTCTATATCTACATGGTAAAGAATCCAGCCATCGGAATCTTCATAGGGTTTGCAAATCAAGTAGTGGTACATTGTACGAAGAGAAAAAGACATGGCAAGCCGCCTTCTTTATTCTTTTATCAAAATCTCAATCTAGCACACCTTTCTTTATTCATGACTGATCATCCTACCTTTTGACTCGAAATGGATCTATGAGAACAAAATCCCATTCAGAAAAACGAAAGAACTCCTCAAGTAATCAACTAAATCGTTGGATCTCTATGCTTTGAAATTCATTGTGTGACAAATGCCCGCATTAGAGCATGTGCACACCCAGTAGAACACCGGAGGCTTCTTTTGCCACAAATCCTTGAAGAGCTCTCCAGCATTGGAACAAGCATTACTAGATCTTCTTCAAACATATTCAGCTACGGCAAGTCGATCCCGGTGTCCTCGAGCATATCAAAATCTCTATTCACTTAATTAGAGGAAGCTGATATGTAAGTGCTACGTGCACAAGCATTTTGAAATCATTGTAAAATTATCTGGGTAAATTCATATGCGCTTATCTTATTTTTTTATTTCTCATAATTTGAGGGGAGAGGAGTTGATTTGCTCAGTGGTCGAAGTTTGACTCGTTGATCAAACATTAGAATAAATAAAAACTGACAAAAGAGCTAGCAAAACTAGGCCTAAAAATGAGAGTTTAAGAATATAATTGACCATATATACTTATAATACAAATCTCATCTGTGTTTATTTAGAACGAAATGCTTAGCAGAGGACATGCTGGAGAGTATCAGTCAAGGTTTGTGACTGCAGAAAGGATAAGAATAAACAAAACGAGTGAAATTAAGAAGAGGTGGAGAGAAAGAGAGTGATAGTTACCACACTCAATTAGTTTAGAAGCACGTTTATCCAGACATGGCTGCTTGTTCATGCCCCGACAAGCAAACAAGCTTATCGTTCATTGCCCTTCCATTGCTAGGCAAAAGCTAGAAAGGCAAAGGTAATTAAAAAGACAACTTTTGAATACCAAGTGAAGCGATACTCTCACTCCAATTAATTTTAGAAATGTCAAAAGCGCCACTCTCTCCCTCTCCCTTTGAGCATTTCTTTTTGTTACCCCAAAACAGCACTCACCATGTGATGTGAATGTGTATTTGGGTTTTTCTAATTAAATTCGTACTTGCACAACTCACACGTTGTATTTGATTATTGTTGTATAATTGAGAATATTGTTTTGGAGTGAATTTTCATATTTTATAATAAAAAATAAATAAAAATATGTTATGTTCTTCCCCATTGTCTCTATTTTTTTTTTTAATTTCTGATACATTTTTTTAACCAATAAACTAGTAGACACTAGCATGCATATATATAGAGTAACTTGATAATATCATTGTATCTTGAATAATCTCTACCTCATGTATCCACTAGTCAACCCTAATTGCTATTCAGAATTAAAGCATAAGCACTCAAGGCATTAATTTTCCCAAATGTGATGAATGCAAGGTCTATAGTGATCGTTGAGATTTTTATTCAACTTGTCAAGTGGTCATCTGATCAACCCAGTAATTTTACTATTTTACACTATTTTTTTACTATATTAGAATCATCAATTTGTTCAGTGAAGATGCACAATTAATTATTAGTCAACCCTAATTTATCTCAATTAATGTACATACCAGTCTTGGTTTCAGAATTTAGTTTTTTCTAAGAATTTGAATGAGCTAATTAATCACCCTTCTTACAAGGATATATATAATTTTTATATGTATATATAGTCTTTATGTACAAGTAGATGACAGAATGAATATGAAGAATTTTCTTACATTATATGCATGCATGCCCTAACACACTTTTTAATAAACTTTAACAAATAAAGGGGCAGAAAAGCATACTTTAACAAAGTGTTTTGTTGTTTTCTAATAGGCATATTTAGCTTTTGTTTTTCTTCTTTTTTTCCTTTTCTATTGTAAATTTAATTTTTTCCATTATCATTTCTTTAATGGCACTGTTTTAATAATATATACACCTCCACAACTATAAAAAAGATATGGAAAATTCGGAATTTATATATTTATAACGAAAAAATATTTTCTGTGACCTTCTTGAATTAATTTTAAGTCCACACAGATAATAATATGAGAATTAAACTCATTTATATCATCCAAAAAAAAATACCAAGAAGTTAAAAAATCCAAACATTTGCATGCAAAATTGATGAAACTAACAAGTAGTAATTGTGATATCTCATATTTCGTTAAATCTGCTCTTTTTTTCTTTTTTTTTTGAGGGATTTGCACGAAACTTTTCTCCAAGAAATTTCACCTCATAAAATGAAAAAAGAAATTCAACAACTTTTTTGGTGTCAAGAAGAAGATAGGGATCTAATTGATATGATGTTACAATCTAACCGAAGATATACGATCTTATTGGAAGATTATTAGTGCTATCATCAGCATCAGTGGTTATTTGGTATTTGTCTATGTCAAGTACATAAACAATCAATTCAAATAGTTTTTTCCTAACAATTTCCCTTTTTAGCTCGCATAATTATTACAGTGTTCTTTGCTTTCTTAGTACTTAATTACTTACTGTTTTGGAATACAAGAGATAACAACATTATTAGAAAATTAACAAAAATAAATGGAAATATCGACGAAAAAATTATGTCGATATATTGTAATGATCTTTATCGAAAATTTTTTTCATCTATCTATCAATAAATACCAAGAGAGTGACATAGGGTATTACAATAAGATTTAAAAATGCAAATCGTATGGTGACTTGGTATTTTTACCGATAGAATAATCGACAAAGTTATCGATAAAATAATTACATCGATAATGTCGTTGGTAATATTTAATTTATGACCTGATAATCAACTCTCCTCTTCCCTCTTTTTTTTTTTCTCCGAACATGCATGAGTGCTCTTCAACATGTCTATGCATCCCTCAAAAGATCTTCCCGCATAGGCAATTGAACCCTGTCAAGCCAACTTTCTTGTTGCAGCATTGGCATCGAATCTTCCTAGTTGAACTCGAAGCAGCCGTATTACTGACATGGTTATTGACAACACAACTTCATCGGTATATTTCAGAGAGTTGTGAAAACATGATTGTAAATGTCACTATTATTGATGGGGTTACCGACGGAATTAGATCGTGGGTATATTTCAAAAAATTAGAAAAGAATTACTACAAATATCACCGCTATTGTTAACGCATTGATGAAATTACATATGGTATTATATTAATGATATGTTATATTTATCGATTGATATACCGAAGGAATAAAGCAAGTATTTTTTTGGCGCGCTTTATTTATCTATAAATTCATCAGTATATTTATTATCGACAATCCATAAATTACTGATGAAATTTTTTCCGATATATTATTTCTGTCTGTGAGTCCATCAATAACATACGTACCGATGAACTGCTAGTGTAAATACCAATAAAAATTTTCATCGGTAAAAATATTAAATCTAGTATTGAAAGAACATGTTTTCATAAACTTTATGTTTTAAAACGCAGAAATTAATTCACTTCAAAATTATTTTAAAAATAAATTTATTTTACATCTTTAATATATATGTTTTGTGTATGTCATCTTTTATCATAGAACATTAATCAAACACGATCTTTGAAAACAATATAATGATGCCGAATCCGTGAGATCACTAGAATTTCTCCTTTTCTTTTTCATATTGTTTCAAAGGGATTTAACTGGAGAATCAATGAATAATTCATATGGAACAAACATATTAATTACCAAGAAAGATTACCTCATAAAGTTCAAAAGGAAAAAACCAATGATGATATGGCCCTCTCCCCTATTTTGAAAAAAGAAAGAAAGGAAAAAAAAGTAGCATCTTAGGAGAAAAAGTGCTTCTTAGCACACAACAAATCTTGTCTCTCTTTTTTTTTTAATCTACTAGGAGAATAAGATTTTTTTTATAAGATTATTTATAAAACCCAAGAAAAAAAGGGGGAATTAAAAAACATAATTCAAGACTCCACTCGCTTCAAAATCCTCTTGAAGTTCAAACCCATGAAAGACAAAATACATTTCAATAATATATATATATATATATATATATATATATATATCTTTTTGGTAAAAAATTAAAAATTAATTTTATCACCTCTTTGTGTGTGTGTAGTTTTATTTTTTATTTATTTATTTTTGTTATCTTATCACACAATTTGCTTTGCTATTTGTAATGCTCTCAAATCCACGAGCCACACACACCCCTTTACAATACAATATAACCTCCATGCTCTCCTCTTTTATAATCCTTATCTTTGATCTCCAACTCCCATTCTTCCATTATCTCCTCTCCCATTACCTTTTGCTTCCTCTCTCAAACCCCCACTTCTCATTTTTCTTCTTCTTTTTCACACACCAACTTGCCATTGATCCTTAGCTAGCTATACATGATCTAGCCTTTCCCTACTTCCTGTACTATACATAGAAAAATATTGATCCACAATATGGCTCTTGAAACCTGGCTAATAAAGGTAAAAACAGTAATATCTCATAGTTTTGATTCAGTCATAACCTCCACTCCAATCCCAAAACCATCAAAGAAATCTTCAGTTGGAGTACTAGCTTTGGAAATTGCAGGTCTTATGTCAAAGCTTTTCCATCTTTGGCAATCTCTTTCCGACAAGAACATAATTCGGGTGCGAAACGATTCCGTCTCTCTTGACGGAGTACACAAGATAGTCTCCAATGATGAATCATTCCTTCTCGGCCTCGCGTGTGCAGAAATGGCTGAGAACCTTAGACTCGTCGCTAAATCTGTTTCGAGGTTGAGCAAGAGGTGTGGGGACACAAGTTTGCGTGGTTTCGAACATTTGTTCGATGAGTTTGCCAACTTGGGGCATGATACTAATTGTTGGGTCTTGAGTTGGAAAGACATGGAAGCTAAAACCAAGAAGTTGGACAGGTACGTGACCGTCACGGCGACGCTGTATAAAGAGATAGAGGAGCTGTCTGTATTGGAGAATGGATTAAGGAAAGCTTTACAGTGTGGTGAACTTGAAGGAACAACAAAAGAACAAAAAGTTTTGGATCTTCAACAAAAGATATTCTGGCAGAGACAGGAGGTGAAGTATCTAAAAGACAGATCTCTTTGGAATAGAAGCTTTGATACTGTTGTTCTGATTCTTGCTAAGTCCATTTTCACCATCTTAGCACGGATCAAGCTGGTTTTTGGCATAGCACATGGCTATCCAACTTCCCTGCCTCGCTGTCTCTCAGCTTCTGCAACAGTGCATCCAACCGAAAACCCTACAACTTGTAACTTTGTGTCAGGGCCATTGAAGATCTCAAAACTTGAAGGAAATAAAGATTTCAGTACTGGGTTTTTCGAGACGAATTCAAAGCTTCTAAATCCACCTGCAACTACTCTTGGCGCGGCAGCTTTAGCCCTACACTATGCAAATTTGATTATAATACTGGAAAAGATGATAAAGTCACCACAACTTGTTGGTATTGATGCAAGAGATGATCTTTACGCGATGTTACCAAATAGTATAAGGTCTTTACTAAGGGCTAGACTGAAAGGAGTAGGGTTTTCGGCTAGCGATCCAGTTCTTGCAGGAGAATGGAGGGATGCTTTAGGGAGGATATTGGGGTGGTTATCACCATTAGCACATAATATGATCAAGTGGCAAAGTGAAAGGAGCTTTGAGCAACAAAATTTAGTGCCAAAAACCAATGTGTTTCTTTTGCAAACATTGTTTTTTGCAAATAAAGAGAAGACTGAAGCTGCCATTACAGAACTTTTGGTGGGCTTGAATTACATTTGGAGGTTCGAAAGGGAGATGACTGCTAAGGCCTTGTTTGAATGTGCCAACTTCAATGGGTTCTTGAATCCTCAGAATTCCAGCTAGGAAGATGGTTTCTTTTTCTCTTTCTTGGTTTTAGTTTTGTTTTCAATCTAAACTTTATCATGTTTTTGATCTTAGAGTACTGAACTGAGTGTCAGATCTTTGAGGGTTTGTTCTCCTTCTGACCCTGATCTGCATATGTCAAATATAGATATATATGTATGTACATGATTTGATCATTTGAGTAATCTTTCAAACAATGCATGCTTTTGGCTTGAAATCTCATGTGGAAATATTCCTTTAATCTTCCATTAATTGATCATTCAGCAGAATAGTTGGATCAAGATTCTTTTTCAAGATAATTCATGTTGTGGTTACTAATTATATACAAGATTTTTATCAATTTCTAACTAATAAATACTCTCTGATATGAAGTCATAGACTAACTTACACAAAGAAGCAGTTGGCTAGCCATTATCAATGGGCCCTTCAATGAAACATTTGAGATCACACTAGCCAGCTAATAGTAATTTAGTCTTTATCATAGTGGAATCTTTTCAATACTGTTACACTAATTTATCAATGATGAACTAAGAGACAATCACTAGAGACTAGACACCAATTCCGGCTACGCATGTGAAGAGATAACATGTTAATTTTGACTTTAATTTATAGATATTTTTTATCTTTTGTTTGTTACGATAATGTTTGAAAAGGTAAAATTAATAAATTTAAAAAATATATAAATCATAGTTTTTTTTTTAATAAAAGATTCAAGAGATAATTTTAAATTTATAATTGTAGCAAAACATGTAGCGTCACAATCAATACTAAACAGAGAAGCTAAGCGGGAGGAGGTGATGTCTTGGTAGTATAATGGGGTAGATAAATTTGTTAATCAAGAGGGGATTTCTTTTCCTAACATTTTGTACGTAAGAGGAATCACATTCCTAGTTATGTGATATATATTCTCTAGGAGAATAAGAGCATTAAACACAGAAATGATGCAACAAAATTCCAAAGGATTTGTGTCAATCAGGCACAAGTTATTGGATTGGATGTTGCAGTGCTAGCTGGGTGTCTCTTGGCAAGCTCAAGCATTGCTAGGATCGAGCACTACTAGTTCATTTTTTAGCATATCCTACAGGAATTAGAACAGGGACAAATCCCATCCTCGCAATCCACTATGTTTCATATCTTCTTCTTCCCGATTTGTTTATAATTTTTCACTTGCTCTTACAGCTCATAGCTTCACTGGTGCCTTGTTTTTTTTTGGTGAAACACTGGTGCCTTGTGAGGACACAAGTTTCTCGTAAAAGCTCCCACCTTTGTCATCTTTGTTTCCCTCTAGGGCCCTCATGACTGTCCTTGATCTCCTTCACTATTCAATGAGAGTCTTAATATCCTTTTGTCCCACCTCATATGCTCTTTTCAAGTTCTATATTTCCTTAAATGCTTTGCCTTTTGGTTAATCAAATTCTAAAAATGTAATTTATCCCTTTTCTAAACAACAAGAGATCATACGGTCATGACTCGAATTCTAAGTTTATAACCAGAAACATAAAAATAATATCGTAAAAACATTTTATCTACGCTAAGTTTCGTATCATACATAGAATCATAAAACAAATTATATAAAGATTTCCTAACGTTTCATTATAATCTTTTAAAATATTATATTCTTCAAAACTAATAAAATCAACTAACACTTCAAAAAAAATTATCATCATTAAATAAAACAAAACAAATAATCTATATTATTTATTACATTTTCAAAATTTAAACTTAATTAAAATGGTGTAATAATGAAGGAAGACATTAAATCAAAAACTAATTGGGTTGGGTTTGAACTGTATTTTAGGATTGGATCGGATGGACGAAAGTATATGAGTCTTGTATCATTTATTTTCCTAACCATAAAAATTGTATGATAATCTTGGAAACGCTTAGGCCTGTCTAGTGGACCAGATCCAAGAACAATGTGTTGTGGTCCAAGGCCAAGCCTGGAGACCTTAAGCCTGTAGTGGCACCATGGACCCAACTGCTTACATGCTCTTCCCTTAAAAATCTTTGCAACTTGTCCGTCCAAGATAAGCCAGCTAGACACATCTAACAATTGCTGGGGTACTTTTACAATGTTCGCCAGAACATGAGTCAGAAATTAATGAGATTGTGCAAGAATTTGACAGGAACAAACACATGGTGGCTAGCTGTAACTAGACTCTTGACAGACCTTATGGCCCGTTTAAGTAGTTCTTCAAACTACTAGAAAAGAGCGTGTCAAGTTCGTCAAAAGGCAGCCAAGTTAACCCAAACTAGAATGCCCATTGAAAGGATCACTTCATGAAAGAGCAAAAAAGATTGTTTGCTTTGTTCGCAAGATGGAAAAAATAAAATCTTATTATATATATATATATATATTCAAACTACAAAGATTAATTGAAGATTGAAGATTTAAAGACTGCATCAGATTCTAGCATCAAGTTTATCACCAGCAACAAGCGGGTTTTGCTTAGCCAAAATTTGTCGATCAAAAGTCTTGAAATCAAAGGTGCAGGAGTGCTCCTTGGCATATCGATGAACCCCACAGAAGGTTTTCCCACAGCGGCACTTGAACCCCATCAAACCAACTTTCTTGCCGCAGCATTCACATCTATTTTTCAGCACTGTTGTAGCGGATGCAGTAGCAGTGGTTGTTGAAGCTGTTTCATTAGAAACAACAGCTGGGTTCTTATCATCAGATGATGGGGTGATGACAAGTTCAGAGAGTTTGTCTGCAGTCTTAGCAATTACCTCTTCTTTGAGATAGTCTTTGTAACACTTTGAACAAAGATTTTTGTTCTCTGGAGAGCCAAAGAAGCCACAGCCCTTGGCACACAACGCAGGAGTCAACTTGTCTTGTGAATCCATCAATTCTTTCTTGATGATTAGATGGTGCGCACGTACAGCTTGAGAATGAGTTCAGAGATTTTTTTATTTCTTGCTATATGGCCTTCTGTGTGTGTTATATATATGTGTGGATATAGATAGAGGTAGGGTTTTTGAATCATTAATTACGTGTTTTAATCCCTTTTGGGATTCGGATCATGCGTTAATTACGAATCAATATCTAGCAAGAATCCTTTTCGACGAGGATTTAAATAACTTGTTCGTTGCAAACACTATTTGGTTCAAGTGGTGAAATTTTACATCTAATATCATAAATTGAGAGAGGGAGGGAGAGAAACTTAAATTTATAACATTTAAAATACTTTTTTTATATAAAAGAGTTTACAAACAAAAATATGTGTTCAAAACTTGCGAATTATACTATCTTAAATAAAAACAAAATTAAAGTCATGGTTGTTAGATCTGATCTAAGTTTAACCTGAAAAAAAATTTAAGTTATCGGATTATCAAATTTACTTGTGACTATTAAATCAACCCAATTCTATCATTATATTCAAAATGATATCTTTTTAGTTTATTTTAAAAAAATTTCTTGATGTTTACTTGATCAAGTTTAAATGAAAAATTTTTTGGTGCTCAATAAATATTAATAATTACTCGTTTCATTGAGCCTACTATGAAGAGAGAGATGGATTACGATAAAAAAATTAAATTCAAAACCCACAAAATATAATGAGAATATTTTTATCTAAATTAAAAAAATATTCTACTGATTCTAACTATATCAAC
>Ga0307515_10021313_pt1 | contig 11499 bp, 10 predicted proteins | sample 17_EM_MG_FD_194513 | JGI IMG/M metagenome (GOLD analysis project Ga0307515, IMG submission 194513) | Populus trichocarpa ectomycorrhiza microbial communities from riparian zone in the Pacific Northwest, United States - 17_EM | ecosystem: Host-associated > Plants > Roots > Unclassified | place... | reverse complement strand
TTATGCATTCTAACGGGATAATCATATAAAAAAAATGTGAAAATCTTATTTTTTAAAAAACAAATTTATTTCTACGTATGTTGAAAAAAAGCTGACACAAAAACCAAGAGAAGAACGTATTAAAACAATGATTTTTTTTTTTAATTTTATAATAAATTAAATATATTAAAATATAATTGACTCTCCTAAATAATTTTTTTTATCACGCTCATAAAAATAAAAAAAACCATATTTACTTATATAAACTCTAATAATAAAAAACCTATTTAGAAAAGTAACATTAGTAACATAGCTTTTTAAATAGTATAAATATGACCCTTTATTTTGCTTTTGCGCACTCTAATAATAATAATAATAAAATTATTAAAAAAAACTTATTATATTTATTAATTATAAATAATTAATTCAGCTACAATCAAAACTTTGTTTTACATAAAAATATATTTTAACATTTTTGATCAATATATAAAAATAATATGAAAATACTATTTTAGTTTTTCAATACAGGGTTTACCTTTAAGATGTTGAAAAAGAAGAAGATAAAAGCCAAAATTTTATCCTTTTTTTTTTCTCATGTTTTTAACAAGGCTGGTTTGTTTTTTTATTTTAAAAATATTTTTGAAAAAATTTGAAAATTTTTTATTTTTTTTGCTTTAAATTAATATTGTTTTTTGGTGTTTTTAAATTATTTTAATGAGTTAATATTAAAAATAATTTTTTAAAAATAAAAAAATATTATTTTAATATAATTTTTTAAAAATAAACATTTTAAAAAATAACCACTGCATTTCTAATCATATTCTTAGCTAATAATATTAACTTAATATGTTATACGACAACTTCGCCCTCACATCTCCCTAAATTACAACCCACTCCTCCACCACCTCTTCCTCCTTTTCTTCTTCTTCTTCTTCTGCTCTCACTCTCTCGAACAAGCGCCTACTTCTCTCCCTCTCTCTCTGAAAATGGACGCTTTTAATCACCTGATCACCACCAATTTGAACCATCAAAACGATGACGTCAACGAAGAAGAAGAAGAAGAACAACAAAATATTATCAGCAGCGGTGTTGTGTTTTCGCAGCTAAAACCTTACTGTTTAGACCTTCTTCAACTCCTCCAAAACCCTAATCCTACTTCTTTTTCATCTTCAATTCCCTCACTTGTCCAATTCCTCCACGACTCTCCTCCTCCTTCTCTCCAACCTTTCTTCGACTACGTTCTATTCCCTCTCCTCCTCCTCCTCGACGCCGCCGTTGATTCTCGAAAACAAAATCCTAAGCCTCATAAAATAAGCGACAGAGTAGCCGAAGGAGTTGTTCAGTGCTTAGAAGAGTTGTTGAACAAGTGCTATTTAGTTTCCATTGATCAGGTATTTCAAACAAAAATTCGAAATTTCCTGCTTGAATTTGTTTAAATTAATTAAAGATATTTGTTTTTAGATGGTAGTGTTGATGAAGAAGTTGACGTATGCGGCCATGTTAACGGAAAATGAGGCTTCGGAGGAGTTTAGAGAAGGAGTGATTAAGTGTTTTAGGGCATTAATTGAGGGATTAAGTTCGTGTGGAGTTGAAGGCTGTTCATGTGAAGAAATTAATGGTTTGCCTGCGCTTGTAGAGGCCGGAGACAATCGGAATGTGAATTCAGCCCGGGATTATTTAGGAGGGGAAGGAGAGTGTTTGGTTTCGTTTTTGAGGTCGCAGAGTGCTTCTGCTGCTGTTGGGCATTGGTTTTCACTTCTTCTCAAAGTAAGTTGTGATTTTTGGGAATTGTCCTTGTTGTTCATATTTGAGTTTGTGCTGAAAAATGGTCTTTTTATTTTATTATTATTATAAAAGGCTGCAGATAATGAGGTTGCTAGAGGACATAGAGGGAGTGCGAAGATTCGGGTTGAAGCATTTTTGACTGTGCGTGGTCTTGTTGCTAAGGTAATTTCATCTCATCGTGGTAGTATGTAAAATTGTAATGTTAAAGCTCATAACCTGCAGTAGTGCATTTGCATATATTTTTGACTGTGCGTGCTCTTGTTGCTAAGGTAATTCCATCTCATCGTGGTAGTATGTAAAATTGTAATGTTAAAGCTCATAACCTGCAGTAGTGCATTTGCATATATTTTTGTTATGTAAGTGCTCTGTTTAGTTCTTTTGCAGGGAGTGCTTGGGGTGATTGAATTTAGTTATTTTTGGGGCAACTTGTTGGATTTTTGTTTGTGATGCAACTATGTTGCATTAATTTCTTGTATTTTGTAATTATTGACTGTTAGCTTGGGAGATGTTTCTTAAGGTGTTGAGTCTTAATAGAAGATGCTTTGCTGTGTGGCAGCGTTCCTATCCATTAGTGTATCTTTCTTATTAGTTACTCACTTTGATTTTTTGTTGGAAATGATAAGACCAGAAGTTTCTTCTAGCAGGAAGGATTATAGTAATTTAGATTAGCTTTTGGGTTAACTGAATCCTACCTTCAGCTTTATCCTGCAAACAACTTCTCACAACAACAATTAGCTAATTTTAGTGGTAACTTATCTTTTGTAGATTGGTACTGCAGATGCATTGGCTTTCTTCTTACCTGGTGTTGTTAGTCAATTTGCAAAAGTTTTGCATATGTCAAAAACGATGATAAGTGGGGCAGCTGGAAGTGTGGAGGCTATTGACCAGGCAATTAGAGCCTTGGCTGAGTATCTGATGATAGTCCTTGAGGATGATGCTAATGTATCCAGTCTTGATAGATCTTTATGTGCTGGTTCTGGCTTTAATTCAAATAAGAAAGGATCTTCTATCCACTCAGTTCTGGATGAACTTCGCCAGTTACCCGTTAGCACTCAAAATCAGAGTAAAGTTGCAGCTGAAAATTCAGTTGCTGAAGCAGTAAAATCAGTTACTCCTGCATCTGAATTTCAAAGTGCTAAGCCTGGCAATGAAAAAGGAGCTTTGCATGTGGATCGCACAAGAGACTGGGTTGAGGAAACTTCAGCGCATGTGGATAGACTTTTGAGTGCAACCTTTCCACATGTATGTTTTTGAAATTCCCTTTTTGTTCAGCTTTTAGTTCCTGTTAAGATTTTGGTAGAGGAATCAGGGCTTTTTTGAGTTAGTGCATTTACCCACTCTCTCTCCTTTGATGTTGTCAGTTGATTCTTTTCATTGCCTTAATAGTTTATATGTTTCTAGATTTGTCTTCATCCAGCAAGAAAGGTGAGACAAGGACTGCTGGCTGTCATACGAGGGCTGTTATCAAAGTGCAGTTGCACTCTGAAGCAAAGCAAATCAATGTTTTTGGTAAGCTAAGAATTGAAATCTATTTCCATGTAACCTGTCATTTTTTCCTTGAAGTTGACTTGCTGGCAGTAACAGACATTCAATATATATGGGTGCAAATGGTGTTGCATTTTGTTGTCTGTTGTAAAGTTTTAGAATCATTTGTATTCCTTGTCATTGTTATCCTGTAAGAATGGAAGCTGTTAGAACAAGCATTGTGTTTGTTTAGGACGTTGTTTTTAATTAGACTGGATAAGGCATCTAATAACTTTTAACTTCCTGTAAATTTTGGCTTCATGCATATTCTGATGAGTAATCATGCAGGAGTGTCTATTTGTCTTGGTCGTTGATGAATGTGGAGACATTTCTGCACCTGCTCAGGAGTTTCTTGAATATTTACTCTCATCAAGCAGCAAACTTAATGTACAATCTGATGTTGCTGAGCTTTTTAGCAGGTTAGTCCTTTATGTGAGAGTAGACTGGATGTGGGGGCATACAGGATTTCTTCTTCAAAATAATTTCTTATTATGAATTTCTTTTCCTCTTAAGGCTCGTCGAGAAGCTTCCAAAAGTGGTTTTCGGCAATGATGAATCACATGCGCTCTCACATGCCCAGCAATTACTTGTAGTTATCTACTATTCTGGTCCCAAGTTTTTGATGGATCACCTTCAGTCTCCGGTAGGTGCCTGACATATGAGTTCCCCTTTTTTATTTTTCATTCTTTGTACAAGGAAGGTTATAATTTCCAGCTATCCCTTCTTATATGCATAGGTAACAGCTGCAAGATTTTTGGATATTTTTGCCCTCAGTTTGAGTCAGAATTCAGTATTTACAGGTGCTCTTGACAAGCTTATGTTAGCAAGGCCATCTTCAATTGGATATCTTCACTCTATTGCTGAGTTGAAATCTAGTTCTCGATTTTCCTCTGATTACCAATCCATTGTGGATGTTGTTCCATCTGATAACCCAAACTCCAGAGATATCCATGGAAAAGCAATACAAAACCCTTCGCTCTCTCTGCAGGACAATTCTGAGCTTCCACGCATGCCCCCTTGGTTTGGTAGTCAGAAATTATATCAGACTCTAGCAGGAATTCTTAGACTTGTAGGTTTATCTTTAATGACAGGTCATCTCAACTCTTGTAATTTCAGTTTCTTTATTAGACTTGGTCTCATGTTCTCTATACTTAACACCACGCATATTTTTCTTTTTGTGTGTTGCTAGACTCTAAAAGTGAAGGGCATATGTCAGTTGTCAGTGATATACCACTGGGTCACCTTCGTAAACTGGTTTCTGAGATCCGTGATAAGGAGTTTACTAAAGAAAGCTGGCAATCTTGGTATAACAGGACAGGTTCAGGCCAATTGCTGCGCCAGGCAAGCACTGCAGTGTGTATTCTGAATGAGATGATTTTTGGCCTCTCTGACCAAGCAGTTGATAATCTTATAAGATTGTTTCATACGTCTGAGTTAAACAGGGAAGGAGTTCAAGCACCTGATGCAAAAGGTGCTGATGCTCAGCCCAATACAGTTGAACATCCTGAGCGTACTCGATCTATTTGGAAGGTTTCACAGGAAAGAGTTGCTAGGAGTCATTTGAATGATTGTGTTGGTAGAATTGCACACGAATATCTATCTTCTGAAGTGTGGAACCTTCCAATAGATCAAAAATCTTCTCTCGTACAGTCTGATGGTGAAGTTGAAGAAATTACCTTGCACTTCTTCCACGATACTGCCATGCTGCAACAGGTACTTTGTCTTTCTATCAGAAAGTGCATATAATTTTATGAATCCTGCATTAGTTCATCAATTTCCTGGATGGCATATTACTGAGCTTCTATTCTAACCTTTTGTTTTCTCAATCAGGTTATTATTGATGGGATAGGCATCTTTTCCATGTGCCTTGGGAAAGATTTCGCTTCCAGTTGGTTTCTTCATTCATCCCTTTATTTGTTGCTTGAGAGTCTAATATGTTCAAACATCCAAGTTAGACAAGCTTCTGATGCTGTTTTACATGTCCTTTCCTGTGCATCGGGCCATCCAACGGTGAGCTTGCATAGCCAACGTTTTTTATCTGCCACCGGATCCGTGCTTCTGTGACTGTTTTTATATTGTTATTTTTTCTTGTAGGTTGGGCAATTAGTCTTGGCAAATGCAGACTACATAATAGATTCAATATGTCGACAACTGCGTCATTTGGATCTTAACCCGCGTGTGCCAAATGTGCTGGCTTCATTGCTTTCTTACATTGGAGTAGCTCATAAGATACTGCCTCTGCTGGAGGAACCGGTGCGGCAATTTACCCTGAATTTTGAGAACAGTTTTGAGTTGGCTTGGTCGATTTTCTGATAAATTGTTATTTTTCTTTCGTTTCACTAATTATGAAATTTGTGCTCCTTGCTCTTTCTCATGTGCATACACATTCTTTTAACCCACTTGGCATTTTATTAGTCAATAAATTGCATTTAAATTGATTTGCCGCTGATATATGATGCTTAAGACAAATGTTGCAAAATTGTGCAGATGCGCTCCGTTTCTCAGGAACTTGAGATTCTTGGTAGACATCAACACCCAGTTTTAACTATTCCCTTTTTGAAGGTTGTATTTTATGTCAGTGTCTACCCAGTAATTTATTGTATATGATATTTTTCTTATTGTCAACAATTTTGTTTCCTGTAGGCTGTAGCAGAAATTGGTAAGGCGTCAAAACATGAGGCTTCTTCACTGCCCACTAATGCAGAATCTTATCTTATGCATGTCAAGTCCAAAGTATCTGATATGGGAAAAGGAAAAAAACTGGAATCCCATGAAAACTCAACATCATATTATGACAATGATATTGATATGTCTGACATGGAATCAGGTGATTACTTCAGCAATTATGTCTTGCATTCTGCTTATTCAGTTTGGAATTGGATCTATGGTTTCATGATCTGGTCCTTTTGATTTAGGTGTACAGTTTTGTTGTTTCCATGTTATCATTTACAAACTTTTGGATAAAAAGGATGCCATGAATTAATTGTGCACCATTTCAAAATGATGATGCCCATGGTTGTGTACTTGTGCTTGCTCCCATTGTTTTTCTTGTTATTTCTAGATATCAAGGAGATGGGAATTTTTTCCTTTGTGCTTGATATGGAAATAATGTTGCTTTTGGCAGTTTGCACATTCATACCCTGTGTCTTTTAGTTGCAGTGCGATGCAGAATATTCACCTAAACTATGTAACAGATTGAATAACCAAGGGACACTTTATGACTCCTTATTGAATCATCCACTTCTTGTGAACCATTGAACTGTATCCCTCCTACTAGATTTATGTCTGTTTATGTATCTTAGTTGATCTGATTTTGATACCTGTCCTGAAGACAGAAGAATTTAGTTCTTTCATTTAAAGTATGTGTGTGTGTTTGTTGAGAAAGCTTTTAGTAATGATATTGATTGCAGAGCAATGGGAGAATTTGCTTTTCAAGTTGAATGATTCCAAAAGATACAGACGAACTGTTGGATCAATTGCTGGTTCATGCTTAACAGCTGCGATCCCACTACTAGCTTCAATGAAGCAAGAGGAATGCTTGGTGGCCCTGAATATAGTTGAGGTACCTATTGTGCATATTAATTTTTGAAATTTCATCAGGTGTGTGATATCAAATAAGCTTGTTGAAATATAGATGTGAGACTTAAGATGCTTTGCGCAACTTAACATTTGTTTTTCTTTTACATCTTACATTTATGAAGCTCAAACTTGGGTCTATTGGTGGTAGATGTGATACCTAATTTTTTTGGATGTTGTTGGGAGTACTGGGGTTTTTAATTGTAGTAGTCATGCCAAGGGGTGTTTGAGAGTGTGACAGTAGTTGTTTTTAAAAGTGCTTTTCGCTTGGAAATGCACAAAAATAATATATATTTTTTTATTTTTTAAAAATTATTTTTTACATCAGCATATTAAAACGATCTGAAAATATTAAAAAATTTATTTTAAGCAAAAAACAAAATTCAATTTTTCATGAAATACCGTTTGGAACGCAATTCCAAATTGTGCCTTAGTGTTGTTGCTGCAAGAAATTATGGTAATCTCTCCAGTGCTGGTGCTTCTGAAACCTCAATATTCTAATTGCAAATTCCTTGGATAGAAGGTCGGCAAGGTGCTATTAATATAGTGGTGATGCCCTATCTCTCCGTTCTTATAATTATTTTTCTATTTTATCTTAAAAAGTTAATTGAACAAACTAGAACCTTTCAGATTACTTTAAATCTGTGAATGGACTGTTTTCTTTATGCTAATGCTATGCATCAAACAAATTCTCGAGAGATTTTTCTTAATATATTCTCGCTACAAATTGCATTCTTAGGATGGCATTGTGACACTGGGCAAAGTGGAAGAAGCATATAGGCATGAGAAAGAAACTAAAGAAGCAATTGAGGAAGTGATTCGATCATATTCATTATATCAGCTTCAAGATACTTTGGATGCGGCTGAGGAAGGGACTGATGAGAACAGGTTGCTCCCAGCAATGAATAAAATATGGCCATTCTTGGTTGCTTGTGTTCGTAATAAAAACCCAGTGGTGCGTATTCATCTTTTCCTGTTGGAAGCTGCCTTATGTGGCATACCTTTAGTGATGGTATTGAAACATTGTTGCTTTGTTAATCTAGTCCTGGGACATTTTTTTTTCTACAAAAAACATTGGTCATCTCTTGTTTATGGTTTTAAATTCTTAACTCACAGCAAGCTTCATTCTTAGCCCAACTGTTTTCACATCCTGAATTGCTGAAGTTGAAAAGAGTAAAGAAACAAAAGAATTTCATAATAAAGATCATTTGGTACTATTATCTTGGATTCTAACTCCTTTAATTGGACAGGCTGTCAGGAGATGTTTAAGTGTGATATCCAGTGTAGTATTAATCTGTGGAGGAGATTTCTTTTCGCGCCGCTTCCACACTGATGGACCACATTTCTGGAAACTTCTTACAACGTCTCCATTACAGAAGAAACCATTTTCAAAAGAAGACAGAACTCCACTTCAACTTCCTTACAGAAGCGCTCCTACTTCCTCAGGGGACTCGATGTCTGAAATTTCAAACTTGAAGGTCCAGGTTGCAGTGCTCAACATGATTGCTCATTTGTCCCAGAATAAAAGGAGCACATCAGCATTGCAAATAGTCCTCAAGAAGGTTAGTGGCCTTGTCGTGGGAATAGCTTTTAGTGGTGTTAAAGGGCTTCATGATGCGTCCATTAATGCACTACGCGGACTTGCATCCATCGACTCTGACCTTATATGGCTTCTACTAGCCGATGTGTACTATGCTTTGAAGAAGAAAGACTTGCCTTCTCCACCCATCTCAGGTTTACCCCAGATCTCTAAGATTTTGCCTCCACCTTTATCCCCTAAAGGGTATCTTTATGTACAGTATGGCGGACAAAGCTTTGGATTTGATATTGACTACCCTTCTGTAGAAACTGTGTTCAAAAAACTACTTTCCCAGATTTTTACTAACCAATTGTACATATAGATGTGCTCACACTTTTTTTTTAACCATTCTGCATTATATATCATTTCATCGTGAGTGATTACTGTATCCAATTCCACTAGTCTTTAAATTGGGCTGGTATCAGAATTGTGGCTGCATGATCAATGGTCTACTGTGCTATTTATCAAAGTTTTCCGTGTTCTCTAAAACTGGTTATGTTGTGGCTAGCGAGTATAATTATTTAGGAATAATGCTAATCTTACAGAGATTGCTGCCAAAATTACTTTCTGGAAAATTCCAAGTACTGGATTTATGGGGTTCAATGTTTAGATATTACTCATTCAATGCACGTGATATTTCCTTTTCGTTCTGTTTGTTTTTTTTCCAGAATTTATGAGGGAGATCTTTGTATGATGCAAACGCAATGTTTGGGTGTGGATGGCAATCAATTGCACCATTCAATCCCATGTTTAAACATAATAATTAATTATATGGCTGCAATTCGGGAAAACCAACAGTAGATTTTCGCTCAATGTTACCTCATGCCTTGTTTGTTTCCGAAGAAAATACTTTTCTAGGAACAACTTTCCTTTCCTATGTTGATGAGCTTAAGGAAAGTTAATGGAAAATGACTTTCAGTCAAAGAAGAAGTTAAGCCTTTACAAGGGAAAATTATCTTTGGAAAACCCTTTCTTTTCTTCGCAAATAAAATACCTCATAAAAAACTTTCTAGCTGTTGCAAATCTCTCCCTCTCAAATCTCTGTACTGGAACAAAAACATCATCATTTCCTTTTCTTTTTGTTTGCTATCTGCAACAATCTCTATTGAAGCTCCTTGAATCCTCTTATTTCAGGTAACCCTCTTCCTCAAATCTCTCTCTATTATTTGCTTTCAGCTTTCCTCTTCTTCGTTTAGATTTTTAGTTGTGATTGTGGGCATTGATCTTGTGTTCTTGTTAATTTGCTGTATTTTGTTAATATTATTATTTTATTTTCTTTTGTATTTCGTGTTTTGTTTGTTTCAGGAAAAAACACTGCAATTCCATGTTTTGTTTTGTTTGGGATCTCAAGATCTTGTTTGTTTTCCTTCAGAAAATGAATGTAAATAATTATGGGCTTCAAAAAGTGAAAAGTCAGTCAAAAGTTACTGTTAAGCTTCTCCGCCTATGCACTGATGCAATGGAAGACAAAGTTGCCAGTAACCTTTGTTTCTTTTTATACCATGCAGTAAGTGGTTTTAAAGCTTCCAATACTTGCTCTGCATGGTCTAGGAATTAACTTATAAATCCCATATGCTCCTAAAGTTAGTAATTAAGCTGAATGTCTCACAACTGTTTTTGCTTCCCTGACACTCTGAAGACAACCCTGCACCTTGCTCTCTGCATTGACTATTGTTCCAAGCAGCTGTATCCATTGGTTCAACATGCTCTACAGTTACATCTTTAGAAAATATTTTTTTCCCAGCAATGGTGAAGCCCTCATCTGATATTTTTCAATACTCACATCTTATGAATTAGTTTTCTATTTGGCATGGGGATTCGTCACTTGGTGTTTAAATATCTTCATTAGATCGTGTCCTTGCTTTAAGATTGAGCTTATTAAGAATATTTATACCAAGTCAAGTTTTAAGATTACGACAAGGAAGGAATTATTAGGCTCTGATTTTTTTAAATTTACACAAGAGAAGGAGAGGCAGTTTGGACTTGGTTTTCTCATGATTTGTGGATTGATTCAAGAATTTGACTGGTTTTGGGCTTTATTTTTTCTAATGCATAGTTTGACTCTAACAAACATAATGTTCAATCAAACTATTTGATCGGGTTAAATTTTTTCCAAAAGCTTCTAAAGGTCTTCTTTTATATAGGGTTAAAATTTCATATTAATCAAAGTTCGATAAGGCTTTACGATAAAGTCTATAAGCTACTATGCGAGAATTACATTTAATTTGCTAGTTGGTTTATGATTTTTTTTTCTATTTTACTTAATACTCTTTTATTATTTTTTAAGAATTATTTAAGATGTTTTTTACCTAGTATAAATTGGTTTATTTATCTTGTATTTAGGTTTTTTTTTAAAGACTTTGTTTATTTTAGAATAATATTATATGTGTGCAACGTTGCTTATACTTTAGGTTCTTCATTGAACTTATCTTTAACTTATTAAAGATCAATTATTTTTGTGGTGTTCTTTCTATACTTCCAGTTCGTGATTCCTTATAATTATAAGGTTGGGGTCTATTTTTATCCAATAACTTCGGTGTCTCTTTTTAAGTAATCATTATGTCAGGTTCTTTATTGTAATTTGATTTTAGCTTTTTTAAGTTGTTTTTTCTTGCGTGTGGGTTCAAAGGTTCTTACCCTTTAGGTTCACATCGGTTGGTATTAGAGCAAGGCTCTAAAATAATGTTTTATCAATCTATCTATCTATCTTTAAATTTCCATGTTGTTTGTTTGTTGTTCAAAAAGTCTACTACTGAATTAGTATATTAGAGGAAATAAAAGGTTGAAATTGCAAGTTGTTTATTCTGCCACAAATTGGGTATATATAAAAAAATGAATTTGGGACTTAATAAAAACACTTTAATTCATATTAGATTTTGGTTATTGTTAGTTTGATATTAATTTCGGGTTATTTGAGAGAATTATGAATCAGTGTTTACCAAAATCAATTCGCGTTGTATATTAATTTTGTTTATTTGTTGCTGTTATTTTCAAGTCAATATAATCTATTATGGTTTTGGGTTATTAGAAGAGTCTTTTTTGCTTCTGTTTTCTCT
>Ga0307515_10021312_pt1 | contig 11499 bp, 6 predicted proteins | sample 17_EM_MG_FD_194513 | JGI IMG/M metagenome (GOLD analysis project Ga0307515, IMG submission 194513) | Populus trichocarpa ectomycorrhiza microbial communities from riparian zone in the Pacific Northwest, United States - 17_EM | ecosystem: Host-associated > Plants > Roots > Unclassified | place... | reverse complement strand
CATCCTCGTCACGGTGTTCGTTCTTTAATACTTACCCTCACCCCGTCTAGCTTTTCCCCTCAGCCTTCGTGAACACCCCTAAGCCATGATCCTTGTTTTCCCAACCAATCGGATGAATGTTTTGTTTTGTTTGACCGACACTCCTCCGACGTGAAGCCCGATGAGCCAAGGCACTATCAACAACGACGCTCTTCACCCTAGCCAATGCAGGCCACGGCAATGAGATCTCATCGATTATCCTCGTGAGCCTGAAAAGGTAATATCGATGGGGGATTCTAGCAACGTTCGATCGGGTTTCGTTCACCATACCGATTTTTATCTCCATATGAACTTATCGCACACCATTTCTCTCTCCCTGATCCTCCGTTCAATGAAAGACTTGATCTCCGAAGCTGCGAACACGCAATTCGCCGCTGCGCTGCAATCCAATCGAAGGCGGTACGGATCCTCCAGGGCATTGAAGTAGATCTCCGCTGCCTGGAGATGCCATACTTTGAGATTCCCCTTGATCCCATTATAAAACGCCTCCTTACGCCCCTCGTCACAGGGGCAGCAGACACCGAATGAGGTCAGATCCTTGCTGAGGATTTGAAACCACTCGTTATCCCTCTCGGCGAGGAAGGAAACCAGTCGAAGATAGAATTCCACGGTGAGGCCCTTAAAATTATCAGGATCAGAGCGCTGCGCGACCGTCAGATGTTCGGCGTGCCTGGCCACATATTTCGCCTGGTCGTCAAAACCACATGCGCACGCGATCGCGTAGAGGTGTAAGGGGTCTTGCTGGATAAATCCACGACTTTCAAAGCTCTTTTTGTATGAATCAATGACAATCTGAATTTTGTATTTCTTTGCTGCGAGGAGAAGAGAATCCAGATCGTCAAGGTTGTCGATGGTGGGATTTAGCAGGGGGTATATGGTTCGAAGGATATTTTCCCACGTCTTCGCGGGTTCGTGGACATTGATATGCGGTGGGATATCAGAGGGAGGTTGCGAAACGGTGAACATGTCCTTGAAGATTGGAGATGCGAGCGACAGGATGCATTTGTGAGCGCGGAAGTCAAATGTCCCTGCCGCACGGATAACCACATTCGCATCATCAGCACAGAAAATGGTTGACAGCGGTACCGCGGCGGCAGGAGATATCGTCGCGGAATTGTCGTCTGCTGACCCAAAAGTCACCAAATCTAGAGGAGCAGACGCCTCCTCCCCAGGAATGCTCGTTCCCTCGGGTGGCAAGTAAGTGACCTTGATTTTTTGCGAGTGGGTTTCACCATTGTTGGTGTTCCACTATATCACGTAAACAGGAAAATTGGGGGAGACAAGGGAGGAAATTCAGATGACAGATTGCGAGCAACGGAACAGAATTAGAGCTCACGATATGGGCGAGAGACAGGGTCTCTTTTTCAGGCGCAATGGTGGTACTTTGGATCAAAAACTTATCCTTGCACTTGGCTGCCAACGGTGGCTCTTCCTTCATGGCCTGTAGCAGAACTGGTTCCCCGCCACACAACGTAAACAGCTCCTTTGAGATACGTTGCACGTTTCAGGGAAGCACACGACTCACCTTGGACCTCAACGCTCTGACCAGGCTCCACCCGACCGGAATTTGGTCTTACGCAGTACAACTAAGGGGCCGTACGGAGTCGATAAGTAACCTCGAGCCCAACTCGAAACACCTTTGAATGGAGACAGACCCTGGGAGCGGTGGTCTTAACTTTGAACGCCACAGGTTGGACATTGTTATTCGAGATCTTCAGAGTGCGTTTCACGCTCTGAGTGAGCGGCCCTGAAAACCGCGAAAGCCCGCCTTGGATGAGAGGACGAAGGTACGTAGAGAAAACCGATTAGAGTACGTACTAGGAAAGCCGAGAGAACTGGAGGGCTGAAGGGAGACTGACATGGGAGGAGTGGAGAGGAAGGGAGTTGGACTGGGAGAAACACGTTTCCGTCAGCTGAGCAGCCAGCGATTAGCCCCTTGCCGCGTGTACTCACTCTACCTAAGCGTTATGGATAGTCACCACTTACAAGCCCTGTCTCACGCCGATCCGATTTGTGGCTGGGCAGGAGCCTGGGACCGAATATATTTCTAACCGCCGATGCTAAAATCCTCCAAACCATCATGCACGTCCAACAAGGGATGTGTTTCTGAGGGTACCCTTTCTGACTTCACGGCTATGCAACGGCATCCCCCGGACGCCGACGAGCATTGCCCGAGCGCGTGTGGGATGGTCAGCGAGAGGAGACAAGGGATGTTGTGGCGTTATCAGGCGTAGGTGTCGACGAAAAACGCGAAACCCGCGCGTTAACGTTCATTCGTCGCGCTTGCGAAACCACAGGGGGAGGAGGGGGTAAAAGTCGCAGATTGGTTAGCAAACGTGAAGAGCTGTGCTTATCTAATTTCCGCGAGTCGGCTCCCGCGCCGTGACAAAAATTCTGGCCACAGGAAAATCTGAGAAGAAACCGGCCACAAAACGTTCAGAACGGCGAGCTCAACTCCGTCACGACCTCGAGGGGCAGTTCGTCCCGCACGACGACCGCCGGAGTGGTTGCGGACATACAGCACCTAGCCCAGTTGACACCCGCTTGCTCAGAATGTTCAACGTTCAGCCAGGACTTGATTCATCCTTTCCCTTCTCCCTCCACCATCACCATTAATTCGGGCAGTTCCACGGAGGTGATACCACCGGATATTGCAGTGTTACCCGCTACTCGACATATCTGGGTGGCAAGGGTCCTTCGCCATAACCTACCGACTTTCCCTATGCGTGAATTGTGTGGATTTCTGTCCTCCCCTTTCGTGTCCATTCTCCCATCCACCCCAGTGGTAGGAAACCACGATGAGCGGCGAGGAGAACACGAAACCGGTCAACATTGACCATCGATGGTGCGTTCTAGGGTTCCATGATATGTTGCAGGACCGACAAGCTGACCCGAGATAGTATCCAAGAGGCCCTACGGATGTACCTCCAACCCATTAAGAACGATGACCCCCAAATTGATTTCTATACCATGTACAAACGGGAGACGACGGAGTACGACACCGAATATATGAAGAAGTACAATGAAGATCTCAACACTACTTTGATTTTCGTGGGTTTCTGTGTTCCCTTTGCCACCGTATAGCGTTGACCACATTCTCAGGCTGGTCTGTTCTCCGCAGTCAGCTCCGCCTTTGTTATCGACGTCCAGTCGAAACTCCAGCCAGATTCCAGCGAACGGTCGGAAGCTTACCTCCGGGCAATCCTTCTCAGCCTCAACCGATCCGTTTCCTCGGACGAATACCCCGCTGCTCCTCCGGCGTGGGGTGGTCCACCCCAAGAGATCATCGCATCGTCGGACCTCCTGTACGCAAGTCTGCTGATGTCGCTCTTGGCCGCATTCGTCGCAATGCTGGGCAAACAGTGGTTGAATAGATACCTCCGTCACACCGGAGGATCGATGGTTGAACGCTGCGGCGACCGCCAGCGCAAATTCGATGGCCTCGAGAAATGGCCATTCCGCTTATTCATCGAGAGTCTCCCCATCATGCTCCAGATCGCCCTCCTTCTCCTCACCTGTGGCCTGTCACGACATATGTGGTCCGTCAATACCTCCGTTGCACGCGTCGTCATCTCTTTCACCGTTCTCGGTATCCTCTTCTACATCGGGATTGTGGTCGCCGGAACATCCTCGTATGAGTGTCCGTTCCAAACGCCAGCATCTATAGCTCTTCGGCACCTCAGGGACAGTGGGGCAACCCGGAGATTTTTGACGAGCCTGTCTCCGCCCAAGATCATCTCGCTCATCCTCGCCATTTGGAGGAACACCTTGCAGGGGCTCGTTTCGGCATCACATCGCGTCCGCGGCATGCGATACATATTCTCTTGGAATATTTCGCTGTCCCGTATCCTGTCTGGTATTCGTCGTGCAGGTAGAACGGCCGGACACCAAACCGTGGTTCTACTTCACCAGGTCGATCGAGCCCTCGGGAGCGCAAAGAGCAGACTAGTCCAAGGGACTCGAAGGTTCAGTCGCACAGCGCTGCTCCCAACCACCACCGAAGACACCCATGATCAGCCACTCATACTCCAAAACGGTCCAGGCCTACGGCTGCGCGTATGGAACCTGGAAGCTCTTCGCAGACAGAACCTGGATAATGCGCGCTGTGTCTGCTGGTTTCTCCGGAACATCACTGACCCGGAAGCCATTGACTCCGCCATACGTCTTGCAGGGAACATCCGGTGGTTCAACGGTGACTCCAACCACGTCCCGCCGTTCGATTTTATTGTTTCTACCTTCGAGACTTGTTTCGACTCAACCAAACGGCCATACCCTGGTATGAGGGACCGGGCGTACTTCTCGGCACGGGCGATCCTCCAAATCAGCGCGGGGGCAAAGGCTCAATCTGATGAGTGTGCTTCCAAGTATCCCATTCCAGCCATTTACTCGAGTTCGTTTCAACATACCGACCCGGACCTTCACAACATGCTTTGCATGCTCGAACATAACTTTGACTTCCACAGACCCTCTCTCAGCTTCCCGAGGGTGGACACAAACAGCGACAATCATTCGCTGTGGCTAACAAACTTGTTTGTGGATCTGACCCGTATGAGTCCAAATCCAATCCTGGCATCCTACGTGTCCTACCTCAGCGTAGCCGTCGCCGATCGCCAAGCCACGATCGCCAACACTCTCCTCATGTGGTACATGTTCCTGGGTGGGAGCATTGAGGAGGAAATCTTCTGGGCTGTTGACAAATCGTACGCAATGGCCTTGTTGTCCTCCTTTTCGGCCCGCTTATTATTGTGTACAACAGTGATTCACTGGAGACCATCCTCTCTCAATTATCAATAAGAGTGATGAGCGCTATCGCCGATGGAAACTGTCCCCAATATCTCATTTACCTCCTGGAATTTTTGGCGGCATGGAAGGAACGGCCTGTATCCTTGACTCCAATGGCATACCAGTGGTGCTGCGCCATCGCCCAACGAGCCCAGCAACTACCCCGATTGGAACTCCAACCACGAGATCTGCATCTTCCCCCGATCTGCGAGAGCGGATTCTCCCTGGTTGGACCTGGCTGTGATCCGGTCCGTTTGAATAACACCTCCCACCGCGTTCCCTGTCACCGACAAGACCCGACCCTCTACAACTACGCACACCTTCTCCCCATAACCCTCGAGATTGGATTCCGGCTGGCTGGGCCTGGTCGTGACAAGTCGGCCCCTCGGTTGAATCACGAACCTCATCACGTCCGGATGCTTGAGATCGCATTCTCAAGCGATAGTGACGAAGTCATTGCGGATGCCGTGTGCGTATGGATCGTGGATGGCGACCGCACGCCACCTGGTTCGTGTGCGCACTATTTCGCTGAACGTATGAAGAGGGATACGCCCTTCTCCCCAAGGTTACGGCGGGTGACTGTACATGCCATTGAGCGTGTCTGGCGTAACGAGCTCGAGGCGTCAGTGGTGGAGACCATCCGCTTATTGGACCGTCTTTGCGTTGGAGAGGATGATATGGTGGAAGAAGGCAAATGGGCAGAGGCGTTGGTTGGTGCGATACGTTCACCTGCGGGACTGGGGAGTTTGTCCTCTCATTACTGGCGCTTGTTGGTCAAGTTGGTGTGGGCCCCGAGACCCGGTAAGGGTTTTGAACCTCGCGACGTGGAGGTGATGAGATCGCTCGAGGGAGATGGGGACTGGGAGAAGTTAGAGGTCTGGATGGTGGTTGTGTGGCATTCTCTACTGGGTTTAACCGTGCCGACACCCGAGTCGATGAAAAACGTTGAGCAGGTGACCCTCGAGTTGCTCTCGCTGCAACCGTCAGCTCTCCCGAGGTTTGAAGGCCTATGTAAGGGGGGCCAACTCTCGCCTTTCAATGTGGGCATACTCGGCCAGATATGCGCAAAAGCACGAGCGAAGCAATTGTCCCTGAATCCCCCGACGAACCCGTAAGTTTCTTTTCATCTGATCTAATCCAATACCTATCCGTTCTGATGCCACCCTTTTTTTCTCTCTAGTCAACTGATACCCGCCCAGCCACCCGTTCCCTTCCCTCTCGTGGAAGACACCGCTTTCTGAACTCATTCAAGTATCGTACACATCATCGGCCGATCTCCAGAGAGTTTTTTTTCCGTTTTGGATTATACAGAGTAGTACTAGTTCCCGACCTCTGGGGAGATCGCGTATTCGAGACCGACCTCTCGAGCTCAAGCCGTACACATTTGAGTTTTTCTGTCCTCAGTTGTCCCCGGTTGGCTTGGTGGATGTACCTTTCAGCTTGATTTGTTCGCGTCCAGACAAGGTCATATTGGGGACTGACGTTTCCGTCAGATCTCGAGTCCCATGGATCATACGGTAAATCGGACCGAAGGCGTGCGTAGAACGCGAGCCGAAAAACGCGGAACCTTGACAATTGCAGGCTTCTCTGTGAAACGATCATTCAAATCCGGGTAGGTCTGGTGTTGCTCACATTCGTGGTCACTCGCGACGATTTATGTATCCGCGGGATTTTCATGGGGGACCGCGAAAACCAAGAACGAGGGATTGTGGCCCCCTAGTCTTGTGGGCGCTCGAGTGAAGGATGCAGAGTGCATCGGGGAGCGGAAACGCACCAGCGTGGACGGAATGAGCGGTGGGGCGTCAACTTGCTGATATGAGGTACTTACGTAGTATTATGATACGGGCGGAGTCAGCGGTAGGGCGCTTCGAAACATTACATCATGCAAGACGAATGTGTAATTATGTTCTGACGATCTCTAACATTGCGGGCGTCTGGAGCCACGACCTTCCAGCTGTTTGCGTATTCTGTGGAAAACGGTCTATCGAAACGCAAACAGATGTCGATGAACACCTCTGAAGTTCAATCCGTCTTGCCTTCCATACGACCCAACAGGCCTGGAAGGAAACATTCTAATCCCATCGACTCTCCGGCAGCGCAGTGCCCACCCTCGTCTCTTTGGCTTGCTCCTAAACGTTATAATAAGCCCCGCATCACCACCAAATCCTGTCAAGTCTTGTAATTGACACCGACGATATCTCTACCGGTGGATGCACACCAGTTGTTGACTGGCGCCACCGCAGGAAATAACCTACACTTGCCGTTGGGAACCCCTCGAGTCACGTAGGTCCTATTAAAGCACCTCTGATACCCCCTTCAGGTGAGCCCGTCCGCCCCTCTACCCCTGCTTGCGACTAATTGTGTGCCGTTACAGCCCCACTTCACAGCGGTCCCTCCATCGATGCCACCGTACATCCGAACAGATCCTATGTTGGGTATCGGTCCGACCTTACTCATCTAATCTCTTTCAGATCGTTATTTTTCGTCATGCGCGAAGGCGTCACCCCCTCAATCCCTTTTCCATCGGTTGTCAGTTGGGGGCAGCTTCAAAAAATGACATTGGCACATGGTCAATATGCTTTGTTGCGGGGTTGACGGGACCGAATCTGAGAGAGATACTGTCATCGCATGAAATGCGCCGTCGGTTGGACTCTGCCATATAACTTTGTGCCGCCAGACAGACAACGCGATACCTCCCGAGTCTCGTATCTCGTCGACCCAACCCCACGTTGTTGATTTGTTACTTTGGTGTACTTCTCTCGCGGTATTATCCATGACCATTGAACCCAGACCAGCCTTGCAAGCCAGCGCGGCGCCTGATCCATCCTCGTCACAATGACCCTCCGTTGTTCGTCCTTTAATACTCACCCCCAGCCCGTCTAGCTTTTTCCCTCAGCCTTCGTGGAGTCCACGAAGGCTGGTCCACGACGTGGACACCCCCAAGCCGGGATCCTTTTGTTGTCAGCTGATCAGATGGATGTTTTGTTTTGTTTGACCGTGATGCCCGAATGACGCAAGGCGCCATCAACGCCGACGCTCTTCACCCTAGCCCACCCTAGCCAACGCAGGCCACGGCGACGAGAGCCAAACCCACGCCTTCCCCTCCTCATTCAACATGTTCACGCTCTCATAAACCGGAGCTAAAACACTCCTTACTGCCGCGACTCTCCCGCTGGGGTGGCCTGGCAGGGGTCCGATGCGACCGCGTTTGACCGAATTCTTTAGTTCGCGCTGGAAATGATATTCGGGCGTTCCAAGGGGTCCTCCGAAGGTGAGCGAACAAAGAGTGTTCTCTTCTGGCTTGGAAACGCACTTACGGCTAGCTAGGGAACTTCCTGTGGTTGACTCTCGACCCCCCAACTTGAACGTCTAACGTTTTGCGGAACTTCATCAATGGCTCAGACATCCCGCCTGGCCGAGCTGTCCTTTGGGTCCCTCGCATTGATACGTGGATTTCGCAATACATACCCGGACATAAGGAGCAACGGAGGCGCATGTTGAGGGATCCACTACCACCTTCTAAGCCGGTGTGGCACTGGCGCGACATATCCTCATTCTGAGCATAGGTCCGGTCATGTGCTGATCACATGACTGCCAACCATGGCACCCATGTGCGCTGTAGCAACCCCGGCCCTGTACTATCTCGACGCCTGGCTCGCTCGTTACGACCCTTACAGTCCCTCCCCCGATCTCCCCCGCATCCTATTTCCCTCGACAACACGCCGCCGGTATTCCACGACTACCCTAAGCACTCTACATGGACAAGACGGGCTCGGCGCTGGCAGACATTTTATCAACGCCTGCTGTACAATCTCACCAAACACATATCAGACCCTCAGACCGTGCGCGGTTGACACCGTGATTCCCTTCCTTCGAGTCTGACGGTTTGTTACCAGAGATTCCCCTCTGGTACCCGCATTCCCCAGCACCTCTACCAGGCAACCGCAATCCCGGACACCATGGCCGGCCACAGGATCGTGTTTGCAACAGTCGATAACAAGTGCTTCCCAGTAGAACTTGCACTTGCCGGACAATGCGACCTTTGGTGGACGGTGGTGATGTAGTTTCCAGTGGGCAGAATCATACTATCGAACTAAGAATCGAGGTATCCTGTCCCCTTGTCATCCTAAGCCGTCGCTCATCCCTCTACAGTAGCCAGGGTACGACGCATGGGGGAGCGAAGGTGAGCATCATGTCCCCTAACCGAACGGGTTGGTCAAACTAGTCCCTAGATCAGAACCCTGAGCTACCAGGAGGAAGAACCGAAAGGGATCGCTCGTGCGAAGTTGGTGACGGAGATCACTAAGCGGTTGGAGAAGTTCACCGAGGTCCATGCCCCTCCCCACTCGAGCTCTGCGTGACGTGTAGACCATATGTCCAGAAAGTGAAATCTGCCCCCCTCGATTCGGCCTTCGCGGGCTACAAAGTTGGCCCGGGAGGTAGCGAACCTCGTCACATCCTCTCTTGGAACAAGTGTCGCGTGATCCGTGGCAATCTCGTTTCATTTATAGCTGCCTGTGAATTGGTCCCGCTCACTGTACCCTAGCCCCCTTGTTTCTACTTTCCCCACATTACACAGTGTCATGCGATCGGGTTATTCGTGTCAGAGTATGGCTGAGTCGGAATCGAGTTTTTCCCGCCTTTGACGTTTCGGATGGCGTGTTCCAAGAGGTCGAGAATAATGGCATCTGGGGGGCGCAGCTGTACGGTCTAGACCATTTCTCGGAGGGTTCCTTTGCCCATCACAAGGTGACCGAGACGGGAGTACAGTTATGTACTATGCAGGGTTCATTCTGTCAGCACAGCCACTCGGATGCAATGTCCATAACTCAGTACGAATTGCTGATTTTAAATAAATAAAATTTGTTCCTCGCCACAACCATCCCGACGCTCGGCGGGGTTCTCTTGAGATCCGATGCTACCGCCCATTCCGTATGACCCAATGCACGACTTACACTTCGTCCGCCGTGTTCTCGCGCACCTTGGACGAACGGTGGATCTGGGGCATTTATTTAAGTGGTCGAAGGTGGGATTGGAATCCCTCAAAAACTCACTAGGCTTTCGGACATGTTGACTGACGACCTTTACCAACGCCGTTTATCAACGCTTGCTCCACAACACCGCCTCGGAAGGGTGGCAAACTAACTGCGATGCGATCAGCCTTTCTCCTTCATCGTCCCCCACTTATACTAATTTTAATAGTACGTTCCCCGGGGGCGCTATATCCCTTCACGAGTATTTTCAATGCGAAAGGGCGGTGAACTTTTTTATGTACGGTGGGTGGCTCCTTCATCATCGCATTGGACGCCGCTTCGTTGGTCTTGTTCAACGAGAAGAAACAGCACTTCATGGATTTTCTTCAACTGTAACCCTTCGGATGTATTTGCGGGGACATATCTGTAGTGACCGGGCTACAAACCCTGGACGGATCGGGCAGCACAGTAGTGAAAATTTCTTGACATCGTGGCCCATTCCCGCACATATATGGCGCGGGCCCCCTGGTGGGATCACACGCTGCAAACTTGCAGTAGAGGTTGCAAAACGTCTGGAGGAGTTTCGAATAAGTCAAACCCAACACAACGATTTCTCGAATCTCGTGACTTGATACTAGTGGTGTCAGTCAATGCTTGTGAACCCAAAGGCGTTACAGTGGCGAGCGGGTGTTCGAGGTGGTATCCAACTTCAGAACATCGTGGTTGTGGCAATCGTGCGCGCCGCCCTGGGCTCGTGGCAACCCCGCCTGATTTATAGGCCATCTCCGTCACCTGCGTAATTATAAGGCTGTAGTTTTTTAGTTATTTATTTTCTTCGTTTTCGGCCGACTCCACCGCTGGGTTTCGAATGTATTTCTATGCAACAGCCTCACCACATTTTATACGCGCGGCGAGTGATTAATCAGGGGGTGGTCCGATCACTTTCAAAATACTGAAAGTGCGGAAAGTGGGCAGAAGTGCCAGAAACAAATTCTCAGCACCAATAGTAAGGCCCTCGGCGCCCAAATTTTGCGGGGGAAAATACCGGGAACACACTGTCGCTCATAGGTGATCGTGACTTTTCCTGATGGAGTACCAGGATGCCAGGAAATTCAATTAAATAAGTATATTGTCATGAGCCGAAGGCAAAGTTATGATGTCCTGCATTTACGCTTTGACCTCCTTTTATCTCTGTCAAAGGTCTTTGCGTCCGAAACCATCAGATCGACTCCAAGCGCTAACTAAACTGGAAGCAGCGCTGATCTGTCTCGAGGTGTAGTCATGGGGGCCGGATGTAGGAACCCCGGCAAACTTAGGCCCTGAAATTTTGTCTGGGGTGGGTTGGGGGTCGAAACGCAAATACTGGAGGCCAGTTTCCCACAAATGATTCTGGCGCCGTGATCCATCAGGAAGAGGTGTTTTCCCCCGCCAAATTGGGCCTTAGCAACTGAAATTCGCTTCTGTGCAGCTTCTGTGCACTTTCCGTCACTTTCAGCATTTTGAAAGGGACCATTCCCTGATGGCCTCACCGCACGCGCCTGCCAGGTTGTGGTGGGATCCCGTTTTGCGGAAAACCCCCGCATATATACACACGACTGGTGAGGGAGACGTGGGGGGGGGGGGGGGGGGGGGGGGGGGGGGGGGGGGGGGGGGGGGGGGGGGGGGGGGGGGGGGGGGGGGGGGGGGGGGGGGGGGGGGGGGGGGG
>Ga0307515_10021311_pt1 | contig 11499 bp, 14 predicted proteins | sample 17_EM_MG_FD_194513 | JGI IMG/M metagenome (GOLD analysis project Ga0307515, IMG submission 194513) | Populus trichocarpa ectomycorrhiza microbial communities from riparian zone in the Pacific Northwest, United States - 17_EM | ecosystem: Host-associated > Plants > Roots > Unclassified | place... | reverse complement strand
CGCTCAGCACTGATACAATGTGCTTCCAGTACTGCGATCGGTCCGACAGGACAATGGAGGTTATCATCGTAGATGAGGCACACCACGCCGCTGCATCCTCTTATCGCTATATCCTCCCTTATTTCAACTAGGATATCAAGGGCCCGCACACCGTCAAAGGCCCTGAAGGTCAAATTTTGAACTCGGCGGTCGCTCCTCCCAAGCATGGTGTACCGACCACTGGTTCCCCCGCTACGTTCGGTTGGCACGATGCCCTCGCGTCGGGTTCGACCTTTGATTGGATTGTGTACCACCGAGGCTTTTTGGACATCACCAAAGAGCAATGGTCGTATATATGTTTTACCCCGCCTTTGATTCATACTGACATGGGCTCCGTGGTAGGTTATGCAATGTGCGATTTACCTGCATTTGGGCGGGTGTAGACCTCAAAGGGGTGACCATCAACAACTCTGCCACTGGGGATTACAACCCCACCAGCGTGGCGAACGTCGTCAGCGCCGAGACGCTGGATTTATTAGTTGTGCAGACCTTGCTCGACAAATCCGGTGTGCCAGTCTCTCTCCTGTTCTCGCGGTACGGACGATCGTAAATCCATCTTGGTATTTCGCGTTGGCCTTTCCACGCCAGGGGGCTCACAAATATCTCGTAGTGCGGGAATTCATGCCAGATACGTGCACTCCAAGACTCCTGCAGTCGAATGGAGGTTGCTGGCTGGTTGAGAATTTCGGGCCGGGGAAATATCCGGTTCTTGTGAATTGCGGTTCGTTGGCTTTGTCTTCCATCACAAGTGCAAACCTAATGTCCTCAAACGGTTCAGTCATTTTAGCCGAGGGCCGTCCCGAATATCGACTGTGTTATCGTTGTCCAACAAACACTATCACGGAACGCTGTGACTCAGATGGTCCGTTTTTCATGTTTTGTTTCCGAGTTGGCTCCGATTGACCTCGTTCGTAGATTGGACGCGGGATGGGACTCTCCCCTGAGACCGGGAAGAAAGACAGTCAAATCATAGACTTTGTCGGCATCGCTGGCTGAGCGCCTGGCCTCGTGTCTACTCCGACTCTTTTCTGTCTCAATTCATTCGAAATAGTCGACGGTAATACCCACCAATTCCTTCTCATCACTGAGGGGTTCGATCCCTAGATAGATGAATCCTCGGACTCTATAGCGAATTGAGCTGAAGAACGAAAAAGGAAGCCGGCGTAAGATTTATAGCTGGGGAAGAAAAACCTTTTCTGGAAATTCCATCCCCAGGGTCCGTGACCTACGTGGGCTGTGACAACCCGCTCGCGTTCGTAGGGGAATGTTGCGGGACTACATCGGTCGTTTGCCAGCTGAGTTCTCTGGTGTGGGTCAGTGTTGGCGGGGAGATTTATATCCTTGAGTATGCCGGCACTGAGTTCATCCGCATAGAATCGTTGACAGACCCGGAAGGTGATATTCTCGCCTCGCCCGTGCCTTATACCATCTGACCCGAAAGCGCAGAGCCGGAAACCAAGTTCCAAGCGCATTACATCCCGGCACCGTGGGACAAAGCCACAACCAGGGCGATCAATCGTTCACTATATCTGACCCCGTCACATTATGCGAACGCAAGGCCTTGAACAAGCTATCGTAGTGTTCAACTTGTACGCCAGGGAGAGCGTTGTCGAAAGGCAGATGTTCCGCAGGTTCATTGTCCTTGTCTTTTGTGTTGCCCTTTAAACTTTGCGGCTGAAAATTAGCCCCGGTAGGCTTCTGCGGAGAGCAAAATGGAGACAACGCGGAACGGAGAGTCGGAAAACTTTCGTCGAATCTCGTTAGAAAAAGACCCGGAAATACGCTCAGGGCGAGACGACACACTACGCCGCACGTAGCGTTCGCATTCAAAAGCTGACGAAAAGCGACGCTGCAAATATAACCACGTATCAAAATCGGTGCTATGGTACCCGTTCCGTCCGATGAATCCGGCATTGTATTACTAATCTACTTCTTTTGTAGAGTCGATAGGGGTACGCGATAAGGCGATGACAAAAGAGGGAAAACTGCGGTTGAGAGTTCAGGGGACAGGCCAGAGAGGTATTGCTATGGGACCATTGGCGGTCCATTAGTCCGTGAAATCGACGCGTTTTCAGCTGCATGCCATCTCTCTCACGGCGAAGTTATCCTCAGGTTCCGAATGTTTGTGCACACTAGTTGCGCTGGTTTGGACTCCCCATCGCTTGAGTCGTTCGGCAAGAAGGTTTCAAGCGCCTCGACTGTGGGTGCAAACGTCCATTGGTCGGGGCGCTGGGATGCTGCTGCCTCTCCTTGAACGTAGCCATCGACACCTTAAACTTAGCGAGTGAGGTAGTGGGTACTACACTAGCCAATGCCGCCTCCGACCTTGCAAGCATACAGGCGACACCCCAAAGCCATATAGGGTGTACTAATATCAGCACCGAAAGATTGAACGTTGAACGATGGAAATGATATGATCCCGGGACCCGCAGGCTTGGCCCCACCTCTTCACTCTATCCATAGTTGACGAGGTTCAACACCTGGACTACACACCGCCAGCGATACTGTTATTTTGAGAACGTGCCTCAGACGAAGTAACCAGGAAGACCCGGGGAGTGTGACTGGTAATTACACAGCGTTGCGCCAGCAGTCAGCGAGCAGGGTATTCCTTCAAAGTTACCCCCGTGCTCTCTCTGCCTCTGGGCTTGAGGCTGGGTTCCAATTTAGAGGAGTGAGCAAAGATCCTGCCGGCGATCAGCCGGTCATGGCACATCCTTCGGCGCTATGGCACCATACAACCGCGAAGATAATTTCTCTCGGCCTATTTGTATGAGGCATACGTGGCATAAAAAAATTGCCGCTCGGCTCTATTAGAGCTCGAGACCATCCTCTCGCCACTATCTCGAGTCTCAACCATGAAGGCTGGCCCCCAACGACCTACGGAACGGGATGGTCATATCTCAGAGTTGAATACGGCCATCGAAGCCTTAAATCTCGCAAAGGACTCCTCGGGCATTGTGCTAGCCAAGGCTGTTTTTGGCTCCGTCAGCGTTGTCCTCGCAATGATCAGGGTGAGTTTCCTTCCGATCTTTGTTGACCGATTGCAGACTGAAATGGACCCAGGATACATTGATAAACCGGGCGGATTGCGTCGAACTTGGGCTGGCCTGTGCTGACGTCTGTACCGCCCTCGACCGGGGATTGAACGGGAAGAGGTCCAACGATCTTGATAACTCCGTGCGTGAGGCAATCAATCAGCTGACGATGTGAGTTACACGAGCCACACACTTTGAGTACCTCGTTGATGATGCTTTCTACCTGACCCCAGGGCTGTGGCGGAGATTGAAAGGAATATCGTTAAGCAGGGAGAGCGAAACACAATTTCTCGGCATCTCCATGCAAAGTCTGACAGGGAAAAGATCATCGCCAGCAAGTTGGACCTCGACAAGATGCTTCAGGTCTTCAACGTGCGTTCTGTCGCCTGAGTAATGACCACCGCTGACTTCCCACTCCCAGAAGGCACTTGCAATAAACACAGATCCAGCCGCTTCTGCCGTCAGTCATGATGCCACGAGCACCTACACCGTCGTTTCCGGCGTCCAGAGTGACGTTGTGAATACCCTCGTCATTGGTTCCGACAGTTATCGCAGCGCGTTGAAAATCTCCGAGGATGCGCACGGTCAGAATCGGTTGGTAAGTACCCTTCGTACTCTACCTGTCCTCGACCAGCCATTTATCCCTGTCCAGACCCACGCCAGGTCAGCGATCTCTGCCAGAAATGAAACTGACATCTCACCTTTCCATCCAGTGCGCCTGGAGACTCACTGCCTCCCTTGCCGAGGAGCACACATGGGACCATTTCTGACATTCGTCAAGACATCCGCGCCATCATTTCCGAGGTCCGGCGCGATATTACGACCACTCACGCTGCGACGGTCTCCGACATGCATTTTACCATGGCGAAAGGTCAGGAAGGCAGTGGTGAGACAAATTCGTCGGTGAGCGAAACTCGTACTCTATCAACCGCCGGACGTCCGCTCACTGTTGCTTAGACTCAAACCAGGTCAGCAATCTGAATTACCGGCGGATTCATTATCTCATATTTGCTTCCAGCACACGTGGAGAATTGCCTCCTCCGGCGCCGAGGGCCTGTTTCGGACGTGACGAGTTGATCGGGGAGATCGTCGATCTGGCCGAAAACCTCACACCCATCGCCCTCATCGGTGTGGGCGGAATCGGGAAGACATCAATCGCACTGACCGTCCTCCATCACGATCGCATCAGACAACGATTCGGTGACAACCGCCGGTTCATTCGCTGTGATCAATTCACCGCATCATATGTGCATTTCTTGAGTCGGCTATCCAAGGTCGTCGGTGCGGGCATCGAGAACCCCGAGGATTTGGCCAGCCTGCGTCCATTCCTGTCCTCGAAGGAGGTCTTCCTGGTCCTGGATAATGCGGAGTCGGTCCTTGACCCTCAAGGGACGGATACCCAGGAGATCTACGCCGCGGTGGAGGAGCTGAGTCAGCTCGACAACATTTGCCTTTGTATTACTTCACGCATCTCTACCATCCCTTCCGACTGCAAGACTCTCAACGTCCCAACGCTGTCGATTGAGGCCGCACGCGACGCCTTCTATCGGATATACGAGAATGGTGAATGGTCCAACCTGGTCGACAACATCCTGGACGAGCTTGACTTTCACCCGCTCTCAATCACCCTGCTTGCGACGGTTTCACATCACAACAAATGGGACACAAACCGGTTGATGAGAGAATGGAAGACACGGCGAACAAGCGTACTGCAGACCGAGCATAACAAGAGCCTCGCTGCAGCGATCGAACTTTCGCTCACCTCCCCCCTGTTCCAAGAGCTTGGCCCTGACGCCCGGGCGCTCCTCGAAGTCGTCGCCTTCTTCCCGCAAGGTGCTAATGAGGACAACGTTAATTGGTTGTTTCCTACGATCTCGAACAGGACGAATGTCATTGACAAGTTCTGCATCCTTTCCTTGACACATCGGAGCAAGGGATTCATTACGATGCTCGCACCGCTCCGAGACTACCTTTCTCCCAAGGACCCAAAGTCATCCTCGCTCCTCTGCATGACCAGGGAACTCTACTTCACTCGGATGTCAGTCAATATTGATCCGGACAAGCCTAACTTCGGGGAAATGCAATGGATCGCGTTGGAGGATGTAAACGTCGAGCACCTGCTCGATATCTTCACGACGATCGATCCAAACTCAGATAGCATCTGGGTCGCCTGCGCCAACTTTATGCGACACCTCCATTGGCACAAAGAGCGACTCACCGTTCTGCAGCCGAAGATCGAAGGGCTCCTAGATGATCACAACTCCAAGCCGGCATGCTTGTCCTGGCTCGCACGGTTGTTTTACTCGGTCGGGAACTACATGGAATGCAAACGGCTTGCTTCTCACGCCTTAAGGCTTTGGAGGGAGCGGGAGGATGTCACTAATATTGCTCAAACGCTGACGGGCCTATCTGATACAAATCGGCTAATACACCTCCCCAAGGAAGGGATACAACAGGCAAAAGAAGCGTTGAAGATTTTCGAACACCTTGGTGACACACTGTCACAGGCAGAGTGTTTGGACAACCTTGCTCTGTCGTTGCGTGCCGATAAACAACTCGATGACGCAGAAGAAGCCGCATTCCGCGCGGTCACCCTCCTCCCAGAGAAAGGCCGAGAATATCGGGTCTGCAGATCTCACCTGACTCTCGGCAAGGTGTTCCAATCCAAGGGCGAGATGGAGAAGGCGATTCATCATTTCGAAGTAGTTCTCAGAATCGCATCCCTCTTCAACTGGCGCAGCGACCTGTTTTCGGCTCATTACAAACTGGCGGGGTTGTTTCACAGTGAAGGCAGACTCGATGACGCACAGGCTCAGATCGAACGCGCCAAGTTGCATGTGGACGATGGCACATACGATTCGGGCCTTGCGATGGAGCTGCAGGCTGTGATTTGGTACGGGCAGCACAGACTTGAAGAGGCGAGGACCGAGGTTCTGCGTGCCGCTGACGTTTACGAGAAACTCGGGGCTACGGAAGGCACGGAGAGGTGTAGGAAGCTCCTCCAGAATATAGAGAAAAATCTGGTTGCCCCTGGTCAATCTACCTTGAATTGTGAGTTCCTGTAAATAATGTTATTTCCTGCGCTTATTGACTTTTCTTTCTAAGCTCAAGGAACCGAATGAAAGCATCCACAGCCGCGTCAAGTTCTTCGAATGTATCTTCCCACAAGTCAGCGATGTCTTGTCCCCTCCCCCCGCCTTCGTTGTTTTTATATACTCAAAATCGCTACTTCCTCTCCAAGAATGTTCTCCCCCTTATTCGTCACGTCGTCTCATATTTGTTGTCCTACCACTTGGCCCTCGTCTTTAGCATTTCGCCACTTGTATTACGTCCGACTCCGTCTCCCTTGTTTACACGTGTACCTTCTGGGATATTTCTGTCGTTTGTTTTGAAGATGCTGCGACTGCCACGAGGTCGTTACCTTGGTCAGGTGGGCCCCGGTCGGGCAACGCCAGACCAAGAGGTTGGTCGTTATCCCATGGAACCCCTCTACATCATCATGCATACATCAGCGAATGGCGGGTACTCGGCCGAGGCTGTTGCTGCCTAGCGGCGACCTGATTATCTTGTAGCGGTACAGAACGGTTAAAAGTTGATTGACAGCTTATGTACGCCTCAAAAATACTTAAAAGTAAACGGTAGGGTCTCTAGAATAACAGACTGGTGACTCGTTGCCAGCCTCGATACAGTACATCATCCAACTCCTCTTCCGTCCTCTCGCTGTCTTCCCGAGCAGGGAAAAACAATGGACCTGTCGAGAGCCCCTTGATATCTTTGGTGTTGATCGAGGGTCCCCGATCACGAGCTTGTCGCGTGCCCGGTAGGCATCACACACGTTCTCGAACGAGTCGACCGCCCTAAGCACAACAGCTTTGAAGGTGTTTTAGTTACATGACCTTACTCGCACTGCGACTTGAGTGGTCGTACTTTCTGCTGTCCCTCCTCCAGGAAATGCAGTGCACTAGAAGGATTGCGATATTCAGCCACGCAATTCTTGAGAGAGCCAGGGTGGTGGAGGAAAAGAAGGAGGGTGTGACCGGTACTCACGGAGACGTAATATCCTCGCGCTGAATGACCCGGTCCAAATTCTCGCCTTCGTCGTATTCGAGAGGGGTAGGGTCTCTTCAGACGCAGTGTAAACAGACTTCGCATCTTCCTTCTCTCCTCTCAGCAAATTCTACCTCTCGTCGCTGTCACCCTCCTTCAACGGAGACGTTTATTACGGGAATCTAACGCTGCCGGGATGGATAGACGATAGATCTGGTGACCAGTTTCCGAGGGATGACGATGACCGGGGGAGGGGGGGATCGAGGTTGGTGTGGGTGCTGAGGCAGATAATCGGTTCTACCTGATCAGAGTTGAGAGAGGTTGCTTACGAGCTTCCCATCAACTCGGCCGTGAGCTTCGTCACGAGGCGGCGGTCTGGCCACCTGGGAACTGGGGGTACGCACACCTACAGAAGTGTGAATCGGCGGCGTATCAATCAACGAAGCGTTCTCGATGAGTGCCAAATCTGGGAAACGTGGTAAGTAGAGACTATGGTGTGACATGAACGGGGTGACGTACTGTTTGGAAGAGATTTTCCACCGGAGAGTTCGCCAATCCGTTTCGGGATCCAAGGTGTTACTTCCTTCCCGTCTACTTCTGCCTCTTGCACAGAGATCTCGACGGCTTTCTGGATGGTTTCACCAACGGAATGACACTCTTCTGGGATCGGTGCCGCAAAAAGAGCACCATTACTCATCACGAGTTGTTCCTGCACGCCTAGAACACCCCGGGAGCAGCCAAAGTGGCCTACGGCCGTCGTCACAAACCCCTACTCATGATCCTCGCAGCGTCCGTGGGATCATCCACTCTTCGAGGACTCTGATCCGTAAGGGAATCGGTCAACTGAGTGATAACTAACGGAATATGTACCTACCTTGAAGCCGCCCCAGGGACCGTAGAGCGCAGGGGAGCCATTGGTTTGATCATAAGTCACAACCGGTACACCCAATGTTTCCTTTATTGACCGATTATTTCAGTGCCCAATGTTAGTGAATCACGGGACGGACGAGATGTTCTAGTGTCCTGCAATCGTTCTGTGTGAGATCTGGAGCCATTGGAATGGACCTGGAATACCAACCTTCCTATATCGAGGATGGATTTAACCCCTGTAGAGACGGGCGTGACAGTACACCTCATCAGCTCAGGTAGATCTGCAGTGATGTCCAGGGCTAATGGGGGAAATCAACCCGAGTATTGGATGATGCAAATAGAGAGCTCACACCTTGACCGGGACAATGAATACCTCCCAAGCCAAGAACACACGACCCATAGATGTCGTATAAACATCTCGGTCGAGGGGAACAATGTACCATCCAGTTGCGAAGACCTACAGATCGATCGTCAGATTAAAACCCGTTACGGAGGATGTGGTGTTGGGTCGCACCTTGATGCCCGCAAGCACGGCAAAATAAGGCTGGTACTACGAGTGGTCCCATCGTCTCTCTTGAGCACAATAGCGGCGCTGGTGTCTCTCCTTGAGAGCCCCACGGGTCCATTCTTGCATTCTGTCAATTGTTCAAATTCGTGAGGCTCGAGTTTTGACGTCCGTCGGTGGGAGGTTTTGGAGCAAAGGCCGGGTTGTACGCATGCAGCGCCTCCGCGATATCGGAGTGAATGTCTATAGGAGCATCGGCCTTGAACGCGGTTGCCGAGAAAGAAAGATCGCGTTTCGAGGCGCGACTGAGCATAAACCTAGCGGAGGGTGGTCGCGGTCAACGGCGGGTCAAGGTGAGCCGATCACCTCGACGCTCAGTTGCGAATGATACAACTTCGTTCCCGCTAAACCGGTTTGCAGCGGTGACGACGACGACAGTAACAGACGCCAAAGGATCTGGCAACGGCTCCGGGCTTACGGTTCTTCTGGTCTGCGCCGTCCGGAGTCGCAGGATATATTCCTCGCCCCTAATCAGCGCATCCTACAGGTTTGAGGACCCATCATGCATCCACGATTATTCAAATCCCTCCCCTCTTACCCTTGATGCTTGTGGCATCATCGACAAATCCGTTCCTGCTCCTTTCGTTCTTGTACCCAATCCACTCGCTCATGCATGGAAGTCTGCTCTTGTTCTGGGAAAATCCGGTGCTACCGTTCCTGCAAACCCCGACTCACATCCTCCTTCTCCTGTTCTCACAGGAGTCAAGCCCGTGGTTGACGTTCGCGGTGGATTAGTGAATTCTGTGGTTTTCGAGTCTGGGACCCATTATCATCGAATGCCTGTTGAGTCTTTTTGTGCAGCAGCTGTGGCGAGTAGGGAAGGATTTTGTTGAAGAACGTGAAGGCGCTCAGCTTGCTTTGAAATTGTTAATGACTGCTCTCTGGAGGACACGTGCACCATATAGTCGACCACACTGCGGCCGATACCCAGTTGACCTCGACACCTGTTAGCGCGGCAGGCACTTGCTCCGTTTTTTGACATTCATCGGGTTCTGTCTCCGGCGCACCAACATCATCGAACCCTCGAGGTTGCATTTGCGTCTTCCTTCAACTGGCACGATCGATAACACGTACAAACTGACCCTTGCGATGGAGCTGCAGGCTGTGGTTTGGTACAGGGAGCGCTGGCTTGAAGAGACGAGGTCCGAGGCCTTGCGCGCCGCCGACGTCTATGAGAAACTCGGGGCTGCGGAGGCCATGGTAGCGTGCAGAAAGTTGGCCCAGCGGATCCAAGGGGAACTGGACAACCCGGTTGCCTCTGGTCAAACTGCCTTGAATCGTGAGCTCCTATAAACGATGTTATCTCATGCACGTATTGACTTTTTGTTCTAAGCTCAAGGAACCGAATGAAAGCGTTGACTGCCGCGACACCTTGTCTCTTCGCTTGAGTTTTTTCTTGCTTAAACTCGTCGCTTTCTTCCTCTCTAAGAACACCCTCCTCTATTCGCCACGTCTCGCATCTGCTCTCCTACCGCTTGCCACCGAATATTGATGCGTGCCTAATAGCGGATGCCTCCCGCCTCTCTTGCTATATTGTTTACATGGGTATCTCGTAGATTGTCTGAGTTTTTTTGAACATACACGGTTGCTACAAAGCCGTTCACCTTAACCACACGTGCCCTACAGATGAGAGTAGATCAGGATCCTGCCGGTGTGATCGAGCAACGCCGAATTGTGCAGTCGACCGCCGTCTCACGGAACCCCTTCACACCACCATGCATGCATCGACGAGCGACAGCACCCATGTGGTCTCTAAAGTCGTGACTCTCTCCTTGAAAGATTTTTCTCCTCTTTATTCGTTTCTGCGATGAAGGCTACTCATCTCCGTCGCGTTCACACCAGCGCACTGAAGTCGCGGCTCTACCAAGCGACATGTCCCAGACGTGCTCAAGGATGGCTCCACGAAGATTAGTCTCTCTCCCAATCGCCATCGTTTTCGTGTCCCTTCTGGAACGGCGGAAGTGTTGCCCGGAAATTCTTAAGCAGCTCCCTCTCCGGTCATCGTCAACTTGCTCGACAGGCCGCAGGTTAGGCACGGGGACTCTTCCTCCACTGGACAGCAGGGATCGAACGAGAAGTGCGTTACGCTGCTGCCGGGCTCGCTAACATGTGCGTAGTGTTTGTTCCAGTCTAACCTTCAGCGCTGATACAACGTGCCTCCAGCACCGCGATCGATCCGGTGGGGCAATGAAGGTTATCATTGTAGATGAGGCACACCATGCTACTACACCCTCTTATCGCCATATCCTCCCTCATTTCAACCGGAGTATCAACGGTCGGAGGTCCTGAAGATCAAGTTTTGAATTTGGCGGTCGTTCCTCCCAAGCATAGTATACTGACCACCAGTTCCCCCGCTACGTTCAGTCGACGCGATCGCCTTGCACTGGGTTCGGCTTTTGATCGGATCGTGTACCACCAAGACTTTTTAGATGTGATCAAAGAGCAATGGTAGTGTGTATGTTCTAACCCCACCTTTGATTCGCACTGACGTGGATTCCGGAGCAGGTTATACAATGTGCGATTTACCTGCATTTGGGCGGGTGTAAACCCCAAGGGGGCGACCATCAACAACTCTGCCACTGGGGATTACAACTCCACCAATGTGGCGAACGTCGTCAACGCCGAGACTCTGGGTCCATTAGTTGTGCAGACCTCGCTCGACAAACCTGGTGTGCCAGTCTCCCTCCTGTTCCCGCGGTACGGACGATCGTAAATCCACCTTGGTATTTCGTGTTGGTTTTTCCCACGCCAGGGAGCTCACAAATACCTCGTAGTGCGGGAATTAATGCAAGATATGGGCACTCCAAGACTCCTGTAGTTGAACGGAGGTTGCTGGTTGAGTTTCATGCCAGGAAAATGTCCGGTTCTGTGAGTTATCTTTGTCTTGCATCGCAAGCGCAAACCCAATGCCTTCAGACGGTTCAGCCATCTTAGCCGAGGGCG
>Ga0307515_10021310_pt1 | contig 11500 bp, 16 predicted proteins | sample 17_EM_MG_FD_194513 | JGI IMG/M metagenome (GOLD analysis project Ga0307515, IMG submission 194513) | Populus trichocarpa ectomycorrhiza microbial communities from riparian zone in the Pacific Northwest, United States - 17_EM | ecosystem: Host-associated > Plants > Roots > Unclassified | place... | reverse complement strand
CTTGGAATTGTGGCCGTTCTATAAAATGCAGCAAGAACAACTTCAACCTTTTCTTATCCAAGTCACACAAATCTTCAAATTCTACTACAAGAGTCATTACTAGCAAACTTCTCTCGAGCAGCGGCATCTCACACCACAAAGCCATCCAAGTCCATCCTATATGCAAAAGCTCTTCCAAGGCACAACGATCAATTGCAGCTCCTGCAATATGCCAATATTCAATCCACTTGGATTCAGACTAATTGGGCTGGGCAGTATCAATGCAGCAACGAACAACCGTACAGGTTCAGGACTGAAAAGATATTAAGACTTTAAGACAACAATGCCTTATTATAATTTTATCCCCTCACATCGATCACGGATCTAAGTACCCAAGAAAAAGAACACCGACAATGCATGCATCTGGAAACACTTCTACCCTTCCACCCATCCCCCTTCCGTATCGCACACAGCACAGTCCGATTCAAAGAAACCATGCCACCAAACTCCCCAACACCCTTTTCCTAGAATATAGCCTTCCACCTCATTTAAGGATGGTTTCACTCCCTTCAAGTCTTTACCCCAGCAACCGGCCTCTTAAACGGATGTGCCTCCGTATTCAACACCCACTCATCTAGACTAATGACATCTGGCGTCGAGTACAGCAGATAGAAATACTTGAGCGTTTCAGCCAACCAGAAAGACTCCATCTCGTCGATCTGGTAGTGGGCGCCGTCTAGGACGTCGTAGATGGCCGAGTGGCCGTGCTCGGTGGAGGTTGCGTTGATGATCGACTCGAACATGCGCCAGCCTTTGTCTTGCCATGTCTCGTCGCCGGTGATGCGGTACATGTACCAGACTGATTCGATGGCTTCAGGTCTACATACACCATTAGAAAGGGGAGACGGCGGAGAGGAGGAGAAGGCGTTACCTGAGGATGTATTTCCTCGACTTAATGGTGGCGAAACCGGGGGGAAGAGATTGCTGGTTGATTACTTGCTCGACGTATTCTTTGTGGGAGAGAGGTTGGCCAGGGTCGTAGAAGACTTGGTCCTGGGTGGTAGGAGTGGGTGATTCAGGGATATTTGCAGCGGGTCGACCGACTGCCGCCATAGATGCTAGTTCCGATTCTGTATGCTCGGATTTCTGTTGGTACATGGTTTTGGCGTTCGCCGTCTGTTCATGTGTGTCTTGTGATGTCGCCAGCTTTGCTGCGGGAACACCGTCCTGGAAGTTATGAGTAATAGGCTTGGGGATTTCCAATTTCGGGGAGCTCACGGTCTGACGTTTGTGCAGCGAGACCGGGTCGTCCTTCTTCAAAGCTGCACTACCGGGAGAATCAGGAAGCGCATCCAACTCATAATCAGATAGATCTTCCTCTGTCAGAGGACTGGTGCTGTTACCAGATCTGACTTCAGCATTGGCCAGTTCTGCTTCTGCCCTGAGGGCTACTTTTGCTGCCTCCTCCTTGGCCTCTTTCTCTGCTTCAAGAGCTGCCCTATTCGCAATGTATTCTCTCAAGTTCTCGTCTCTTTGCCGTCCCGTAGGGTCCAAGAACTCCCAGTACGCTGTTTCATTCCAGGTACAGTGCTCAGAGCTCTTGCAGGGCATGACCGTGGCTCCTTCGGGCATAATTCCCGTGAGCGTCGATTCATAGGCCCAGACACAACCGTCAGCCAGCCTCTTGGCAATCTCTAGATCTCCTTCGATACCAAAGATCTTGGCTGACATCCCAACCATGCCACCGATGAAGCAAGTGAGATGCTCTACATCAGCACTCAGCTTAAGATCGAGTTCGGGGTCGCCCATGGTTGTGATGGATCCAGAAAATAAGATATCACGGTTGTCGGGAACCATAGGCCGGTAAAGCATCCACTTCCGGACTGCATCAATAGTTTTGAGATACATCTTTCGATACGTCTCGTCAAGGCCCCCAAGAAGGAGATATTCCTAGAAAATAGTCAGTCTTTGCTTCATAAATGGTAGGGAATATAAACCTTTGGAAAGTACTCATAAGTAGAGTCTTGTCCACCTCCCATAGAAAACTTGCCTCTTCCAGGGGACGCTGGCTCCAAGCCCTGAACAACGCAGTCCCAGTCTCCAACAGTATCGCCAACAGCAGCTTTAGCTGCCGGAATGTCGAGTGGCAATCCAGTAATGCTGTCGGTAGTAGGACTTAGGGTAGGAGTCGGGGTATTTGGGCTTGGGCCGGCGAGGTCCGCGGCTGGGGGTTTCTCTTCAACTGCATCTCTCTTGGAAACCATCTTTTGCTTGTGTCCAACAGGTAGGTCCTCCGCCCAACCAAGGATTTGAGCTTTGCTCGGCTCTCCAGGCAACACCTGCACCTCCAACATGTGGTCATTCTTATCTCCCTTGACCTTCTTCTTCCTTGGTCTCACTTCCCTCACATTTTCTGGATTGACAGGTTGAAATCCAATAGGTTCCTCTGCATCTTTCGCTGGACTTATTGGTGCCTCTGCAGGCACAGACTTAGGTAATTGGACATCCGCCACGGTTCGGTTGCAACCAGATGCATCGACATTATCGGGGAAGACACCGGGAAGCTGGGTGCCACGGTCCTGCCAATCCGACAGTGCAAGTGTGATTCGAGCGATGGCATCGTAGTATCGAGGATCATTGGTCAATTGTGATAACCTCGTGAACTCCATTGATAAAGATCCTAGTTCTGCGAGGTTAGACCTCTGAGCTGCTCGATGGGGCTGTGATGCAAAAGTTGGTTTCCATCGGTAATATAAAACCGGCATCCTGTTCGGAGTGTCAAAAGCTCCCATCAAGATCTCCCCCAATTCCTTAGCTTTGGTCAGTAAATTCTTATACTTCCCACCACTAACATCATATGCAGCCAGAAGACCTCCCATATACCTAATTGTCGTCTCAAACATTGGTATATCACTACGTGGGCTTGTCGTGAAATCGATCATGTCGATAGCCTTGGCAGCCTCCTCGAATTCGTCCTCCAGACCCATAATCCACAGCGTATCCAAAGAATCCACCAAAGTCGCAGCCCACCCACAGAACGGATTCCGAAAGTTGCCAGTGACAGGTGACAATTCATCGTGTAGCCATGCATGCTTCTTGTATCCAGTCCATGCCTTCTTGAATTCCTCCTTGACCTTCGATTGGCGTTTTTCGCGGTTGATCTTCGCAGTCGGGGTCTCGTCGTTGAACGCATGTTGGATCTTTGGTATTTTGACAGGCACGCCTGTTGGTAGGTGGATGATAGACTCTGCAGGTACAGGGAAATGCTCCACCTGTTTCTCCCAATGTATCGTCGTTGGCACTGCAGAAAATGCAGGCAATTCTTGTCTCCCGGGCGGCGCTACTGGATGTAAGTCAAGATCCTCTTCTTCCATGGAGACCTTGGTTGGTGGCAATGGCTCTCTGTCTGGTAGCACGATCTGGGGCACAGATTCAGGGGTGGACTTCAGGCCCTCCGCAACTGGCGTGGAGGAAGCGATATTTTTGGGTGTCGGTGTACTCGAGGCCAATTTCTGCTGGGTCTTGGGCCGTGGAGTCTCTTTTGCCTTCTCAATTTTTGCTGGAGGTGTAGTTTTGACTGGAGAAGAGCCGCCATAATTGCCCTCCTTCTGCGCAGGGGTATTTCCGAAGCCTGCAGTCAACGGATATTGCGCCCAGTCCCTTGTGTGTCTTAATCGAACAATGACAAGAGTGAGGATAGCCGCAAATATCAGGAACACGCGGTATCGCCGGTACCGCAGCATCGTGAGATGCTTCGTTGCCCTAAAAAAGGCGGCGGGAGAGAGAGGTGGAGAGCGGGTGTCTCATGCGACACTGGGTCATCAACGATGCTTCGATGATCGTAGCAGCATTTTCCAGAGGGTCATTGGGAACTTAGTCGCTTCGCACACTCGTCGAGAAGTGGGTTTGGTGGTGAACGGAGCAAGCCATGGATCTGGCCACGATGAAATGTCGAGTGGTGATTGATGAAGCAGTTCGTGCCTCTCTCGCTCTTGGCGTGGCGGCGCCCGGGATCTGGGACGGGTGGGTCAGGATGAAATGGTTGGAGCGGGCTACAGGGGCTTTGGTGGAGTCGAGAACCTGTCGGCTGAATTTCTGCCTGGAACAAATATTGTATTACTGTACAGAGTAGGGGGTTATCCCACACTGGCCTGCTGGGCGTGCGTTGCAAGGGAGCTCACTCTTGCAAATTGCTTCGGACCGGACAAGTAAGTGAAGTGTCGCCTCCCCCTTTATCCACCATTTCAAGCTCAACCCCGGTCCAAGCCTCAGCATACTCCGCACTTCACATGGCTGATGGGTGCGACAGCGCCAATCACAATCCTCTAAAACTCCCATATGCTCGACTTGTCGAATTCTTGGCATCTTGGCAAAAGCGATTGCAGTAACTACATGTATTACAGGTGAGCTCGGCACGACATATCTTACAATCCTTCAAAGGAGGGCCATAGACTCAAGAGACATGTACATCGCATCTTTCACCACCTATATTGAGTTGACGAAGCAGGTTTGAAGGACGTTTGGTCGTTCTTTTCATTTCGTGACTGAATGCTATCTATTCATCCGCTGCATGTGCCTCTGTCCCATGGCTGAGTGTTGTACATTTGCTGTGTTACATCGTCCCAACGAGAATCGCAAGAGGTAGCTTTTACGCCACCAAGTGCCGTCGAACAAAGATTGAGAGAGCGCCGCAGTCATAATCAACCGATCTACTCATCCATTCCAGGTCCCGGTCCGCCTTGTCTACCCATCTGTCTTGCCTTGAGCATCTCGTCGCAAAGAAGAAGGTTTGATGCAATGCCAGAACTTGACGCAATCGCATTCCTGAGTACACGGAAAGAGTCGTATACGCCCTCCAGAACAGGGTCCATGGGATCGCCAGTCTTCAAGTCAAGACCAACGATGTTGCCCTCATTGTGCTCATCTTGGAGAGTTGCAACTACAGGAATGTCAGCAGTATGAATTTGATAAGAACGGAAATGCTTACGAGCGTCCTGAATATCGTGTCCAGCATTTGCCGCAAGCGTCTTTGGAATGATCAGAAGAGCATCTGCAAATGCTTGAACGCCCCACTTCGCCTTTCCCTTGACAGTCTTGCGGAAAGTCTCGCTGTTCAGATGCGTTGCACAAGCTACCTGGAAGGCTCCTGCGCCTGGGACGACGCTCTTGTCGACAATCATGTTATAGACACTTCGAAGGCCATCGCGGACCGCATCACTGATCTGCGTGATGGTGTGCTGATTTGGGCCCTTGATGAGAATCGTCACAGACTTTGGCTCCTTGACGTCTTCGATAAACGTGTACTTCTCCTCTCCCAGCTGGTGCTCGTACACGAGACCTGCCCAACCCAGAATGTCTGGAGTCAAATCATCCACGCTGTTCTGTGCAGTGCCACCACAGATCAACTGTAATCTCTCCATATTCCGTCTCTTTGCTCGTCTCAGAGCAAAAATACCATTCTTGACCAAAACATCAAGCGAGAGGGGGTCGATTCCCTTCTGATTGATAATAACAAAGCCCTTCTTCGGATCGTTGCCGCACACCTCCTTCTTTAATTCCACAATCTTCCGTAACTTCTCATCAACGAATCTACGCTCGCTCTCAACCAGCTTGTCTCGTTGGTCTGCGCTTGAGTAGTAGAAACCGGAGTTAATCTCTGACTTCTCATACTCTAAGCTGACGTTCAGACTCAAGATGAATGCGTTTTCCACTCTCTTTGGCATATCCGGATGTCTGGCACCATGATCTAATGCTAGACCTCGAATGAGCTGAGTCTCCGAGGCAGTTCGATGTTGCATCTTCATGATTTCGATCATGTGTAGGTCGGGCTTCGCAGGTGGTTGGTAGATGGCGAGTACAGCATCGACGATGTCAGGTGTGAGCTTCTCGGCCAGGGTGTGGTTGAGCTTTGTCGAGAGGGAAGTGCGAGCAACGGATAGCAACAGTTCACGGTCTACTTCTCTCTCAAGCTTGAATGTGTCCAGAAACTAGAGGGTCCTTAGCAACAGCTGACGGTACTCAAACTGCAATTTACCTTCAAAGACTCCGTCTTAGCAATCTCATAGCCGTCCGTGATGATTCTTGGATGTAAACCCTCTGAAATATATCTGTCTGCCTGCTTCAGAAGTTCACCAACAAGCAGCACAACAGACGTGGTGCCATCACCACAAATATCGTCCTGGGCTGTCGCTGCTCTCGCAATCATGACCGCAGTAGGATTTTGTATCTGCATCTCGCGTAACAGGACATTTCCATCTTTTGTAAGTTTGATCTGCGCAAAACCAGATATCAGAATAGGGGCCTTCAAGAGGACATGCGCATTTTCGTACCGCGCCTGCACCGTCCACAAGCCTTGGAGCTATTAGTCATGATCAAAGTAGGTGGGACAGCATGTACAAACATCTTGATCGTCCCTAAAGGGCCCAAATTGGATTTCAGAACATCTTGTAGACCTTCACCAGCACTGATGTTGACTCGTAGAGCTTCTCCTCTTCTCTAGGCAGTGTTAATAGATATTTTCTTCTAGAGCAGCAAAAGACGGACCCTGGACTCAGCTTTCGGGTTGAGAAGCTGCGCGGCAGACATCTTGGTATGGAGTGATGATCGGAAGGATGTGTTTGAGTACTCAGGACCCTTGATATGTCATTCAGAAAATTATCAGAGCTCGAAGCTTTTTTCATATTCAGACGCGAATGGAAGGCGCGCGACTTCCCTGCCACGCTAGTGGTCCTAGCGGCTTCTGTGCTCGATGCTACGGTAGCCGAGAAAATGCAGCTTGACATCTTTTGAAATACAAGGCTGACGATCTGAGATGTCGCGTCAAACGAGATAAACAACTAACCATACACAACCCCATGAAGATGTATCACTCAGGCTGCAACCTTGTGCTTGCGCTCATCGTGGCCTTGCTTTGTGGCCAGAGCAAAGGCATTTGGCCCTTCACATCTGTTCACGCGACTCCTGATTCGCAGGACATTGTTTACCCAGATGCAAACGCCAAAAGAGTTGCAATTATTGGTATGTTAAATTTTCATTGATTCATCAAGCTTAGTCCCCCGGGTATTTCCTAAACAATGATTGCACATTTTCCGAGTATAGTGCTCGATCTCTAGCTCTAGAACAAGTTCGAGGAGAATGTGGCGTCGAAACCGGCTCGGAAGGCTGAAGCTGTCCGTACCGTGTCGATCTTTGCTTCCATACGTTATTTTTTGTTCAGTCCTTCAATATTTCTACTATTAACCCAGGAAAAATCCCATTTCATTGTCTCAAATCCCTTTTCTCCCAGTCTTTCCCTCATGACCTGATCAAACGGGGATGAAAGCTCATTGCAGACATCCAGTTTGCCAGGAAGTCCGGAGATGCACTGGGAAATATTTTCTTAGATTTTGAGACAAGATCGTCATCAAACAGTTACAGAAGCTGATGAAATTCAGGCGCTGGTGCGGCTGGAGCCTCCACAGCATATTACTTGCAACAATTCGCCTCCGAATCCGGTCTCTCACTCAACATCACAGTCTTTGAGCGCTCATCCTATATAGGAGGCCGCTCAACCACCGTCAATGCATATGGGAACCTTCTGGAGCCCGTTGAACTCGGGGCAAGTCTTTTCGTTGAGGCCAACAAAATTTTGAAGAACTCAAGCGAAGCCCTTGGTCTTAAACCCAAGGAATCAACACCCGAAACAGATGGCGGAGAACTCCTTGGTATCTGGGATGGTAAAGAATTTGTGTACAAGCAGAAAGAAAGTGGATGGTACTACTGGGATGTTACCAAACTGTTGTGGAAGTATGGACTTGCCCCTATTCGAACCCAGCGCTTGGTGAAGGACGTTGCCGCCAAGTTCCTCAAGCTTTATGAATATCCCTTCTTTCCTTTCAGGTCCTTGTCCGATAGAGCTCTAGACTTGGATCTCACACCTGTGACTTCAATGACTGGAGAGCAATTCCTGGCAGCTAATAATGTAAGTCTTGCAAGACGAGGAGTTTGATCAACTGCTAATTATCTTTAGATCGGGTCCAAATTTGCTGCCGACATCATCCAAGCCACCACTCGAGTCAACTATGGACAAAATCTCAACCTGATACATGGTCTCGGATCAATGGTCTGCATGGCTGTCGAAGGAGCAATGCAAATCCAAGGCGGCAACTGGCAAATCTTCGCCGGCATGCTCAATGCCTCCAACGCCTCCACCCTCCTCAACACAGCCGTAACCTCCATCTCAAAATCGAAATCGAAATACTCGCTCAAAACCAGCACCACTGACTCTCTCACTGGTAATCTGTCAACGAACGAAGAGCCATTCGACACCATCATCCTCGCCGCACCCCTCCAATTCTCGCAACTCACTCTCGCCGACGACCTCATCAAACACACCCCCGACGAAATCCCCTACGTAACACTCCACGTAACACTCTTCACCTCCCCCCACGCAATAAACCAAACATTTTTCAACCTATCACCGAAAGACGAAGTCCCTTCCGCAATCTTGACTACCCTCCCGAAGGACGCCCCATTACCAGAGAAACCAGAAGATAGTGTTGGCTCACCAGGCTTCTTTAGCATCTCGACTTTACGAACCGTGGTAAACCCTGAGACGTTGGAGAAAGAATATCTCTATAAGATCTTTTCGCCGAAAGCTGTTACTTCGTCTTTCCTCTCTGAAATACTGAACGTTGATGGTAAGATTCCTTCCCTTTTCTCCTCCATCCACACTGGCAATCACTTACAGTAACCCTCCCTCCATATAAATAGTCCCCGAAGACCTCACGACCCTAAACTCCTACTCCCCAGTTACCTGGTTCTATCCCCACAAATGGTCCTCTTATCCCTACCTCTTTCCACGCATCACCTTCGAAGACCCCGAGCTAGCACGAGGTTTTTACTACACGAGCGGGATGGAGAGTTTCATCAGTACGATGGAGACGAGTGCGCTGATGGGGATGAATGTTGCGCGGCTGGTTGTGGATGATTATTTGAATATTTTTGGAGCAGGGGAAGGCGAACAGAAGGTCGTTAAAGGGGAATTGTGATTTCCCTGCAGGCGGGAGAGGAAATTGGAGATTGTAATTTGTGTAGGTTATATGAAATTCAGCAGCTTTCAGTCCATCCCCTGGAGCCAAGCGGTTCTGAAGGTTTGCTCCATCCAGCTATCCAGAGCCGAAGGAGAGAGTTCATCCTGCGAGGGGTCATGGCCGGGTAGTTTTCCAGTTTTTCCAAGTTTTTCGATTACTTTTCTAGAATTGGGGTGAGGTGTTGTCTCGAGTGAGAGCTAATTCAGTCTTACATGCAAACTACAGCCAGGTCTCACCATTTCACAAGCTCCCCATTGTTCGGCACGGGTACGAAGATAAGTCTCCAAGCTCAAGCATCTCTCATAAACTACCGTAACTCCCAACCCGCACACTCCTGGGTATCACTGTTCTCGCGCCTGCAAATCAAATGCAAAGGAAGAACTCATGGGGGTATCGTTGCTGCAACGTCGCAAACTCCAATGAAAGCACCAATGAAACTCCCGCAATACCGCAAACATCGTTTTCAAAGGAAGGATCCCAAGACGTCGCTCAGCTTCATCCTTTTACTTTCCGCCAAACTCATAAAGCTGTTTCGCTTTCGTCCAGATTCTTTAGTCTTCTTCCCTTGCCCAAGGGTTGTAGCTGCTGATTCTTGTGCTTCCAAGGGGACCTCGACTCGAATGAAGCACAAGTTCTTGGGATTGAAGTCAGAGTGACTTGCGATTCGATTCGACGAGTAGGAGTTATTACTGGCCATTGCACTTCCGTAAGTTGACTTGTGGGAGCCGTTGCCTGCGGAGGTAGGACGCAGTTCCGGGGATGTTGGACCAAGACGAATCGAAACCACAGGGACGGAATTAATCAACTCTTTACCCACCATTGCTTGATCTCCAATATCAATTCCGGCTCTCAACAAATCACGATCATTTCTGAGCTCTCCAAGTCGAGCATACGCTGAGTAGAGCTGGAATTCCCAAGTCATCTTCATCCGGCTCGCTTCAAAGGTGTAGTCATCTATTGTTTCCCAGAAGTATGCCCGAAAATTGCCCCGGATTCCCGGATTGTTTCTTGCAACCCTATCTGCAGATGCGCTCAACCTATTCAAGTCTAGGCTGAATTCGGCGACTCTTGGGGTTCCTGGACTGGACGTCTCGTCTCGAGTCAGAAACGCAGCTACCTCTCCACGAGGAAGCTTCCAGACTTTGGCCCCATCCCAGAGTTGTTTGGCGGATGCTCTGCGGATGGGCTGAGGATCTAAGCCAAGGTTTTCCCGCAAGATGATTGCTTTTTCAACACAAGCAGCATGCAGGACATTGAGCACGCTACGGTCGACAGTCGGCTTCCAGCCTAGAAGACGAGCGTCGGTAGGAGAACGAAGATTAAAACCGCAGCCTCGAACATCATAGACACCAAGAGCAGGGAAGTCCTTGAGGTAGCTCAGCGATTTGCCTGTGACGTCCAATTGGTTCCAAAGTCTGAGAATTCTCAGGACTTTGAACGCTCCGTCGTTCACAGCCGCGAGACTCCAGGCCCGAACCACTCGATCTGAGACGACGCACTGAACTGTTCCGGATGTCCTAACGATTTCAAGAACGCCAATATTCGGAATCTCAGATAGCTTGACAAGGTCACGTAAGTTGAATGCTGTTGTGATACTGAGGATGGTTATGAATTCGAAGGACATTGAAGCCAAGGGGGAGGTATATGTCTCTAGAGGGGATCTCGGGGATTCGATTGCTTCACGGTATCTCAAGGTTCTGAGTGTGGTTTCGTCTCGATTTTGAAGCAATTTCGAGAAAGTCTTCCACACGTCAAAAGACATTCTAGTACTAGAAGTAGGCATGTCAGTTCAAATCTATAACGGCACAATTCGGATCCTTGGGCAAAGGAAGCGTTAGTGGAAACTGACCTCTGATTTACTTCAGACCAGATACGATCCACCAAGACAGAGGGAAGAGACTCGAGGTACTCCAAGGTAATATTGGCAATATTGTCAAGTACGGTATCCATAGCGATGTCTTGCAGAGATCTACCACCTTTGGAAGCTCTGGTCTTCGGATGTTCGGCGCCATAGGCTGGCTCGTAGCCAAGATGGTCCTTCTCGTGCTGCTCGCGAACGACGTGTCTCTTTCGAGCCCAGTCTTGGTCATTACCGCTCGGAATGGAGACATATGTTTCTCTGTACACTTGCCCTGAAGCTTCATCATACTTGTCACCGAACTTGACTGGAAGATCGGCCGGTTGGGAGTTGGACGATCTCGGGGGCAGAAGCCGACGTTTGAGAGGGAACCACTTCATGGTGGAGACTCGAGGCACGCAATGCAGAAGATTATTGTGCTTTAGAGCGAGCAAATGCACTCATATGGACGTGTTGGTGCTCTTCGTGCAAGGAGGGAGAAGATGACGCGGGAGATAGATCGAGAAGAATTGACTCCTATTGACTTTTGGAAACGCGTTCCGATAAGCTTTTGGTTCTCCTTATCGACAGCCGAGGAGGCACTAAATCGGGC
>Ga0307515_10021309_pt1 | contig 11500 bp, 1 predicted proteins | sample 17_EM_MG_FD_194513 | JGI IMG/M metagenome (GOLD analysis project Ga0307515, IMG submission 194513) | Populus trichocarpa ectomycorrhiza microbial communities from riparian zone in the Pacific Northwest, United States - 17_EM | ecosystem: Host-associated > Plants > Roots > Unclassified | place... | reverse complement strand
ATATATCCTTTAAAAAACGTACGGCTTAAAAGAAGGTTAAGGAGTTAATAACTTAGAGTACTGGCTTGCCGCTAAGGTATATAACGTTAATAATAATATAGAAGTTAAAGTTGTAGTTATCTTTAAGGCTAAACTTAAATCGGCTAGGGGACTTCTAGTTTATTTAGTAGTAATAGTAGTACTTTATAAAATGCTTAATCGCCTTAACCTTAACTTTATGGCCTACTCGCTAAAGGACCCTAAGCAGTTAGTAAATAGATAGATGGCTAAAGCGACGGTATAGTTAATATAACTCTAACTTAGTTAAGTAGCTTTAAGTAATACTCTTTTCTAGTTAATAAAAGAGTAACTAGGGGTAACCCTACTTGCGTATAATAGGCACCTAATTATCTCTCTAAACGAGTATATTTTTAAGGTTATTAAGCTTAACGCCTAATTTATTTATATCTTTAATGTAAAATAGAAACAGGGTATTTATAAGAATAATATGGAAAGTAATACACCCTAAGGGGGTTCGGACCCTAATTATGCTAAGAGAAATTGCAGTACCCTTGCCAAAACGAATCGTGTGTTGGCCTACCATTAAATAGTTAATCTAAACAGAGCTATTAAGCTGCTAAAGGGCTTGAACTTAAGGTTCTCCTACTATAGATACTCCTGCGGTTTTAGTGTCTGGTATAATACTATAAAAGACATTCGCCGAGTATCTGTTATTAAAGGAGAACGTAAAACTCTCTTATGGCTCGTTAAAGATATCTAACTTCGTAATAGAGTGGAGCGTAGATTAGTTATTAAGAATAGTAACAGTTTATATACTATCTACCTCACCATACTTAGTAAAGTATTAGTTAGGTAAGTAGTCCTTAATTTCTATATCTATAAGGAGCTATTCGGCCTTATTAACCTTACCCTTAAGATCTTCTACGCCTTTATATTAAACCAGGAAGCTTTAAAAGCAGGCCATAGTAATCTTATAATTTTTAACGTTTTTTATACTCTGGCGAAACTTATTATATACCTCCTTTCGCTTATTAAGAGAATGCCTAGTTAATTAGTAATTTGGTTTCTTATAAACATAACACTTTTTTTAGCAATTACTTTAAAATAAACCTCTATAAGGACCTCCACCTTTACCTTATAATCGTTAATTATACCCTCTATTATATTGCCTACCCCGGCTACTATATATTTAATTAGTCCAGTTATAATCGTATTAGTTAGGCGGGTTAATTAAAGTAGGTTAGAGTTGGGCGTTAAATTGCTATACTTCTTAAGAGCGTAGAGCGGTGCTAATAGAAGATCTTAATTAAGTATATATTCCTTTATAAGTATTTATAGGATTAAAGAGAGTAAGGTTATATTCTTTAACACCTTAACATATACTAATAACTTAATTATATAGGCTAAAGTCCTCTTAATATAATTTGGATAAACTACGCTAAATCATCTAAAGTTAATTAAAGAGCTTTTAAAGATAATTAAGCTGAGGGATACCTGGGTTTGTAGCAATAATCCTTAAGAAGGTAGTCTCTCTCCATTCTAATATATACTGCTACTTATTCTCTTCTATTTTAAAGTGGTATCTTAACTTATATATTATGCGGTTAAAATTATATCCTTTTCCTGCTAAATAATTATAATAGAAGGTACTAGCTTGGCCCTTAAGCATAACGGAATAGGCGTTGTGGTATTAATTAGACTCTATTCCTACCTTCTAGCAATAGTTATAGAAGATATATAGTTTTAAATTAAGAATATTATATAATTCCCCGCTAAACTTCTTCTCTTAATTTAAATAGAGTTTTGCAAGCTCTATAAGCAATTTTAAACTGCCTTTAATTTAAGATTAGGATAGAGGAGGTAGGGGTTATATTATAGGCTATAGTGGGGACGTAGGTCTGGTCGGTGGAGTCTAAAGGTTATTAAATCGTGAAGTAATAGGATCCTGTGCCTGCTTTTATTAGGGTATAGTATCTAACGTTAAGGTTACGGGTTAAATTGGATATAAAGGAGTTAAAGGCGGAGGTAGGTTCGTCTCTAGAGGTATATTACTTAGGTTTTATCGTAAGTTAAGCTTCCTTATAGTATATAGTTGGTGCTTAATCTCTTATAGAGTCTATTCGTGCTCTTCTTTTATATTAATAATCTGCTCCTAAATATTGTCTTTAATAATACCCCCGTTCTTAGGGACAAATACTCTATTCTTCTAAAGGAAGTTATGGAAGTTTTATATAATATCCTTATTTACGGGGGCCTATATTTCCTTTGTCTATTTAATAAAGTCCTCCTTTATATATTCCTATAGCGCGGTATTATTATATTTACTATCCTTATAATATGCTATACGGTATAATAAAAATCTATTTAAGTCTTATTTATTAGCGTTTGCAAGGTTAATTATAGCTTTATTCTATATCTTTAGGTTAATATTTTCCTTATACTTCTTCGGGTAGGTTAACGCTATAGTAGGTATAGAATTAACAGGGTGTCGTACGTTAAAGGTAGGTAGGATTTTTGGTTTTATAGGATCTTATAGGTTTGCTATTAAGAGATAGGCAATTCGAGATGTTGTTTAACGCGTTTTGGATGTCGTTTGACGCGTTTCGGACATTAACTTAGGACCCTAGGTTTAGTAATACTTCTAACCTAAAGTACTTAACTAAATCTTCGTAAACGCGGTTGTTCTATATAATAGACGCAACTTAGTATCTCCTAGTACTTAGTAACACTTCTGTTACTAGTTTTTTATAAGTTTAAGGTAGCATAGTATCACCGGGATCTATTCCATATAAGCGTATATAGCACCCCTATATAAGACTATCTCTTCTATTTAAAAACCTAGCTGCTCTATGGTTAACTATGTATTTAACTACTAATCAGTATTGGTTATATAGGGTAACTCACCAATAACAACTACTTGAGTAGGGTTATAGTGATGTTAGTTAATAAAGCTTCTTTATTAGAATAAGGGAGGGCGAGGAACCTAAGGCTCCTCGCCACGCTAGTGCCGCGGCGACACGTGACGGCAACTTGCCTTATTCCCGACAGGTTCAATATAGAACGATTTCAGTCATTTATAAGTAAGACTAAAGAGGTATAATAAGAAGATTTTGCATGGAGGTAGTAGCAACTACTTATAAACGACTTTTCCTAATTAGGAAATCATATACTAGCTTAGAGGTAAGCAGAGAATACGGTATTCGTCTTAGTTTCCTAACTTTTAAATAGCTTAACCGCGAAATCCAATTTTCTAAATTTTAACCCCCCTATCCGTCCTACCTTCTTACCGCTTTTAGAGCTGTTAGATATATATACAATAGTATATAGGGAGAATTAGCAGTACTGCCGGATTAATATTACTACTATCTATAGCGTTGATTAATTTTTAGAATTTTTTAATTTTTTTAAAGGGCGGAAATATCGCTTATATAAGAAGTTACGTGACCTCCGAGAATACTTAGAACCGCATATTAGCAGCTATAACTTCTCTACACTATAGTTAAGATTTTATATATACTGCACCTGGAGCTACTTATAATAACTATTACCTATAAATCTGCCAATTTATAAATTAAAAATTAGACGTAGTTAGAGCTATTAGTAGAGGTCATTAATCGCGCTCCCCGTGATAAAATTTTAGATTTTAGTAATCTAAACTAATGAATTAAATCAAAAGTTCGGAACGTCTAAATAAGGTTCTACTAAGACGCTAGCTAGACCCTAACCTAGACCCTTCCTAACCTATTAAATTTTAAAAATAATAACCTTTACTAAATTAAAAATTAACCTTATCCTTAACAAGCCATCTAATTAGATTTAATAGTTCTATCATCTAAGACATAGCCAAACTAACAAGGTATAGTAGTATATTAACCCATCTAAAAAAAAGACAATCTTCTAAAGCTAGAACTACCAAATCGGCCTACACTAAGGGATATACTACCCACGGCTATATTAATAGCAAAGCTAGACCTAAACTAGCTTACTACCTATAACTAGCTCTACGCCGAATACAAGGATAACCTATATATACACTAGAAGCAAAAACAGGCTATAAACAATATTAACAACTACATCGTTTGCACCACATTGGTAGCCTACCTTCCACTTATCAACAGCCTTAGTAGTCGGTTACATCAACTATTTAAGGCGTCTCTACCACTATAGTAGCCACTACAGTAACAGAGACACCCTATATTTTAGTAAGCAATTAAGCCTATCTTATACAAGAATCTCGTACTATTAGTATTTACCAAATTACGTACTTATAGGGCCTCCTCCCGTCTATATATACTCCCTCCTCTACACCTTCCTCTCTTCTTTTCTTCTTCCTTATAAGAGCTAGAGGTGCTCTAATACCCCTCCCTAGTCCCCACTAAGGGATCTATTAGTTAACATAGTAATATAGACAGCATTGGACGACAAGACGGGTAAAAAAGGACAGAAAGGACGGAGGAGCCTCCGGTATATATTAGTCAAGCAATATTACTAGCTATATTATAGCTGCCTAATCTCCTATACTTGTAGGCCTCCTCCCATCTATAAATACTCCCTCCTCTATACCTTCCTCTCTTCTTTTCTTCTTCCTTATAAGAGCTGGGGGCGCTCTAATACTCCTTAGTCTCTATTAAGGGATCTATTAGTCAACATAGCAATATAGACAGCATTGGACGACAAGACAGGTAAAAGAGGAGATAGGAAGGACAGAGGAGCGTCCGGTAGGTATCAGTTAAGCAACATTAATATCTATATTATAGCTACTTAATCTCCCGTTCGCAGGCCTCCTCCTATCTATAAATACTTCCTCCTCTACACCTTCCTCTCTTCTTCTTTCTTCTTCCTTATAAGAGCCGGCAGTACTCTAATACCCCTCCCCAGTCCCTACTAAAAAATCTATTAGTTAACATAGCAATATAGACAGCATTAGATAAGGAGATAGGTAAAAGAGAAAACGGGAAGGATAGAGAAGCCTCTGGTATATATCAGTTAAGCAACGTCAATGGCTATATTATAGCTGCCTAATCTCCTATACTTACAGGCCTCCTCCCATCTATAAATACTCCCTCTACACCCTCCTCTTTTCTTTTCTTCCTTATAAGAGCTAGCGGTACTCTAATACTCCTCCCTAGTCCCTATTAAGGGATTTATTAGTTAATATAGCAATATAGATAGCATCGGACGAAAAGACGGGCGAGAGAGAAGATAGAAACGACGGAGGAACCTCTAGTAGGTGTCAGTCAAGCAACGTTAACGGCTGGTTTTCGTCACCCAAAAACTACGTTACGTGACGACAATTATATCAGATCTTACATAGAGGGCTCTATATTTAAGCTCTACAGTTTAAATATATACTAGATCCGTAACCAATATAATCTTTAAGCCTAGCTCAAGTAGGACGCCTTAGTTACTATAGTAGATCCTTACCTAGCAGTAACTAAGGCGCCTTAGTTACTATAGTAGATCCTTACCTAGCGGTGACCAAGGCGCCTTAATCTTACTACTACTTCTAAATTAAGTAAAAGCTCTATATAGGGGGGTCCTAGGGGGTCTTCCCCTAGAAAACCTTATCTCTATATATATTAATTAAAGTCTATATAATAAAGCTCTAAATTAAAGCTTTGGGTTAATTAATTGGCTTATAAAACTTGGGTTAAAATTTGAGTTAGGGGACCAACTCTCCGCATATTAACCTTTAGATTAAGCTTATTTATATTAATTAGGGTTTTTAGAGCTTAACACGGCTTTGCCTTAGTTATAGCGTCCGCTAGATTGTCTCCGCTGCTAATCTATTTAACCTCCATAATTTTATGTCGTTTATAGGCCTGATATAAGCATATTAGGTTGACTATAAGCCTCTTCTCTTATGTCGTACCTAGTTTAACAAGGCAGTTGTAGAGGGACTTTAAATCGGTGTATAAAACTAGGGGTAACTACTCTAGTTATAGAATCTTCTAGACCGTTAATTTGATTGCGGCTACTATATCAAATCTATAAGCTAGTGCATATAGTTTAGAAGCTAGTACACTGCGGGTTACTTATTTACACTTAATTAAAGACTAGTACAGTATATTTGCGTCCTAATTATAGTCCGTAAGTATAATTACAAAGCCGATTTATAATAATAGGTCTTTATTATTGGTAAAGGAGGCGTCCGTAAATGCTAGTAAGCTAAGGGAACTTAGCATTAGGAAAATATTCGCAGGATGAGATTTAAGTAGACTTTATATAGCGCGTTTCGCGTAATTAATATACAATCTATCTCTTCAAACACGTGCATTTTTTGTTAATTTTTTGATTGGTGGCTGCGGCTCAGGGGCCTACAAATGGCGGGCTTGTTTTCCAGCTTTTGTAAGCAGTTTTTACTATAAAAAGCAGGAAAAATAGCCCTAAATTTGCAAGCCCATGGTCCAACTAGCGAAAGTACATACTTATAAGAAGTAGGGCATAAGCTATATATATACATATAAGGTGAAAAAGCGAACGCTTAGGTGGGCGGGTGAATCAACAGCAGCTTTAATTGACGAGAACTAGCATATTCGAATTCAATTAGATAATATTGTTACTGCTTAAAGTTCTTTATATAGAGACTTCAAGCCGTGCGCTGTGAGACACGTAACTCCCTATAGACCCTATTATCTATCTCTTCAAACACGTGCATTTTTTATCAATTTTTTGATTGGTGGCTGCGGCTTAGGGGCCTATAAATGGCGGGCTTATTTTCCAGCTTTTATAAGCAGTTTTTACTATAAAAAGCAGGAAAAATAGCCCTAAATTTATAAGCCTATAGTCTAAGGAGAGTAAAGCGTGACCGCAGCTAAATAGGGAGAAAAAATATGTGTAGAGAGATGTGTTTTAGGTGTTAGCTTTGCACACAAGGCTAAATTAAAGAGAACGCTAGCGGGGTACCCAGTTAAAACCTCTATGAAAGGCGGAAGGCGTTAGCCTATAAGGTTAAGCAATAAAGGCGGAAAGCATCTAACGTCTAGCGGCCTAAGCGTTGGACCTCTTCGTTGGAGAAGCCGTAGTCTAGGGTGTATTGGGCCGCGCCCCTGCGGAAGCTGTGACCTATATACTATACGGCTGGAATACTATAGAGGTTTAGCCTTGATTTAAGCATCTTCCGCGCGTATAAGGCGGAGAATGCCGCACCACTAGATGCGGTAAATAGCGGCGCGGAGGGAGCTTAGGGGTCTAGAAGAAAAAGCCTTTATAGTACTACTATAGGGCAAACCGCGTTAAAGGTGGCGGCTACTATAATTTAAACGCCCTGCTTATCCTTATCGGTCTTGCTCCGTTTAAGACAGAAGGTAAGGTAATCTCTAGAGGGGCTAAACTGTACGTCTAAGTGAGTAGCTTTAGTTGCAGTAAATAACGGTTTAGACCGTTATTTGTTAGTATAGGAGATTTCGCCTATATAGAGGCACCCTACGAAGGCGAGGCAGAAGGCGGCGTCAGTATTTACCCCTAGGATTGAGTTACTGCTAGTCGCGATCTAAGCGAGGATGCTACGTAAGATTAGCAACTTTAGGGTGGCTTCTTTTAGGTTAGGGTTAAGAGAAGTTGCCCCATCTAGTATGCGACGAAGTGACGTATTCTTAAATACTATAACTAGGAGAATGCGGTTAACGTATATAAAGCGGATCGCGGTAAGGTATAAGCATAAGGTTTTTAAAGCTACCCTACCTATATGCGGAGAACTGTTGCCATATATCCTCTATACTACCCATTCCATAAGATTAGGTAACTAGGCTAGGTATAGCGCCACAGCCCTTATAGCGCAGAAGAACTCCCATAACTTTATACCTAAGACGTACGTCTTACGGGTGTTAGGCTTAATACCGTGCCATAAAAGGCTTAAAACCAAGTAAGATTGGCCTAATTAGGTAATAAAAGTAGGTAGTAAGCCCGGTAGGTTAATAAGCGAGCCTAAAGATAAGCCGTTAGCACTAAGAGATCGATCTAAGGACAGAGATTTTTAACTGTAGCCCAGTCAAAGCGGGAGAGTGCGTCAGCTAGTATATTATCTTCAGATAAAATCCAGGAAGATTACAACTGGATATTAAATGCGGTAGCCTAGACTAAGATTTATCAGAGGAGCAAATTAGCAGGGCCTTTAAGCACTATATTTTACAGGCCTGCAAGGGCGACTATATTGTCCGTATAGACGTAAATAGATAAATATTGCCAGGCAGGGCTCCATTTTATAAATGCGTTAGTAATAGCGAGTACTTTAAGCATATTAATGTAGGTATAGAGGTACTTAGGGGCAGGAGATGCTACAAAGAGGTTATCTTGTAGCAGTATAAAGGTATAAGGGCGCTATTAACTATAAGGAATAGAATGGGTCTCAGCGGAGGAGTAGCCTAGGTAGCTATAGAAGAAGCCAGCGTAACCGTATTTAGATAAGGCATCCGTAAAGAGATAAATCTAGGGGCAAGCAACGTCTTCCTAAAAGAAGCGAACCCCATTTTAAAGCGCTAGGGCTTTGCTCTACTAAGCTAGGTTAGAGATTACCGCTAGCGGGATAGGTAAAGTGCGGTAATTTATAAGAGAGAAAGCTATAATGAGGTCCCATAGCGATCTTAAGTAAGATCGCCCCAACTAAATAACTTTTGCGGCCTAGGCAAGGCTACCTCTAAGTTACTAGCACTGTTTAAGAGAGACTTGGGGCCTAAGGATAAAGAAGGTAAGTAGATCTTATAGTACCATCTGCTTAGTAGGGCTAAAAGATAGGAAAAAGGTGTTGGTATTAATCTAATAACCTAGTATGTCTAATACCGTGCCACAGGAGTCTTTAGTAGTATTAGGAGGAAAACCAAGTAGTATAATTATAAAGTTATACACGCGAACCACCGGCGCGTTGCTAGTGCCTAGGCGTAAAATAAATATAAAGTTATCTAAATAATAAACTAGTGCGAAGAAAGCAATAATTAAATAGAGGCGGCGTTTAAGAACCCAATATAGGGCCTCTGTAAAGAGGTTAAAGAGAAAAGGCGCAGTAGCTAGACTAAAGGGGAGGCAGCATTCGGTATATACTATCTTCTCCCACTTAAAACCCAGTAGGCGTTGGTTGGTAATAGCGACCGGGATATTCCAAAAAGCGTCTTTAAGATCGCGTTTAAGGATAACGGCTCCTCTTCTAGCAAGAAGGATAAGCGCTAGAATATCGTCTATAGTGCTATAGATAAGGGTAGAGTAGGCCTTTAGGATGGCAGCGTTAACAAAGAGGCCTCAGCGAGGCTTAGGCAAAGAGAGATTATAAATACAGCAGAAGGTTCCATCCGGCTTAGGTATAAGTCCTAAGGGGGAGCAGCAGATTACTTCAGGTGGACAAATAGTAATGCGGCCGATAGGCAGATCGGTAGCAATCTTTATAGTAATTTCCCTAGGGTCAGTACTGGATAGGAGTTAATTTAAACACATACGTGCTAGCAGTAAGGCAGTAACTCTAATCCGCGCGCTATATATTAGGATGCCCTTAATTAAGGGGCCAAGATCTCCGGGGTATAGAAGTAGCTCATCCCTCTAGGCTAGCGCGTTTAATGGTAACGGCGAAGTATAAAGTGGATACCCTAGGGTAAACACCTTAAATCTTAGCGTTAAGTTCGGGTATAGAGGGGGTATAAATTATTATAAAGACCCCTTGCAGTCTTTCTTAACGTGATTCCCTCTATATACTTTATAAAGATATTAATAAGAGCATAGTAATTTAAAGCACGGACGGCCCGCGTTCTAATTACCGCATATCTAGCCCTATAGGGATAAGGTAGATATGTCTGCTTAAGGGCGTTTAGATAATAAATTACTATAAGAGGATAATGGGGCCGGGCGCAGGGTGGCGAAGTTACAGTTAGCTGCTTGTAGTTTAATAGAAATAGTTTAGTTAGTAGGGTTAGTTTAACTAAGCCTTATAGCTCTTTAGTGGACAACTATAGCTAAATTAAGGACGCTATTCTAGATAAACTGTATAGAGAAACCCATAATAGCTTAGTAGAATTTTGCCATTATAATAGCTAAGGGGGTTAATATGGCCCAGAGGGTTTAGATAATAATACTATAGTTAGTAAAACCCTTAAGCCAAATGCCTATAGAGGAGAAGTTCTTTCTAAAGCCCTTGCTAAAGGTAATAACTCTTTTATCTGCCATTAACTCTATCCAATTAGAGTTAATTCTAGATGGGTTATTGCGCAGCTTTGCGAGGTTCTCTAGAACAAATATACCCTTTTAGATTACGGCAACTTCAGAGATTAGAATCCTAGGAAGAAGCAAGTCTAGGCTCTTTACAGTAAAAGGGAGAGAAGATTTACCGGAGTTAGTCTCTACCGCATTAATTATAGTAGGGTTCTTCTTAATAGCGGCAAGCTAAGCCTAATATATTTCTTCCGTAGCTAACTTTGCCTAAGCTATAGAAGTAGTAAGTGCTTTAAGGGTAGCCTAGTTTAAAGCCGCCTTATAAGCGCGCTCCTGCTTACGGTCTTTTAGCTCTTATTCGTGAATATCTTATAGGCGCTTTTTAGCTGCAGCCACGGCTGCGGCAGAGGGCGTAGGGGCTATAGTAATGGAGGGGCGACGCGTCTGCGAGCCTTCGCTATCAAGAACACGCGAATAAGAGCGTATACTATATGCAGGAGCGTCTTTAAAAGAATTTGTTATAAGGAGTAGACGGGATAAATATTGGATAGCGGAGAGGAGTAACGGCAACGGCCTGAATTTAAGGCTTTAAGGGAGGAGATTTGACGGTTAAATAAGATCAGAATGAATGAATCAACAGTAGCTTCAATTGACGAGAACTAGCATATTCGAATTTAATTAGATGATGTTGTTACTGCTTAAAGTTCTTCATATAGAGACTTTAAGCCGTGCGCTGTGAGACACGTGACTCCCTATAGACCCTATTATTTAACTAACTTAACACGCAATTAACCAACTTAATACGTAATTAACTAACTTAATATATAATTTAACTAACTTAATACGCAATTAACTAACTTAATATATAATTTAACCAACTTAATACGTAATTGACCAACTTAATATATAATTTAACTAACTTAATACGCAATTGACTAACTTAACAACTTTAAAAGCTAACTGCATATTCCTTGACACGCAGTTAACCTACTTAACAACTTTAAAAGCTAACTGTATATTCCTTAACATGTAATTAAGGTAAAGTTATATGCCAATTACGCAATCTTATATAATCTTACATAGTCTTATTACTTAGAGGCTCTGCATAAGGCTCTGCACAAGGCTCTGCACGAAGCTCTATACGAAGCTCTACACGAAGCTCTACACGAAGCTCTACACGAAGCTCTACACGAAGCTCTACGTACAGAGGCTCTGCACGAGGCTCTGCGCGAAGCTCTGCGTACGGAGGCTCTGCACGAAGCTCTACGTAGAGGCTCTGCACGAGGCTCTGCGCGAGGCTCTGCGTACGGAGGCTCTGCACGAAGCTCTGCACGAAGCTCTGCACGAAGCTCTGCACGAAGCTCTGCAC
>Ga0307515_10021308_pt1 | contig 11500 bp, 9 predicted proteins | sample 17_EM_MG_FD_194513 | JGI IMG/M metagenome (GOLD analysis project Ga0307515, IMG submission 194513) | Populus trichocarpa ectomycorrhiza microbial communities from riparian zone in the Pacific Northwest, United States - 17_EM | ecosystem: Host-associated > Plants > Roots > Unclassified | place... | reverse complement strand
AAATAAGATATAAGTTAACTAAGTAAAGGAAAGGAAATGAAAAGCATAAACAAGAGATTAATATAAACAAAACTTAGGCATTACAAAAATATAAAGAGAGGAAGCAAGAGCATGATCTTGATCTGAAAACCAAGATGCCTGAATGTATGGCAAATGCCTCCTTTTATAGGCCAAAATTTGAAACTATTGATTTGATGACTAATTGTTAAGTGGGTGGCCATATTTTGACTTGGTGACAATCCTTATCTTCTTGTCTAAACAAAACGTCATTGCTAACGTCAGAATTTGAACAGATAGTCTCATGAAAGTTCTAGGAAATTGTCTAAGCTTTCCAACAAAAAAAAGAATCGATGCATTTGGACTTCTAGAACTCGAGATATGGGCTGAACACTGAACAGTGTCTGGGTTGTAGGATAGATTCTGACTTCTCCGTTGTTGCTAAGATTTGGACTTCCAAACAGCAGAATTGAGTCTTAGACTCCTCATAAATTTTTTAGGCCTATGTCTTAGCTTTCTAGCTATATAAACCAAATTGAAATCCAAGATCTACAACTCCAAATATGACCTAATGACTGAACAGTATTCCAGTTTGGACTGAACCAACATCTCTTTTCTAAGCTTAACCCTCTCTTTGTCTTCTCAATTTCAGTAGTTAAACTCATCAATCAATCATTTCATTTATGTGATAGGCTTGCATTTAAGATGAACATTTACCATAAATTAAAGGTATCTTATAGTATCAGACTTGTTATTATAAAACATGCTTTAGTTAAGAAGTTATTGATACTTCAAGTGCAAAATGATGATATAAAACCTTGATAAAAATATACTTTTAAGTACTAATCAGTAGCTATGCAATCCCATCTCACTGAAGAGGAGGTCTAGTTACGCCTGACTAAAATAATGGCTTAGAAGAGACATAACTTTATATTCGATCGTTGGATCGTGCTCAAATATTTACAAGAGTTCCCGAAGGTCGTTTTCCTTGGAGTAGCTATAGAATCCCTACTCACTAAAGAGGAGGTCTAGTCACGCCTCACTAGAATAATGACTCAAAAGGGCCATAACTTTTGATCTGACCGTTGGATCGCACCCAAATTTTTACAGGATTTTCCTGAGGTCATTTTCCTTGGAGTAGCTATGGAATCGCTACTCAATGAAGAGGAGGTGTAGTCAGGTCAGACTTGAGTAACGGCTATAAAACGCCATAACTTTAGCTCTTACCGTTGGATCGCTCTCAAATATTTACAAGTGTTTTCGGAGGTTGTTTTCCTTAGAGTAGCTACAGAATGGCTACTCATAGAAAATGAGGTGTAGTCGAGTTAGACTAAAGTAATGGCTAAAAAAGGTCATAGCTTTAGATACGACAGTTGAATCGCGCTCAAAGTTTTATTGCAATTTCCCGAGGCCATTTCATTTGGAGTAGCTATGGAATCGTAACTCACTGAAGAGGAGGTCTAGTCACCCTTGACCAGAATAATGGCTCAAAAGAGCCATAACTTTTTATCCGACCATTGGATCGCTCTAAAATTTTTAAAGAAGTTCTGGAAATCGTTTTCCTTGGCGTAGCTATGGAATCACTACTCACTTAAGAGGAGGTCCAGTCATACCTCACTAGAATAACGTCTCAAAAAGGCCATAACTTCATATCTGACCGTTGGATGGGCCTCAAATTTTTAAAGGAGTTTCTGGAGGATATTTTCCTTAGAGTAGCTATGGAATCACAGTTCATTAAAGAGGAGGTCTAGTCACGCCTAACCAGAATAAAAGCTCAAAAGAGCCATAACATTTGATCTGGCCGTTGGATCGCTGTAACGCCCCATACTTTCATATGCATTTATAGTTATTTTCCTACGATTTGGTATGTAAAAATACGGGTAATTTATTTTTTATACAGTTCTCATATAAAAGTCTACTGAAATTCCCATCAAAATTTTGGCAGAATCTCCCCTATACCGGGAGGTCACAAGTTATCGACATATACCTTGTTTACACTTCTAATATCTCACATCTCATAACTCAATCACGACCCAATCGTCTTGGGTCTCAATCCCACAAACATCATCATCATCACAACCATAGTATTTATAACATACATTGAACAATAAATATCATTAGAGAGAAATAAATGAGATAAACACACATACATGGAACATGATTATATGAATTTCAGAGTTAAGTTCATCTATTCAAGTTTAAACATCAATTAGGCAAATTATATTTGAGGGGAAGAGCACCCTGCTTGCACTGGTCTTTCAGAAATTTCAAATCCTCTTCTTCATGGTTCTTCATTTTCATGAGAAAAATCATTTCCTCATCAATGTTGCCTGGTGATTCCTCGTGAGAAGGAGATGTCAAGTTGTTGTGGTTTCGCTCTCTTTTCACTAGTTCTTTGGTGCCTTCGGCTTGGAAATCCTAATGTTGCCTCTGTTTGTTTTGGTTCATCCTGTTTCCTGAAGATCATGGGTACTCTATGACTTTTTAATCTGAAGGGAGTGTGGGGTTGGTCTTAAATCAGCTTGGGTCCTAGCATTCTGGTGCAAGGAACTCTTTTGGTTCTTCGTACTCCTGCATGGTCCTGCATGGTCTTGCATGCTCTCCCGATTGGCTGGTTTCTCCCTCGTATACTTGTGGATTTTGGTGGTCCCTATTAGCTATAGGTGGCTGCATTTGGTTGTTTCAGCTATTCATCATGATGGTTCCTGTTATTCCGCCGAAGTTTAGGTGTGGGTGTTCTGTAGCTGCGCTTCTTGGCTAACACTTAACACATGGAAGAGTTACTACTGTTTTGTTTTTGGAAGGGGTTGTTTCAGGGTTGTTTTGCGGCTGCTTGCTGCCTGCTGGTTATGGATATTTTGTGGCTCTTCCTTCTTGATGGGAGAATGGGGTCTTCAGAATGTTGTAGTTTGGCTTCGGGTCCTTTGCTCTTTCTCCATGTGCATGCATGCGTTTCACGTAAAATGCATTAATGCAAGTTCTCATTTATTGTGGATGGATGGGAGCACTTCTTATTGGCTATTGGCGTGCTGAAGTAAGGAATATGCATGAACTTGCATGTGTTCTGATTGGCTGGTGCTACAGTGTTCGGGCCGCTATTGCTGACATTTGTCTGCTTATTATTCGGCTGTTCTTCAGACACCTGTCTCTTGTGATTGGCTTTCTCTCCATATAACGTGTATTATTTGGTAGAGGTGCATGGCCTTGCATGGATGGCTGGTGATTGTCTCTGTATGGATGGTTTCTTGAACGACACTATCCTGCTTCTTCTTCCTTGCGAATGCAGAGACGCAGAGACAAGGGAGAAGAAGATTTTTGAAATGTTTTTTTCCCGCTCTCTCTCTCCACCCCACTTGCCCAAAAAACCTGGCATAACCCATACTCACACAACCATGCCTTGCAACCATTATGGAAGAAACATGAGACAGAGACCCATGCCCTGCACTTGAACAGGTATGGTGACCCTCTCCCCCGACATTCTATAAATACAAGGGAAGATTATAGGATTGAAGGGGCAAAAATTTTGAAGAATGAGAGAAGCAAACGACAGATTCAGGGGGGAGAATTTTTGAAGGAGAGAGAACCCGAAACCGGGGGGAGAGGAGGGGAAACAAAACAGAGAGCAAGAAGAGGGGGACAAAAACAAGGGGGAGAAGATTTGAAAAACAGAGGAGAAAGAAAGCAAAGGAGAAAGGAGGAAGAACCACCGGTTGCTGTCAGCATAGCCATCACCAGAGCCACCTCCAGCTGCCATCGTCCTCCCCGTCGTCCATAACAGCACCTGCAACGTGGGAAATGAAAGAAGAAGCAAAAACAGAGAAAGATGGAGGAAACCACACAGCAACAAAGAAATAAGAAGAGCCACCGTTGCTCCGCCACCATCACCTCTACCGTTCCTCCCAGTCACCACCGATAGCACCGCCACCACCAGAGAATAAACAACAAAGAACAGAATAAACACAGGAGAGGGGCAGAGATAGTAGAAGGCAGCAGGAAGAAGAAGAGGCAGCCACTGGCAACAACCACCGTCTGCCACTTCAGCAACACTGTCAGCCCAGCTACCAGAGCGCCTCCATTCCAGGTAATTCTCTCCCCTTCGTCTCTGTTTCCTGTTTCATTCTCTTGCATGCAAAACGTGCACTGTGCACGTTTCTGCAATGCAAGGAAAAATAATTACCCAGTTACTGTGCATGAGCACAGTAACCGGCTAATTATATTTGGATGGTTACTGTGCATGGCACAGTAACCAGTTTGGGTTATCCCAATATAAGGTAGTTTGTGTTTTATTTGGGTCGGTCACATCCCAATTTTGTTCCGGGTCTAGCCCGTTCAAAAAAATTTAATTAAAAAAAAATTCAAAAACATTTGTGATTTTCTCGCGTATTTTTCTATCCATTTTGGGTTAATATCGATTTGTATTTTTATACTATAAAAATACAAATCCGATATTAAAATACCTGGTTTTCGTCAAAACATTAAAAAAATATTTTTTTTCATGCATACGGCCAAGTCTCTAAAAAAAATCATATCATATTTTCATATAACAAAAATTCAAAAACAATATGTGTTAGCATGCATTTTTTGCTTTAATAACCAGTTTATTAAAAACCATGAGAACTACACCAATATTTCAAAAATTTCAAAAAATATTTTGTTATCTTTTAGTATCTAGGATTACAAATTTACATGTAAAATATATTCCTGATATTAAAAAAAGGTATTTTTTTGTTGTCGTTAGAATGATTAGGCTTTACTCGATAAGATAAGAACCTTATTACCGATGATGACTTTTCTTAAACCATAGATAGACCAACAATTAGAAAAACACGACAAGACCATAGTTTTTATCAGACAATCAAACAATGCAGTGTACCATAGGTACGACATATTTAGGGTGCTAATACTTTCCTTTTACGCAACCAGTCTCCGTGCCCGATCTCTGAGACCAGTTAAGGTTCCTAGTGACCAAAATACTAGGTGGCGACTCCCATCCCTTTTTTCAATGATAAAAGACAAGAATCCCTTGTCTCCTAATATTTTCCAGATACACACACCTGAGGGTGGGGACGATTCGCCGCGATGCCGCACACGTGCAACATCGTGCATATGATGGTCCTGAAACAAAATACATATTATTGAAACATGAATATCACAATAAGTATAGTAACACAAATATCCAACAATTTAAAAAGGCAAACATGTATTCATATTCTATTCACTTCTCCATTTTTGTTTCCATTGGAACTCTTTCTCATTCAACTACTAAAACCGTTTCATCTTTCATTTTCAACTTCCATCCAAGATTCCATAAGATCAGCCATAATTATTTCTGCCTAACTCATTGCCAATACCAATTTCACCGGTATCATCACCTCGTAGGCGTCGATGCATAGCTATCCCCTTAACCGGGACCCTAACATACACTAAATATATGCTAGTCAATGCATGGTGATCCCCTTACCTGCCTTACCCGGGATCCTAACATACACTAAATGTATGTTAGCCAATACATGATGATCTCCTTACCCGGGATCCTAACATACATTAAATGTATGTTAGTCCATGCCTTATAGGCATCAATGCATGGTGATCCCCTTACCCGGGATCCTAACATACACTAAATGTATGCTAGTCCATGCCAATTTCACCTATTAATATTGTCATTCTTTGTCCGACCATAGTTATCATTACAAATTTCCATTGCGAACATGACTTATTTCTTTTGGAAGCTAAGATATAATATCATATGTTCCCCGAAGGGAAAGGACCTAAATTTTCACCCTGTAACATGTCTAAATAGTCGTTTTAGCAACTTTCCGAATATGCCGGCAGAGGTCGTATTCTGACCTCTCCTCATATTATTTACTATATCTAGAGTTCTAGGATTTCGTTTCAAGCAAGGTTGGTCTCGTTGGAAAGCTAAGACACGGGGCTACAAGTCCCATGAAGGGAGGAGAACCCAGTTCTTCCCCCAAGACACTCAAAATTATTTGTTAGCAAATCAGACCTACTGCCCTATAGAGTCTGTCATGACCCAGTCTCGGTTGGTGACCCATAACTGGAGTTCTATAGCTCCAAATTGAGTAAGACTAGTTTCCTTAGTTAGTCAACATCCAAAACTACAATTACTATGAAGGAACCTGATCCTAATTCCCTCATCCTCCTATTCAAATTCTCTCCAAAAGTCAGGAGATGAATCTGTCCAGATTCATCAACCTTTCCATTTACACACAACATCCACAATTCAACTTTTTCTCTTTTATCTCAACCCCTAGCCATATCACATACCATATAAGAGTGTCAAAAATATCTTTTTAAGAGTCAATTTATCCTATTTATTTCAATCTTCCCTCTTAACGTCAAAATAGAACATTCTTATTGATTTTACGAACTTTCCGAACAGTATTCTTCTAAACACAATCCTTGACATTTCAACATGCATTTTTTCCTCATTTTGAGACAATTAAACACACATCATCAAGCTAAATATGTCAAATTAAACATCCTTCCCCTTTGATGCATAATTGACCGAAAGCATGACCTTAAGGAACCAAGAGTTCCCTCATTCCTTGATATGAATCAGACTTGGTGGCCTTGAGGTACACGTGGGGTTGGACCAAGTCAGAAGGATTATTGCAGTATTTGTTGTGTAATGTGTTTATTGCACTATAATCGGTCAAATAAATAAAGGCTGTTAGTATGGTGCTCCATATCTTTAGCAGCCACTCTGTTAGGATTTCCTGTTTTATTGCTATTTTCTTGCCTTGTCAGTTGTAATGCTTGTTGGCCTATTTAGGAAGCAAAGAAAGGGAATAAAGTTATCGAATTAAGAAATCAAACACTTTTCAACCTCTGTTATTCTTCTTCTTCTTTTCTACCCAAAATTAATTGTATCAGTGGTATCAGAGCCTAGTTCGGTTCATGGATACACGTTCGAAATCAAATGCAGAATTTCGAACGGAAGTCACCGACATCTTAACCCGTCACGAGTCCAGCTTTGATGAGACGAAACAAGACGTCAATGAGATGAAACACGACTTGAATGAGATAAAACAAAATTTTTCCCAGGTTTACATCGACATTACAGGGTGTCATGGCCGAACTACAAGCCTTTCGACTTAGCCGCCAAGATCCTCCACCGGATAGGGAAGGCAATCCCTTTGATAGAGGAGAGGCGTCGGGCAGCAGTCCTACCACCCTCACACGCCCAGGTTTCAAAAGGTATTAGAATGTTTTTGACAGAGTCCAGAATCAGCCAACTGACAGAATTCAACATCATACTCAACTAAAATTGAATTTTTCGATATATCGTGGTGATGAAGATCCTACCGGGTGGATTTTTAAAGCGGAACAATACTTTGAGTTCAAAGTGATCGAACCCACGCAGCAAGTGCAGCTGGCGTCATTCCATCTCGAAAAGCTTGCCTTACAATGGTATCGCTGGTTCACAAGGGATCGAGGTCCGATGAATTGGGCGGAATTCACCAAAGTTATCCTAAAATGCTTTGGACCCACGGACTACGATGATCCGTCAGAAGCCTTGTCTAGACTCAAACAAACTACCAGCGTTATAGCCTACCAAGAAGTCTTCGAGCAACTCTCACATAAGGTAGACGGCCTACCTGAGATTTTTTTAATCGGTTCTTTTATTACAGGTTTAAAAGATGATATACGAATAAATGTACGGGTCAAACAACCAAAGACTCTCTCAAAAACCATCAGTGTAGCCCATCTCATTGAGGAAAGAAATCTGCTGCAGCAAAAGCCAAGCTCCAATTTTCGTTCAGCAATGCCAAACTACAATCACAGGTCACAACCAATGACAACAGTGGGTCTTCTTGGGCCACTGTTGACGCAACCTGCAACCCAAACGGCCGGAACCAAGTTTCAAGGCCCTATTCGACGCATCACTAGTCAGGAAGCCAGGGAAAGACGAGAGAAGGGTTTGTGTGTTTCTATTGTGATGACAAATTCACTCCTGGACACCGGTGCACCAGGCCACAATTGTTCATGCTAGAAGACATACCCTTTGAAGATGGACCAACCGACATAGACATGGAAATTGAGAGAACACTATAAACGAGGCCATTTCAGAAATTTCCTTCCATGCTTTGGCCGGAATGACTCATCCACAAACCTTTCAAGTGATTGGAAAGGTAGGAAACAAAGATTTAACGATCCTAATCGATGGGGGCAATACCCATAACTTCATCGATCAAGCGGTTGTAACCAAACTTAGGTTACCAGTAATCCGTGACAAGGTCTTTCGGGTAACTGTTGGAAACAAAGAAATTATCGAGTGTACAGGGCGGTGTATGGGGCTTCTACTTAATATACAGGGGTTGTCGATTCGAGCCGATTTTTATGTTTTGCCCGTTGCTGCGTGTCAAGCCGTTTTGGGAGTGCAATGGCTAGAAACATTGGGTCCGATTGAGACAGATTACAAACAACTAAGCATGTCCTTCTGTCAGGCAGGGAATTCACACACCATTCGGGGCTTACAACGATCTGAGCTAGCCCCCATGACTAAGAAGGAACTGCTGCACCACTCAGGCCTTAGATTTTTCCTTCATATGATGTCAACAACAGCCCAGCCGGAACCAACCACACACATTCCAGCCGACCTGCAAAGGTTATTGACAGAGTTTGATCACTTGTTCAAGGAGCCATCCGGGTTGCCGCTGGTACGAAGCCATGATCACCACATTTCCCTGCTTCCAAATCAGCCACCGGTCAGTACGAGACCCTATAGGTACCCCCATTATCAAAAAAACAAGATAGAAAAATTGGTGAGTGAGTTCCTTGAATCCGGCATCATTCGTCCTAGCCGAAGCCCATTTTCGTCACCAATTCTGTTGATAAACAAATCTGATGGCTCATGGTGATTTTGTGTTGATTATCATGCTCTCAATGACATCACGATTAAAGACAAGTTTTCGATCCCAGTTATTGACGAGTTATTGGATGAATTGCAAGGTGCAAAATATTTTTCGAAGTTGGATATGAGGTCTGGCTATCATCAGATAAGAGTCCGTGACGACAACATCTCAAAAACTGCCTTCCGCACTCATGACGGCCATTACGAGTTCCTTATGATGCCTTTCGGTTTGACTAATGCTCCCGCTACCTTCCAAAACTTAATGAACGACATTTTTCGACCTCATTTACGAAGGTTTGTCTTGGTTTTTTTTTTTTGATATTCTTGTATACAGCAAGTCTTGGGACGAGCATTTGCGGCATCTAAAAGTGGTCCTCCAACTTCTGTCCACTCATCAGTTGTTTGTCAAAGCATCCAAGTGCTATTTTGGGGTTTTGATGGTCGACTACTTAGGCCATCAAATTTCATGGCAGGGTGTTGCTGTGGATCCAAATAAGATCAATTCAGTCCAACAATGGCCTGTGCCGACCTCAGTAAAGGGGTTCGCGGATTCCTTGGTTTGGCGGGTTACTACCGGAAATTCATCCATGATTTTGGTTCGATTGCTGCACCTCTGACACAACTCTTAACCAAGGATGGTTTTTGGTGGACAACTGAATCTCAGGAAGCCTTTGTGAAATTGAAGACAGCCCTTATTACTCCTCCGATTTTACATCTTCTGAATTTTGAACAGCCCTTCATTGTCGAATGCGATGCAAGCGGAACAAGTTTGGGAGCTATACTGTCACAAAATGACCAACCCATTGTGTTCTTTAGCGAAGCCTTGAAAGGGTCGGCAAGGGCACTGTCAACTTACGATAAGGAAATGTTGGCGGTGGTGAAAGTTGTGCGCAAATGGCGACCGTATTTGTTGGGCAAGCCGTTTGTAATCAAGACCGACCACCAAAGTTTGAAATACTTACTCGAGCAGCGCATTTTGAATCCTTCCCAAGCTAGATGGCTGCCCAAACTTATGGGCTATGACTACACCATACTGTACAAACGTGGCAGAGATAATCAAGGTCTAGATGCTCTATCTCGAGTCACCTTGCTTCATTTTCAGGCCCTCACGCTACCCTCTGCAGACTGGTGGTCCTCCCTGCAACAAGAGGTAATTGACAATCCCTATTATGCCACCTTGAGCAAGAATGCTTCATCCAATTGTTTTCGTAGAGATGGAGTTTGGATGGAAAACGGTAAAGTCCACTTGAGCCCAAACTCCTCCTTACTACCTGCAGTATTAGCAGACGCACACTCGTTGCCGGCAGGAGGACATTTTGGCTATCTTGAAACCATCAACCGGGTCAGCTCAAGTTTTATATGGCCGGGGTTACACACCGCTGTGAAGGAATTCATTCGAAATTGCATGGTCTGTCAACGTTGCAAGTATGACACTCTTAGACCAGCAGGGTTGCTACATTCCCTAGCTATTCCGGATCATATTTGGACTGACTTATCCATGGATTTCATCGACGGGTTGCCGTCCTCCTAAGGCCACGATACGATTATGGTGGTAGTAGATCGATTGTCCAAATTTGCTCATTTTGTGCCTCTCAAGCACCCTTACACGGCATTATCTGTAGCCAAGGCTTTCATTTCTAACATTGTACGGTTACATGGATTGCCTCTCTCGATTGTTAGTGATTGCGACCGAATCTTTCTCAGTAATTTCTGGCGGTCCCTTTTTCAGTTGCACGACACTACTCTTTGTTACAGCTCCAGCTATCATCCACAGTCGGATGGACAAACCAAGGTAATAAATCGTATGCTCGAGCAGTACCTTCGCTGCTACACATATGATAATCCAAAAAAATGGTTGGAATGGCTGTCGTGGGCTGAGTTTGGCTACAATACTTCAGTCCATTCATCAACCAAAATAACTCCTTTCCAAGCTGTCTATGGCGTTCCCCCGCCTTCTATGATTTCGTATATTCCAGGTACTGCCAAAGTCCAGGCCGTTGACGATATGTTGTGCTCAAGGGACGAAATTCTTCGTGATCTCCGAAAAAATTTGGTTGCTGCCTAGGTTCGGATGAAGTGCAAGGCTGATCGTCACCGACGAGAGGTTTTTTTTGAGGTAGGAGACTATGTTTATTTACGTCTACAGCCGTACCGTAAAAAATCTATAGCTTTCCGGAGTTCGTTGAAGTTGTCTCCTCGATTCTTTGGTCCCTTCAAAATTCTTGCAAGGGTAGGGACTGTTGCATATAAGCTGGTGTAAACACCCAAGAGAAAATATATGTATATATATATATATATGAAATGATGACTCAGTATTTGCTGCCGATTTCATGATCGGCAGCGACGCAGTTTTGGCTGCCGATTTCTGCATCGGCAGCGACGCAGTTTTGGCTGCCGATTTCTGCATCGGCAGCGACGCAGTTTTGGCTGCCGATTTCTGCATCGGCAGCGACGCAGTTTTCGCTGCCGATTTCATGATCGGCAGCGACGCAGTTTTTGCTGCCGATTTCTGCATCGGCAGCGACGCAGTGTCTGTTTAAAAAAAAAATTAATTAACTTAAGGAGCTGGGAGGGAGGGGTAAAACCGGTTTTAGATAGACCAAAACAAGGATAAGAACACATCTA
>Ga0307515_10021305_pt1 | contig 11500 bp, 7 predicted proteins | sample 17_EM_MG_FD_194513 | JGI IMG/M metagenome (GOLD analysis project Ga0307515, IMG submission 194513) | Populus trichocarpa ectomycorrhiza microbial communities from riparian zone in the Pacific Northwest, United States - 17_EM | ecosystem: Host-associated > Plants > Roots > Unclassified | place... | reverse complement strand
TCGAGCATGGTACTAGAGAAGACAGAAATTTTTGTCTGGGGCCCGCTACTTCCAGTGCTTAGTGGGACTGACAGAAGCGTCTCTCAGATTCGATGCCCTTAAACCCACGCGCAAAGCCGCCACTCGAACTTACCCGCGTGCTAGTTGCTTGCTCCTTCACTCCGTTGACAAATACACACGCTCCTGTAAGTGCGTTGGTGGAACTGGGCTTCCTTGTTCATTTCTTACCGTGTAAAGGTGACCACTGTCAGTAGCTCTCAGACCGTTCCTGATTACTCTAATAATCAAATGGAATGGTAGCTATTAAACGACACCGTTGGATTTGAAGATTGAAACGACGTTGTTTAGTGGGATTTATCAATCCTCGAACTCTGCTAAAATCGCCATCTTTCCACTAAATTTGGCTCGCAAAACTGAAAAGCAAAGTCCCAATTTGGCCAAAAGAAAAATAAAAAGAAACCGAAAACAAAAATAAATAAAAAGAAGAAGAAGAAAGTCTCTCTCTCTGTCTCCCTGTCTCTCTCGGTGTGTTAAAACTCTTTTATCTATGCTTTTGCGCTGTTGATTGTGTGTGTCTGTCCGTTCGACAATTCCAGGTTTTAATGAATGAAGGAAGTGGCTTAATCGATCCACTCAATTTCCAAGACTTCCTTAAACACGCACCCATCTCATGTTTTCTTGCCTCTTCTAGGGTTTCTTTCTTCCTTTTTTGTTCACTCTCCTAGGGTTCTTAAAAACAACTAGAATATACAAACCCATATATAAATAAAAATCTTATATGAAAATAACAGCTCTCAAAAGTGGTTGATTAGTATTTTTATCTCACGAAGTGGTGATTGGGATCGGAGTGAAAGAAGGCAATATCTCAGTTCAGCTGTGATGATATTTGGTTCGATCGAGCATTTGTTGGAATGGTAATTAGAGTTAATCTCGAAGAATCAAGGTTTCAAAGATGCATTTCACAAAGCTCGATGACTCTCCTATGTTTCGCAAGCAGGTCAGTACTCTTGCCTTCTCTCTGTCTCTGCTTGGTTTTGTAAGGAATTGAAGCTTTGTTCATTGATTGTTGAGAGGTGAGGAAATAAAATTTCCAGCTACATGCACTAGTGACGTTATTTCTTCTTTTCTTTGATTTCTTTCCGTTGCTTTAATATTCTGTTTAGGAAATAAATCAGAACGTTTAATTTATTTGTTTTGTTAATGACTGGGTTATCTATGTAAGGAATTTGGAGTTAAATGAAAGCGGATTGATTATTTGTTGTTGTTTTAGAAAAGGAAATTTTACTTGTGGAATGGATATGATCATGTGAGGTTTGTACTTGAAATGTTTTGGTAATTTGTCAATTTTTTAGGAGAAATTAGATCTGCATTAATAGTTCAGCCTTTCAATCGCTACTATCACATGTCTCCCGTCTATACTTAACTTTTTTTTTCTCACTCTGAAATATTTATTTTTTCCTGATCAAATTTATTCGTAACAATTTGCCTGTTCCATAGTTTAATGGGCTCTTGATCATTTCTTTTGTGGAACAGATGCAATCACTGGAAGAAGATGCCGAATCATTGAGGGAGAGAAGTTTAAAGTTCTACAAAGGATGTAGAAAATATACGTATGTATCTATGTATTGGTTTTTACTTTGGTAGACATTATATAGAGAAAAGCTTCTAGTCGTAGTATTCTAAATCTTTAGGGAATTGAAGTTTTCTATTCCACCAGGACGTGGTTAGAATTTCCTTGTAGCCTTGTATATTACTGTTTTGTTGTTGCCAATCAGTGAAAGATACAATTTGGAAAAAACATGGAAAGCCTTTTATAGTTCATCTTGGCTTGTCATTCTTTTTTTTGTGTTTTTTGCTTGAATTTCCTCGTATGATGATATTATAATGAAAAGAAATCTTGTCATTGTTTTAGACAAAATTTGATAGTTAATTATCTGCCAGCAAGCTTGAATTTCTCTCTGTAAATGCAGGCCTGCTGTTTTTGTCTCATGCATGTTGATTTGTAGAACTGTTGACACTGTAATAAGCTAGTAGCTGTTGACAATCACTTGAGTATTTGCACACTACCCCCTACTCTTTCAGTTTTAGTTGCACTATTGCATGTGGACTGGGATAGAAGGAGCTGTGCATTACAGGGCTCAGGATTTAAGAACGTGATTTTCTTGCTTTATAACCCAATTATTTAGATATAGACAGAAGTGCATGATATGATTCCCTAAATTAAAAATGCAAATTCATAGGTGAAGCCTGAAACCGAGTTTCTTTTCTCATACTTCATAGTATCCTAAATACTGAAATTTCTCAGAAGGACTCCTGACTTAAAGATAAACAACTGTTACATCAATGTATATTTTTTAAGATGGTTAAGTTTGCTCAATATTCTGGTTAGTTAAAACACCCATCTGTTTGGCATTATATGCAGTTGCATTGTTTTTCTTTCTCTGGCTTAGCTATGTCATGGGCATTGAGTTTGTGAAGAATTTACCTTTGTGCCATTTTTTTACTCACTTGCAGTGAAGGGCTTGGAGAGGCATATGATGGGGACATTGGTTTTGCCAGTGCTTTAGAAACTTTTGGTGGAGGGCATAATGATCCTATTAGTTTGGCTTTTGGAGGTAATTTTATTGGAAATTATGTTTATAAGTTGTCTTAGACGAGGATTAAAATTATTTTCTGTTGTCATTGGAGAGTTGTAAGCACCAAAATTGTTTCTTCTTAGTTGCTTGATTTTCGTTACCTATCAAATGCAGTACCATTTCAATTTGTAGGATGTTGAAATTGGTGATGCAGACGGGAGTGGAGGATAAGGGTTTGTTACAAGTCAAAACTCTCACAAACCAAGAACATTACAAAGTATAGGGAGACAACCAAAATATTCAAATTTTTTTCATCTACGTCTCCACTTGCTAAAAGGCTATTGCAACATTTTATATAGAAAAAACTAGAAAACATTAATAATATTATAATACTGAATAGGAAAAAAATAAACTAGGAAAAAAATTCCCTTCAAATAAGAAATATTTTTTAGAAAAGCATCATAATAAATAATAGAAAAATCTATTTTCCTAAAAATACTTATATATCAGTCTCCTAGGCTTGGAAGGAACTTGTCCTTGAGGTTAAAAATTGTCTTTCATCAAGAATATCCTTTTGTGCATAGGGTGTTAGGCTACCCCATCATATGTCTCTAGCACAACACCTTTGTGCAGGTTGTCTTATCGTTGGCTCCACCATTAGGATTTCGAATGACAACAACTGACTTAGACGAAAACAACTTACTAGTTTCTGAATTTTTTTCCTTGAGGGAACATCCTCATCCCCTCCCACACACAAAGCAAAATAACCATTAAGGATCGTTGGACTCTGATACCAATTGACAGACAGGAGCGAAGGATAAGAGGTTTGTTAGAAGTCAAAACTTTAAAATACCAAAACACCACAAGTACGGGAGACAACCAAAATATTCAATTTTTAATCATCTGTTTCTACCTGCCAAAAGGCTATTACAACTCTTTATAAAGAAAACTAGGGAACCCCAATAATAATACTGAATAGGAAAAAATAAACTAGGAAAAATATTCTCTTCCAATGAGAAAAAACTAGAAAAACATCATAATAAATAATAGAAAAATATTTATTTTTCTAAAAAATCTCATGTATAAATTGTCTGTGGTTAATCTTGGTAGTTGAATTCAACATTATATGAAATTAAAGATATTAGTTAATTCAATGTGTATAGTATTGGAATTTTAAGTCTGTTTATTGAGATTATTGATTGAACATCTGTTTGCTAATGCAGGCCCTGTTATGACCAAATTCACCATAGCCTTGAGAGAAATTGGGACATACAAGGAAGTTCTCCGATCCCAGGTAATTTTTTGATTTATTGCTTTGAATGCTTGACACACATTAACACCCCAACATTTGGAAGTGATTTTGTTCTTATTGTTATTGCTTAAGCTGAGTTGATTGAACTTAAAAAATTGTGGCACTTGTGCTCCAACTCCTGCACTTATGTTCATATGCAGAAGTTTGTTGTCAAAGGCAAGACTATTGCTTACAGGTCCCACTTCTTTTCCGTTACAACCCAATTGAGCCCTTGAAAAATGACATCTTTTTACATAACATTTCAAATAGTGTAGTACAATAAGATCATTCATAGAAATTATTCTTGAGGATAAAATCTCGTAGGAAACTTCACGCTAATGTAAGTCTTAGATAATAAGCCAGACAAAGCATAGACATCTAATGATCTTGTGCTCGAATAGAGTATTTGAACCCATGCTGCATAGAAAACAGAGTTTTGATAATGATAGTTGACATTTATTGAGCTTATTTGGAGAACAGGATCATTTTCTTGCTTTTATTTAGAAAAATAATGTTTTGTTCTCTGGTGTGACCTAAGCAACGTTCCCTTTTCTTTTCAGGTTGAGCACATGCTGAATGACAGATTACTACAATATGTCAACATTGATTTGCATGAGGTGAAGGTACAGAATTTTGCCAAATGGCATTTCTTGTCTGACTTATGATGGTCAAATGTCAATAAATGTCATGCAACTCATGCAAAATATAAATTTGCAAAGATGTGACATGATTTGTTTCTTCCTTATTTTGTAATATAAATACTGTACCAGATAGGATAGATTTATTAGTAACCATCAACTTTCTGCTCTTCTCTCTCCAACTTTTTTCTTTTAATATTGATTAGTGTGAGATCCCTAAGGAGGTTTATGGTTTCCCTGTTGCAAGAATTGCAAATTTGTTTTCATAATTCTGGTCTGAAGATCTTCCTAGATGGTCATTTTATGTGTCTTTACACTTCAATGTTCTCTAATTCATTAATGTTTTTTTAATTGCTACTTTAAAAATCTTCTCTTGATTCAGGAAGCAAGGAAGCGTTTTGACAAGGCTAGCCTTCTTTACGACCAGGTACTTCCCTCATTTTAAGATTCTTAATAATTTTCCATTCTGGTGGAAGCCATTTCTTGCATGATTGAATGAACTTTTAGCATTTGACAGAATAATAGTTGTTCTAGATTTCTAGTATTAATTTTGAAGTAGACTACATGTCAGAAACGTTGGGATGAACCTATAATGGTCTTTGTTAAGTCTAAGGAAATCATAGCTATTCCAATTATGCTGCAGTTAATTTTAGTATTATCCCTAGCTAGAACAATATCCTTTCTTCTTTATTACCTTCAAAGGTAATTGAAGTCAAGCACAGAATGCAAGTGAATTGAACAACTTTAGGCTGACAAATTTTAATATGTCAAATGGAATTGAGATGAAACCTTCTGCATCATGCATAAAAAAATTGAAATGTATATTGTATATATTTCCTTGTGTCCCTTTGGAGGATGAGGTTTTAATTATCCAAAGATAATTGGACTTTGTAGTTCCGAAGCTCTACTTGGTTTGGCATGTCACATATAGGACCTTGTGCTGTGGAATTGGAAATTGAGTTATGCAGTATCCACAATAGGATGGATGTTGCATTAATTTATAGCATGCAACTTCTAATGACTTGCAGATGCACTATAACTAGAGTTTGGCAATTGTTGAGTTGTTTAAAAATGAGAGTCCATTGATAATAGGGGGAATATATAGAATGTAGCTTGATGGTGTCTTGAAAGTTCCACATTTTAATTTTTGCAAAAAAGTTTTTGTTTATGGTTAATGTTCATGTATGCGACAGGCTCGTGAGAAGTTTCTGTCACTGAGGAAAGGCACGAGGTCTGATATAGCTACTCTTTTAGAGGAGGTACTATGAACTTTGATACATCTGCAGTTCTTATCTACGGTTCTGATATCTTGAACATCCTCCATTTTATATTTCTAATCGAGTTTTGATATATACCAGGAGCTTCATAATGCAAGGGCTGCATTTGAGCAAGCTCGCTTTAATTTAGTAAGTAAAATCCAAACTAGGCACTGCATCTCTCTCTCTCTCTCTTTTCTTTTAAAATAGTATAGTTAATATTAGCATTTAGTCTTTGATATTTCAAGAACTTGGGTTTTATAATCTGTTCACTCCATCCAGGTAACTGCTATTTCTAATGTCGAAGCAAAAAAGAGGTTCGAATTTTTGGAAGCAGTCAGTGGGACAATGGATGCTCATCTACGTTACTTCAAACAGGTAGGACACATGGTGGCACTTCTGTACTTTGTGAACATGCTTTAATCTCTATCATACTTACATATGCTCAAGAGAAACCTTCGTTGCTTGTAGGGCTATGAGCTTTTGCATCAAATGGAGCCATACATTCATCAGGTTTATTATTATTATTATTATTATTATTATGTATTTTTATAGATTACCTTGCAAACTCTTCCAATATTTGTGTCATTATATTCAAAATACATAAAATCTGATTATTTTGCTAAGGAAAACTGTGTTTTGTTCATACATTTCCTATAATTTGAGAGAAACCAAAAAAAGAGTAGAAGGGGATTTAGGTATGTAATTCAAAAGTGCTCCATTGGATTTTAGCCATCAAGTGACTAAGCCTTTTAAGCAAGGACTGATGAGGGAGGGTAATGAAAGGAGATGTATCAGAGTTTCTTGGTCAACAATTGGCCTCCCCTTTGCATCCCATAGGGTGGGCCTGTGGATGAACAGTCCAGCAAAGTGGCCTAAATACCATAGCACCGTGGATGGCATTTCTCAGGAGCAACCAACAATAATATGAGCTCTGACAAACCTAGAAGCTCGAAAATCTTGTGCTCGTATGGAAATTAGAGCTTTTGGAATGTTGGAATGGTGAGGAAGGTTAGTGTGGAAACCCCCCACAGTAAGAGGCTCTGTTCAATATAAGTAAATGTTAGTAGATTAACAAGTACGAGGATGTGTACAGAGGCAAAACTTCAGCAGTGTTGGTTGTCTCAATGCCTAGCCAATATCCAAGTATTCAACTTGCATTTATGTGCTTAAATTTGTTTGATGGGTATTAATTGAGTTGATTAATTTCTAACGTTTCTGAAGTTACTACGTGTCATTAGTATTGTATGTCTAGCTATAAGTTCTGGATTAAACATGGCCACATGACAAGTACAGTGGTAAAAAAAAAGAAGAAAAAAGAACAGAAAAAATTATGAGGCCAATCATAAATATTTGGATAAATATTAATACAAAAGAAAAGGAATGGTATTAAGGCTTTTGCATATTTGACTTATGGAAACACAACACCACTTCTTGTTTTGTAGGTTTTGACTTATGCTCAACAATCAAGAGAAAGGTCTAACTATGAGCAGGCAGCTCTCAATGAGAGGATGCAAGAGTACAAGAGGCAGATTGATCGTGAGAGTAGATGGTCTTCCAATGGTTCTAATGGATCTCCAAATGGAGATGGTATACAAGCCATTGGTAGAAGTTCACACAAAATGATAGAGGCTGTTATGCAATCTGCTGCAAAGGGGAAGGTATTTAGAGTTCTTATGCCTGTGAGGGAACTTCTTTTACGGACCAATTTTTTCCCATGCAAATCTTCTAAAACAATAAGCAAACTTTCAGGTTCAAACTATTAGACAAGGTTATCTGTCAAAACGATCCTCTAGCTTGAGAGGTGACTGGAAAAGAAGATTTTTTGTTCTCGATAACCGAGGAATGCTTTATTACTATCGCAAACAGTGCAGCAAACCTTCTGTGAGTAATTTATGTGAAAAATAATGCAGAGTGCTTGAAGTTCATTCTGTTCTTGATACTTTGGGTTTTTATCATCATGCTTGATATGTTCTTTTAGGGTTCTGGGGGTCAACTTTCTGGTCAAAGGAATAGCTCTGAGCTTGGATCTGGATTGTTGGGTCGGTGGCTTTCTTCTCACTATCATGGTGGAGTGCATGATGAAAAGTCTGTCGCACATCACACCGTGAACCTTCTTACATCAACAATCAAAGTTGATGCTGATCAGTCAGATCTGCGATTTTGCTTCAGGATCATTTCACCAACAAAGAACTACACATTGCAGGTATGATGTGGAATGTATCTTGTATCTGCGACTTCTGTAAAAGCTACCTCGCATTTGAAATACAATCTCCATCGTTGATTTCTGGCGGGGATGGATAAGATGACGTGTAATTGAGGGTTCTTTTCTGCAATAGATTCTTAACAATGCTTATTTATGCTTGTCAGTGCAGGCAGAGAGTGCACTGGATCAAATGGATTGGATTGAAAAGATAACTGGGGTTATTGCTTCACTACTTAGCTCTCAAGCACCTGAGAGGGTAATTATTCTGAGCATTATTGACATTTAATTATCATAGAATTTTTTATGTGTAGTTTTGTTAAATTTCAGTGTCTCTCGGCTAGTCCCCTGGGAAGCGGTCATCATCGGTCTGCCAGTGAGAGTAGTTCATTTGAAAGTACTGATTTTGATCCTTCTGCTGTCGATGAATATACATCTGAGAGGAGCCTTGCCGCTTTACATGAACGAGCATTGAGAAGTTCACAACAGCAGCGAGCCAGTGCAGAGAAGCCGATTGATGTGTTGCAAAGAGTTTGTGGAAATGATAAATGTGCTGATTGTGGTGCCCCTGAACCAGATTGGGCATCTTTAAATCTTGGAGTTCTTGTTTGCATTGAATGTTCTGGTGTTCACCGTAATCTTGGTGTGCATATATCAAAGGTAAAATTGTTTCCAAGTTTTAATTATTTGATGTTTTCACAGCGTTGCTTTTTGAACCATATTTCTTAATATATATTATGCTGTTAATGTTGCAAGAATGTGGGTGGTATCAAACATCTATTGGACAGCAATGTAGACCAGTATCTATGAAATCTACTTTGAGCAGTTAGAATAATCATTAAATAAAATAGGCAGTTTGCGCTTGGTTCCTTTCATTCAAACCACACTCAGGAGCCTGAAGGATATTTGCTAGGTGGACAGGTTTTAGCATAACTTGATCAACTTCTTAAGTGCTACTGTTTTTCACTTTTCTTTTTATCAACCACCAGAAGATTGTCCTATTATGCTGGGCCTAAGCATCTATCTCCTTTTTCTTTGTCTGAAAATAAATTGGCAAAGCTGCTTTATGTTTGGGTATATGTTAATTGTTATGGACGATACTGTTCTTGGAGGTGTTCTGGTTATGTCCATTATTAAATCCCAGACCTAGTAGTGATATTAGTACTGCCTGTTTATCTGTCAGACTCTTAATCTTCTGTTGAATGTAATTGCAGGTAAGGTCACTTACACTTGATGTCAAGGTGTGGGAGCCTTCGGTCATAAGTTTGTTCCAGTCTCTCGGAAATGCCTTTGCTAACTCAGTCTGGGAGGAATTATTGCAGTCAAGAAGTGCCTTGCAGGCTGAACTCATCCCCTCAGGGTAAATGACCTAATCTTGATCGAATTAAATATTCCTTTTTATCTCAAGCTATACATATTTAGTTTTATTAGATGTTGCTAATATTCATGAATGTTCTGCTGATGAAGCTCATTCAAGTCGGATAAACCACAGCTGCTTTTTATCAGCAAACCCAATCCTGCTGACTCTATATCAATAAAGGAGAAGTTTATCCATGCAAAGGTTGAACTAATAAACTCTGTCCTTATTTTTCACTCTTAGAATCTCTTTTTGTTTAGTTGCAGACAATTGCTCATGGTTTTTTTCTCTTTATTATTATGGAGATATTTGCTTGATTTTTTAAACTGACGTGGACATGTTGGAGATGAAATCTTTGTTTCCGTTGGATGACAGTATGCAGAAAAGGCATTTGTTCGCAAGCCAAGAGACCACCAAAATACTCGGTCAGTGGCACAACAAATCTGGGAAGCTGTTCGTGCTAATGACAAGAAGGCTGTATACCGGCTTATTGTTAATCACGAAGCAGATGTCAGTGCTGTGTATGAGCAAGCATCTTGTAGCTCTTCCCTGACACTTGCTAAAACAATGCTATTGCAAGAGCTGGCCAACCCTGACGATTGCTGCTCTAGCTACTCAACAGGGAATATGGTGGATAGGTCTTCGACCATCTCTTTAAACTTTCCAGGTACAACTGAAGGCCAGACCTTGGAGGATGTAGATGGGTGTACCTTGCTTCACATCGCTTGTGAAACTGCTGACATTGGCATGCTAGAACTTCTCTTACAGTATGGTGCAAATATAAATTCAACTGATTCGGGAGGTCAGACGCCACTCCACCGTTGTATTCTTAGAGGCAGAGCTGGACTTGCAAAAATGCTCCTCACAAGGTGAATTTTACTGATTCACGATGGTCATGATTACATTAGGCATGTGCTGTGCACACGGTTTCCTGTTTATCGTCATTAATATCCTCATGGCTCCGTCCATCCCCCCCTCCTCATATGCCCCCCTCAAGCAAAACAAAAGATATTAACATCCATGAAATGCTCTATTAAATGGTCCTAATGCATTTGCAGGGGAGCAGATCCACGTGCTGTCAATGGCAAAGATAAAACCCCACTTGAGCTTGCGGTAGAGTCCAAATTTGATGAGAGTGAGGTCCTTGCTCTATTATCAGACTCTAATGGCTGACATGCTCGAAATAGTAATATATTTAATATTTAATTGGTGATTACAATGAAGCTGGAGAATTGAACATAAATTGGCTTTGATATTATGCTTTTTCGGTAAGTGTATTTTGCAAGTCTAAGAGCTGGTTCTCCATTGAAGATGTAAGCAGTGTTTGAAATAGAGTAGAGTGGTAGGTTGGCATGCCTGCCCCAGGGGCATCTCTGCAAAATTAGCTGCTCAAGCTTGTATTGGTAATGCCCCCCTGGTGAAGAAGGAAAGGTTCTGTAATGTGTTTTGTTTAATCAGCTTGTTTTGTTACTTTTGTGGTGGAGTTGAGAGGGTTTAGGTCAGGCCACTGTGTATTTGTACATTGGTTTATTCTAGTGAGAGCTTTCTTGTGGCTACAACTCTGATTGCAAGTTTGCGCCACAAAAAAAAAAAAAAAGCCGTACAAGGTAAAAAAATATGAAAGAATTCAGTGAAGCTTTCTTTCTTTCCTCCGATGTCTTCTTCGTAGAATTAAATAACAACTGATGCATGCAGCCAACCAAAGAAGAGGAAAGGAAACCAGTTTCCTCAAAAGCTCCCCGCAAAGCACGTGTTGCCCTGTCACGTCTCCAGATTCCAGGCAACCCACGTACGTAGATCAGTTGGGTCAAAATAGCCATTTACGAGTGTCCTAGCAGTTTGTTTGATTAGAATGTTTGCCTTCACTAGTAGATGAGTTTCAATCTGTTTTTATTTTATTTTTTTTTATTAAAAAAAAATTAAATTTATTTGTACTTTAAATTTTTTATTAGTATTTTTATATTGTTATATTAAAAATAAATTTAAAAAAATTATTTTGATGTATTTTTAAAATAAAAATATTTTGAAAGTAATTATTACTATATTCTTAAACACCCTTAAAGAGTATTTGGTATTGAGATTAAACCTGCTTTTCATTAAGATTTGAATTGCTTTTGCTTTAAATTATTTTTTTTAGTATTTTTGCATCATTTTAATATGTAGATATTAAAAATAAAAT
>Ga0307515_10021304_pt1 | contig 11501 bp, 9 predicted proteins | sample 17_EM_MG_FD_194513 | JGI IMG/M metagenome (GOLD analysis project Ga0307515, IMG submission 194513) | Populus trichocarpa ectomycorrhiza microbial communities from riparian zone in the Pacific Northwest, United States - 17_EM | ecosystem: Host-associated > Plants > Roots > Unclassified | place... | reverse complement strand
ACAGCTGATCTCACTTCCAGTGACCTTCAAGAGGCTTGAGTCTAGCTGCACTTTCCCGGACCTCAGAGAACGCGACCAAGAGTGTTCGTCTCCGACCGTCGTTCACGATGGACGGACGGAAAGAGACGTTAATCCGGTGGAAGATCAAGGTTTTCCGTCTTCAAATCTGCGGAGGGTTTAGTGGATAAGATGTGGTGCGCATCCGTAAAAATTTGGGTTTTGCACCTTCAGACCTCCAGATAGTCGAGCCCAACGTGGAACGCATCTTCGACAGTGGAGCCATAGCTGGGCTTCAACCAGAGCCTGAACAATGTCTGCCTCCCGAGTACTCGGAGGGAAGGACTCCCAACATCCCGCTCTACGTTGATGATGTTGTCGGGGCGAAGGTCAAGGACTAATTTTCAATCTGTTTGGTCCTCCAGACACTGACTTTGAAAGCGGTATCCGAGCACGCCCGGGGACCGCTTTACGTGGTCGATGCGGGAGGGGTTGGGCGTCGGCGTTTCCGAGCTTGATGCCGCCCTTGAGGGAATCTTTGACACGGCCACTACGTGGAACGTGATCGTTCTCATCGACGGTGTACGGGGGTTGACGACTACTGCTACCTACCACCGTTGTGTGTTCCGATGATGAGTCGCGTACAGGTCGACGTGTTTATGGGGAAAAGGTCCTCGAATGAACTCGCCTGCAATGAAATGGTGGCTGTATTGTATTGTTGACGTTGACTAACTTTGTTCCTGGTACCCGAGAATATGACGTGTGCCTGATGCCATGCCATACAGCTCACGTCACCACCGACCACCCGTGACATTTTGTTCCTGACGACCGACATCACCAAAGACCACGCCCGCGTGTCCACGTCGCTCCCGATTTCGAGGACCTCGACGCATCGGCCCAGATTCACACGTGGACTGTATTCTTGCGAAAGGCTGGAGTGGAAATTGGGGAGGGCGGGGTGACTCAGAAACAACTCAAGGCACTGGCTGATATGGGATTCAATGGGGGGGGGGGTCAAAAGAATGCAGTGAAAGAGCCTTCCTCCTTGGGGTTCGGAAAGGATTAGGCGCCGGGACACTCCCGCATTGTGCGGACATTGGATTTCGTGAAAGACCCCTTGAATGATTGGCTACAACTTGTGCAGGTCGTCGTCTTTCCTGACCCTAGCCGCGGAAGTTTCTATTTCCGAGGGTCGCGGGCGGTTTACGAACTTTAATTTCATGGGAAGCGACTACTTGGATGAAAATTTGACCCTTGAATCTGGAGCGTTCATTGGACAAAGTAACATACGTGTATCTTATCGGGATGAGTCGAAACACCGCATAGCAGGTGTACTCGTGTCACTATCGAATTTCTGCTGTGCTGCGTATCCTCGCTTCATGGGTACCGAGGGTCAAACAGAGAGCGTTCCTATCAACTTCGCCCAGGCTCGATCACCCCCGCGTGGATGACTCTTGGATTGATGGGACACGGTCGCCAAACTTCCAGATAACTGTGGATGTGTGCAAATGAGTAAACGTCGCTTATGGTAGCCACTCCGGTATAAAAGCCCTCCGCATGGCGCCAATCCTCTCCTCGGAATCCCTCCAACCCCCATCTTCCCTCGACCACGGCCATGAGACGCGTTTCCACGATCTTTCGTTCCCCTTCATCCTCTGCTGGTCCCAGCTCCGGAGAGAAATCACCTGCGGTCGTGCACGAGGACGGTGACTCCGTCAGCACCGAGACCGCCGATGCAAAGTCACAACAAACGACCGTCGCTGTGGCACCTCCCCCCAACTTGAAGATCAAGGTCCGCCCGATAACAACCCAGTACCACTGTGCACTGACCGCGTTGTCCGTATTCAGCGCGTCGATTATTACTACACACGATGGGGAGGTTGGAAGTACAGGAACACTGGATCCAAGGTCGTCGCGGAGTCGCGCCCGTTCATGGCTGATAGCGAACAATGGCCTGGGTACTGTTTCGTTGTGATCAGAACTATTCCTCAGAAGGATGAGGACAAAGCCAAGCCTCCACAACACAAGTTCCAAATCAAGAGTCCGTACCTCCTCAAAGCCATCAAAGACGTGATGAAGGAGATAGAGGGCATATCGTGGAACAATGAACCATTGGAGGTTTGGCATCAAGAACTTCTCTCCTCCGTTTGAATTCTAACTGGGCGCATCAGATGGAACCCGAGCTCTTTTTAGGATTCCTGCCGGCATTCGAGGAGTATCGCGATAAGCTTGCCGCGTCAACGAAGACCGCTACCGATGAAGATAAACACGTCCTCGCTTCGGTGCAGGTTCTGCTTGACTACCTCCACAAGGACTGGAAACGCACTATTGCCACCATCCGTAACCTCACCAGTCACGGAGAGATCAACTATGAACTTCTCTACGCTGTCTTCGTCCCCAGGACGGTCGTCATCACCAGGTGTCCCTCGTCCAACGAGCTTAGGGCGCTTGAGGTTGTCACTGCAGCTCAGGTCGTCACGATTAGCGGGTCGTTTATGGACTTGACTCTGGAGAGCGTTGATATGGTCGATGAACACGATAATACCACCCGATTTGGACGTGTCAGGAGTCGCGTGACGATCCCTATGTTCAAGGGAACCGTCCCAATTAACTCATTAGATGCTTATCCCATTAAGTATCACCCTACACCGGATGAACTCTACAAGGTGCTACTCGATCGCGGTCGCAGGTGGGCCGCCCTCTGTGAAGTGCACCATATGCACTACAAGGGTATGGCTGCCATCCGGGTTAACAACAAGATGGTCAAGTACAATCTCAACTCTCGAATCATGGTCGACCGAGGTATGTCCAGTGTTACGCGATCGCGATTTCTCCGGTCTTACCCATTGGGCAGCAACCTTCAAGCGCTTGAACGCAAATTACCCCTTCCCTCAGCCCAAACAAAAACCCAATACCATTGACCCTTGTAAGTCTGCAAAGTCTCGGCGTTTGAATGCGTGTAGACGTGGCGTGAAAGATACCGGCAACATCCTTGGATCCGCATCCACCGTTCCCACCCTCGACGTCGCCGGAAAGGGCAAAGTGGAGAAACGCGAGCTTGAAGAGAACGACCTATTGGTCGCCTCGCCTGTCGTTTACGGCTTCAGTCTTGCTGACAAGATCTGGCGTGAGTTCTCTTTTGGATACCCGTTACGCGAGTTCTCTAAACGACCTGTTCAGTCGAATTCGACGTCGAGAAGATTTCCGATATCCAGTGGAACGACGAAGCGTTCGCGAACCTTGTGCTTCCCACCGGACGAAAGCAATTACTCCAGTCCCTTGTGGAGGCCCACGACCAGGACATTGGATTTGATGATTTCGTCCAAGGAAAGGGCCAAGGTCTCGTCATCAACCTCTTCGGTCCTCCTGGATGTGGAAAGACCTTGTCCGCAGAGGCCACGTCCGAACACGTCCGCAAACCCTTGTACGTGGTTGGAGCTGGTGACTTGGGCGTTACGGCCACGGAAATCGATCAAGCCCTGGAGCGTACTTTTGATATTGCTACATCGTGGAAGGCGATTATCTTGATCGATGAGGTCGGTTCCTGTCCCAAAACTTGAGGTTATGTAGGTGTCTGATAGTCTCGCAGGCGGATGTATTCATGGAACAGCGCTCGCTTCACGATCTCATGCGGAATGCCATGGTCGCGGTCTTGTGAGTCCAGTCTGTCTTTTCTACCATCACTCGTCGCTTAGACGCTCTCCTATTTTCAGCCTTCGCCATCTCGAGTACTACCGTGGGATCCTCTTCCTCACAACCAACCGAGTCAAGATCATCGACGATGCCTTCCGCTCTCGTATCCACGTCGCACTCTACTTCAACGATCTCGACGCGTCGGCCAAGACGCAAGTTTGGAACGCGTTCTTGGCCAAGGTCGGCGCGGTGCTCACCCCTGAGGAAGTTAGGAAGCTTGCGGCGAGGGATATCAATGGTAGGCAGATCAAGAATGCCGTCAGGACAGCTACATCTCTGGCCCGTGGAAGGGAGGAGACGTTGTCGTTGGCTCATTTCTTGGAAACTCTGGATGCCATGGATGACTTCACTGCGCAGTTCAACGCCCTCGCGTCCATGTACAATTAATGTTCTTCCATTTGCTCGTAATTTTTGGATCTGTATCTCTAGCTCAGTTAGATGGTGTACCATATACCTTTAACACCTCAGTTCATTCGAGAGAGAGTTAACGACCACCCCTTGAGCACATGACACCGCGCAAAACTCGGCTACCGGTTCCCTTCTAGGAGACGGATATAATAAGTACAGATGGACGGACACCCAGAGTCGAGACCCAGGTTTCAGCAACGAAGAGGGAAAAAAGTAGCGACGCCTCGTCTCGATCGAGGAACCTCCGGGTAGAGGTGAGTGCCTATGAGCCCGGCACGCTAACCATTGCGCCACGTCGCTGCTGAAGCAAGAAGCCAAATGAACTAGTATATAACAAACTTTGAAGACGGAGACATCAAGGCAAACGGGACTTACCGGATGCATGTACAGCTCTCCCAAGCCACAGTTTTGAGCGTGACTCTTCTCCACCACAAACGAAGCTGTACTATACACATCCCTGATATCTCGTCCTAATGGTGCGTCCGTACCGTATCACGATTAGTGAACCCACGGGGCAACTCACCTTTTCGCTTTGATTTCTAGGCCAGTTCAGAATTAGCCGCTACCTACGCCGCCCTCATCCTCGCAGATGACGGCATTGAAATCACCGTACGTCCCAGTTCCCCCCGCATCCGCGCATCCGTGGGGCTCCGGAGAGAATCTCAATCACCTCAACTCTTGAATCTGGACCCTGCAGGCCGACAAAATCAACGCCCTGACACAAGCAGCCGGTGTCGATGTCGAGCCCATATGGGCTGCATTACTTTCAAAAGCTCTGGAAGGCAAGAACGTGAAGGATCTGCTGTCGAACGTTGGTGCCGGTGGTGGTGGTCCAGCACCAGCGGTTGCTGCTGGTGGTGCCGGGGGTGCCGGTCCCGCCGCTCCTGAGAAGGAGGAAGAGAAGGAAGAGGAAAAGGAGGAGTCGGACGACGACATGGTATGTTCTCTCCCGTTCACTTGCAACTGCCTTTGCCTGACCGATAATCCTCCCAGGGCTTCGGTCTTTTCGATTAATCTGTTTGAGCCACATAGCTGTACTCCCTCCAGGAGGGTACAAATGTATCTTTACTCATCCCGCACGTTTTCGGTTATCTGCAATCTCACCCAGCCGCATGCGATCAATCATAGATGATACACTCGAAGTTATCATGGGGTGTATGTGACACAGTTATTTATACGAGCTCGCAGATCAACCGCATGGCCCTTGTTCAGACGGCATTCTTCGTGGATTCCCTCGCGGCCAACTTGCGCTTCAGTGTGTCCTGGGAACCAGCATTACTCAAAACTCAAAACTCGGGGACGAAATTCACTTACGTGAACGGCATCCATGTATGCGTCAGTAACGACCCAGTGCTCCCGCTTCATGTCCTTGCCGTGGATAGACAGTGCGAGGTCCTTGGTCATGATTCCATCCTTGTCGATGACCTCCACGCAAGCCTCCTCGAGAGACGTGCAGAAATCCTTCAGGGCAACATTATCGTCGAGCTTAGCCCTGTGGATGAGACCACGGGTCCACGCAAAGATGGAGGCCACTGGGTTGGTTGAGGTTTCTTTGCCCTTCTGCCACTCACGGTAGTGCCTGGTGACGGTTCCGTGGGCAGCCTCACTCTCGACGGTCTTGCCATCAGGAGTGATGAGTTCACTGGTCATCATTCCGAGACTTCCAAAGCCTTGGGCCAAGATGTCGGATTGGACATCACCATCGTAGTTCTTGCAAGCCCAGACGAAACCTCCGGACGATTTAATCGCTTGGGCAACCATGTCGTCAATCAGGCGGTGCTCGTAGTAGATTCCGGCAGCTTCAAACTGGGGTTTGTACTCACTGTGGTAGTGCGGGGTCAGCAGGTCGTGAATTTGAGAGGGTAATTCAAACGTACTTGTCATAGATCTCTTGGAAAATGTCCTTGAACCTGCCGTCATATTTCTTCATGATGGTGTTCTTCGTTGACATGAACTGTGACACGATTCAGGGCCGAACCTTATCTGATGAAAACATGGGACGAACCAGTGGCATTTTCTTGACCAAGGCCATCTTGAACGAGGAGTGCGCGAATCCTGTGATGGACTACATTCCATCAGCAATTTCCAGGAATCCGTGTAGGAAACAGACGAACCTCATCCGTGTTGTACATTGACATGGCCACACCCTTGCCCTTGAAGTCATAAACATTCAGGATCGTTGGGGCTGAACCACCCTCGGGAGTGTACACGAGTTGCAGTTTACCCGGTCCAGGAGCAATGAAGTCTGTCGACCGGTACTGTCGTGGAAATGTCAAAATGTGACGGTACGCACGTTGGACGGGACGGGCCCACCGCTCACCTGATCACCAAAAGCGTGGCGACCGATCACAATCGGGTTCTTCCAGCCTGGGACAGGACGGGGAATCTTTTCGAGGATGATGGGCTCACGGAACACCGTTCCGCCGAGGATGTTACGAATCTGATTCACCGTCAGTTTACGTGCGGTTGGGAAAGTAGACACCGTCGATGGAGTGGAAGTAACGTACGGTGCCGTTAGGGCTCTTCCACATCTGTTTCAGTTTGAACTCCTTTACCCGCTCCTCGTCCGGGGTGATGGTCGCGCATTTGATTCCGACGTTGTACTTTAGGATGGCCTCGGCGGAATCGATCGTGATCTGGTCGTTGGTCTGGCGGAGCGGGAAACGACGTCAGTTCCTGGACGCGGGGTAAAACGACGGGAACGCACGGCGTCCCGAGACTCGAGTCCAAGGTCGTAGTACTTGATGTTGAGGTCAAGGTATGGGAGGATAAGCTGCAATTTATATCGGTTAGTATTTGTGCGCATACAACTGCATGGGAGTCCCAAAGGTTGCACGAACCTCTTCGCGAATCTTCTTCCAGATGATTCTGGTCATCTCATCTCCGTCGAGTTCGACTACTGGGTTAGCCACGGCGATTTTCGTCTCTGGGAACCATAACGCATGGGAAGGAGATCAGGACGGGGGAATGCGGGTAGGGTTCGATGGACAGAACTCACGATGCCTAACCATCGTAGTGGCAAAGCCTCGCTGGGTCAAGTATGCTGGGCGGGCGAGGTAACGGGCAGACCTAGCCAACATCTTCGGCAACAAATACACCCTGTCTCGATCCGGAAGGATTTGGTCGGAAAAGGAGAGGTGGAGAGGAAAGGAAAGACCGTGAGCTTTCGGCTAAAAAAATCGACGTGATCACGGTGGGTTGGGTTCTCTTCCTTTGCTTCCGAGGTTCAAGCGACGTTATCATGGCCGACGCTCAACTGCCCTTTGCTGCTTGTCTCGAATTCCTCGGAAAGCGCGTCCCGCAGCATCTCAATCAACCAAAGGTAGGCATAATCTGTGGATCTGGCTTGAGCACCCTCGCCGCGTCCTTCACCGATACCGTTTACGTGCCGTATGGGGAGATACCGGGGTTTGGGACCAGTACAGGTGCATCGAAAGCCACCCATATCGTGAACACGAAACTCATCTACGGTCGTAGTCCAAGGCCATAAGAGCAGTCTGGCCTTTGGTCTCTGCGGCGGTGTGCCCGTCGTGGCGATGTTGGGGAGGGTAAGAGATTGGGGTACAACGCCGTCCGATCTCGTCCTCATCCAATCGATAATTTCAGTTCCACGCTTACGAGGGCCATGCGTTCCAAAAAATCATGTTTCCGGTTCGAGTTATGGCTCGGTTGGGCGTGAAGAGCATCGTCGGTGAGTTCCTCACGAAAAAATCCCTATCGCTATCGGTTACGAGAGCTTAGGAATCGGTGACAGTGACAAACGCTGCTGGATCGCTCAACCCCGACATCCCAGTGGGCACAAGTATGTTGCTTCCTCAATGCTCTCTCTCACATACATCTAACATCTCTCAAGTCGTCGTGCTGCACGATCACTTAGGTATTCCAAACCTGTCGGGTTTCAACCCCCTTCTTGGTCCCCAACACGATCCCAAGATTCTTCGGTTCCTGCCTACTTCCAACGCATACTCGACGACCCTCCGTCGTCTGTTCTTCCACGCCGTACATGAGCTCGGGTTCAAGCTCGATGATTTTGCCGAGGGGACCTACGCCTGGGTCTCTGGTCCCACCTACGAGTCTCCCGCAGAAGGCCGATTCCTCCGCGCGGCCGGTGCAGACGTTGTAGGTATGAGCACCGTTCCGGAGGTCCTTGCGGCCAAGGAAGAGGGGTTAGAGGTCATCGCCTTGAGTCTGGTTACCAACTTTGTCATCATTCCCGATACCTACAGAAGTATCAAGGCTGAGGTCAAGGCAGAGGTATTGCCCGTTCCCTTGCCCTCTTACTCAGAAAAATCTGTTTACCGTTTTCTGTGTTTCGTTTAGCTCGAAGGGGAGATCGTCGAGAACCCACCTCAACCGGTTGTCTCTCACGAGGAAGTCCTCGAAATCGGCTTGAAGAAAACCGAAGTCATGCGTACTATCATTGAACGAGTGATCCAGAAGATACCCTGAGATCTCCAAATCGAGTTGGTCAGCATCCAAGCAGGCATCAAACACCTCAGGTTTGTATGTCCCATCCAGTCTCGGTTGGTCGGATCGTTGCTGTACCACTGACCGAGCCGAGCACTTCAGATCTGACCGAAAACCAAAGGGCAACCGGAGGTGGACCCAAGTCTTAAATAAACTATGATACAACGGGGGTTATCCTGTGGGTGTATATCTCGACAATCTTCCGAGATAATAGCACAAATAAAATGTGGTTCCAAAGGTCCATCGCAGCCAGGGAAGGTTGGGGAACTCCCAAGAAACTATTTACAAGACGGGACCCTCTGCAAGGTCAAATATGATAGCCAGGTTGTACGTGGGTAGCAGGGAGGTGGGTGGTATGGTGGAAAAGCGAAAGCGAAAGCAATGCAACGAGATGTACAACTTTGGACTATACACATTAAGCACAGCGACAGAGCCGCTGGATATAGGCAGGGGCAAGAAGAACGCAAGGGAAAATGAGGAAACGAAAGGGTGCATATGGGAGCAAGCAAGAGTGTATGTATGTATGCAATTGAATTGTATGATTCATTAGGGATCAGATGAGAATGAGGCTGTAGTTGCAACGATTGGAAATGTATGTGCGGGTGTGGATATGAGGGCAGGGGAAGGGGTAACGGGGAATCGGTGTGGGGGTCATGGAGGGCGAGGGCGGACGTCACTAATGGCGGCTCATGACAATAGTGGGCGATGGGGAAGTCCAACCAGATCGGAATGGTTGAATCGCGTCTTCCTCAGAGTATTGGGGAGGATACTCCATTGCCAATGGCAGCTCCTGGCTTGAGTTGAGCACCAGGGCTTTACTAGGTCGTGCGGGATATAAGGAGGGTGGGGAGGGCAAAGGTTCTAAAGGGTTGTGGTGAAAGGGTAGGAAATCATTGTCCGCATCCAAGGGATCTCGGACAGTGACCTTGGGTGCGCTCGCTCGGTTCTTCATCTGGAGAGTCGGAGCACGGGTGACGGGAATTGGGAGTCCCATCTCGAGGTCGACGACCATCGGACTCTGGTATTCGACCAACATTCGATCTTCTTCTTCCTCGTAATCCTCCTCAACCTCGGGGAATAGTTCGGACAAGTCGTGCGTGGCGCTCGTGACACACAGGTAATGAGATGAATCGCGGCTGTTGTGACCCTGCACCCACGGTGAAGCCACCTCAGGGGTAATCGGTTCGCACCGGGCAAGAGGGGAGCTCTTAAACGGCGTCGCAAGCCCGACAAGGTCCATAGGGGCTCCTCCACAGAAATCCCTGTTTGACCACGCTCGCCGGCGGCTCTTGACCTCCAACATTGAGTGCAGTTGCACATCATCACTGGTTATACGACTTTCGAACAAGTCGTTTCGGTGGATCAACTGCCGTAGACGGTCACCCTCCTGGCTCAGGGAATGGAACAATTCCAAATCCTCAGGAGTGAATTCCTGGGGCGAAGGGGAACGAGGAAACTCGGTGTTCAAGTAACTGTTGCGATACAGAGAAACACCCTCGGTTGGCGTGTGGATGGATGAACCGTCGGTGTCGGTCGTCGCTGCAATGGATAGCCCGTCACCCTCATCCTCCGTTCCAGTGGAGGATTCCCGGGAAGGAGGGAGTACCTTCCTCGTGCGGGATGAAAGGTAATCATCCTCCGTTGGTGGTGCAGGGGCCCCGACCTGTTCAAGGAGGAAGGATACGTGCGCTTTATTGCGCTCCAGTAAGCTGCGGAGGATCCATGTGTAGTAGTTGGAGAAATTTGATCTTCTCTTCAACTCTGGAAGAATCCACGAGCGATAAATGTCGACAAATTGACCGCGAGCGCGTCGGCGAATACATTCCGACCGAACGACTGGAGTGTGTGATTCTTCTGGCATCGGTGAGGCGACAGGTGAGGGGGACGGAGGTGCAATCTTCGGGCCGAAGGTGAGTTCCCTTATTGGAGATGACAAGGATATCGTGGTCACGATGCCGCTGTACACGAGGTCAGACGAGAAATTAAAGCGGAAAATTAACTCAAGACGTACGAGACCATAGTCACGAATGGAGCGAAGACGGAACGTGATTTCTTGTGCTTCGGACGAGCAGGGGACTGGATGGGGGGAGGCAGAGGGGTTGTCGAGTGTGATACTGCCGGTTCCCTTCTCTTGGTTTCCGTCGACAGGGCCGAGTTCACGTCGGCCACGACATTCTCCAAGGCACGCACGCAGTCCATTGTGACCAAAGGCCATTCCTCTTTGGTTCCGTCTACGAAATGACAGGTTATGGTCAACGAGGAGAGGTCGAAGATGACCTGGTCGAGTATGGAGATGATCCACGTTGACTTGTCGAGAGAGTGGATGAAATTGGGAATTTCCAAATCATCGTTAGCTAGCCTCTGGGCGGAAAAGGTCCAAGTTGGGGGTAAAGGGAGGTGTGGGGCGTTGTAGGGGAAAGACAGTGAGAGGTATACGGCAGGGGTTGGGTGCGGAGAAACTAGTCGGAGGTGCATGGTCTAAGAGGCAAAGTGGATTTGGAGGTTTGCGAGAAATAGGTCTGGGTGGGGTCCGGGGAGTCGCTGTTGCACGCAGAGCTCGAGAAACGCGTGTATGCGCCGACGGAGAGGGTGGATTGAGAGGGAGGCGGGGAAGTGAAGGGGAGAATGAGCAGAAAGGAGCGGAAGGGGGACACCCAAGGTTAAAGAGGATTACGAGGAGAAAGTAAAGAAACAGAAGGCGGAAGCTGCTGCAGCCGGATGAGGAAGCCAAAGGCAAAGTACCGAGGGCAATCGAAGGCTCTGACCTGAACAAGCGAACTCGGATTTCGCACTTTCCGTCTCGCTTGCACTTTCCTCTTGGACTCGAAAACTGCTGCCTTTGCGGACGAGGAGGCAGAGAGGAGGAAGAACAGAGAAAGTGCACGGGGGGTAAACTCCACGGACTCGCAATCTTTATACATATGGGAGACGTACAT
>Ga0307515_10021303_pt1 | contig 11502 bp, 14 predicted proteins | sample 17_EM_MG_FD_194513 | JGI IMG/M metagenome (GOLD analysis project Ga0307515, IMG submission 194513) | Populus trichocarpa ectomycorrhiza microbial communities from riparian zone in the Pacific Northwest, United States - 17_EM | ecosystem: Host-associated > Plants > Roots > Unclassified | place... | reverse complement strand
CGCAACCGTGGGAATGTGACAAGGTGACTTTACCTTTGAAGCTCTTATGGAGAACTGGCTGGTGGCGGTCGATCGGTAGGGAGGTACGCCGGAAGCTGAAGCTACATTCAGGGGTCAACTCGAAATCATGAGAATGAAGGGACGACAGACGATCTTAGGTGTATGCTGTACTCGGTGTATGCTGCACTCAGTGTTAACTGATGATGATGGCATGGAGAGATAGAGAGGGATGACTTAACTTTGTGTTCTTGCGATGATGGTAGAGTTGTGGACGAGAAAGAGAGAGATGGGAGATAAAGATGAGAACAATATAGGGAATATGAGCGGCTATGAGACATCAGGAGTACGAGTTGCCTGATTGGGTTAAGTAGACCTCATATCGGTGTTATTACCCGCCGGATCGGGACTCGTACCTGCCGTATCGGTGATGGTCAATTGACTTGCACACGAAATTCTCTAAGTCCCAGTTTCTCATGATGATTTCCCCCATCTCCTCTGATCTCTCTCTTTCTTGTGCTCAACTGTACCATCACCTAAGAACACGAAGTTAAGTCATCCCTGTCTATCTCTCCATGCAATGATCATGAGTTAACGCCGAGTACTGCATACATCGAGTACTGCATACACCGAGTACTGCATCATCCCAAGATTGACTGTCTCCCGCCGCCAGCCAGCTCTCATCTCTCGGCGGACCTTATTGTACTCAACTCTCTACACTCCCACGATTACGAGTTAACCTATGAATATAGTCTCAGCTGCCGTCGCACCTCCCTTGCGATCTACTGCCTCCAAATCGACTACATCCAAGTACTCCTCCAATCTCTATCGATCATGGCCTCCAAGTGTATCTCCAAACACGCAGGATTACGGCCTTCAAGTTCGCAATATCATGGACCCCAAGTGCATATCTCCAAACTGGCTCGATCGCGGGCTCAAAGTGCATCTCCAAACTGGCTCGATCACGGCCTCCAAGTGCATCTCCAAACTCGCTCGATCACGGCCTCAAGGTGCATCTCTCGACTGGCTCGATCACGGCCTCCAAGTACCTCGTTAATGAGCGACGGCGGGTGTACGGAGATACAGGGGTAACGGAGGTGGACTGCGCGACGGGGAGTACAAATTCGGGAGACCCCGGGGTAGATTCACATCATCGCATTTTCATCTCGTCTGGATCCAAGCAATTGCGTGGATTCTCACGGCCGGGTAGTATCATATCTTCTCACTTTCTTCCTAGGCTCCTCGAGCTAGAACCTCCGACTATGCTCGACTACCATCTGTGGCCAGATTGACCATATGTATATATATCGAGATACTTAAATAATGCATGCCATCTTATGAGGTAGCAAATCTCGTGACTGTAACAAAGACGAATATGATAGACGAAATGCCATGTGCTTATGGAACCATGTGTGTGGCTTCCGGACCGATTTACATTTTGCTGATGTACCCAATGAACCCATACCGATGTATCGTCACAGTTGGCCACAACGCCACAGTATTCATTTACAACAGGATACCGACGGAGCGAGAAGAAACGGAGAAACCGCGCTCGGAGGGCGATATGCAACGTGACGCGTCATATTGGCACAGGGTGCGGAGTTGTCTTCCACCGGGGTGTCTCTGACGGCTCTGACGGAGCGCGTCCACTCTGACGGAGCCATTCCACCCGGACGGAAATGTTTTTTGCTGATGGAGGCTTGGAGGTGTTTGGGGGCTAGAACCATATCCTTGCCATTTGGCACCCGGCTAATCACAACCATGAACGTTGTATTTGGTAACTCGGGGAGGTTACTTTGCGCCATTTTGCTTGGGAACTTGCCCACATCCGTTGCCAGTCGCTTGTTGCCTCGCCTTCCTGTTTTCCTCGCCTCCCGAATTTCGCTTGCACATTCCTTCAATAACATCTCCACCCACTGCCGGCGAATCCACTCAGCATCATAAAAATTATCCAACGACAGCGAGACCACGAATGTCTCCAAACAATCTGCAACTGCCGTCTCCCAGTGCAGGGGTCCATCTCAAACCTGTTTCAAGTGGTTCTGCCCCCGGATTATGGACCGATGCTTCTTCTCCCAGAACCCAGCCTCCCATATTTTCTTCCACTTGTTGAATGCACTATAGTTGGCCTGCCCCATCTTTTTGGCAAATTGCTTCAAGGAGAATTCGGTTTGCTTCAGGCTGACTGGCGGTTTGCCTTCTGCACCGCCCAAGTCCAATGAATCGTCCCTCTGATCATCTGCATCATGCTCGTCGTAGGACACCTCCAGCAATGGGGGAAATTCTGCAATCCTTGCGGCATCTGTTTTTCACAGTTCCGCAGGTGGCTGGAATTGTATCGTCGGGAGGCTAATCGGGTGTCTCCTAGGTACCCCCAAAGGAGGTTCAGGTGGAGCATTAGAGCTGGACAATGTTGGCTGATTGACTGGATGGTTTTCCAGCGGTCCTGGGGGCACTCTCAGTTCACCAGGAGATGACGGCCCTTGTCCTGGAGGCTGCGAAGGGGGGAACATTTGAGACCCACCATAACCACCTTGGTGGAGGTCATATCCTTGCCATGGTGGCCCATAACTTTGATATCCTTGCCTTGCGCTGGTGGCTGGGTGCGCACTGTGTGTGATGTTGAATGGAAAGTGCGGATAAAACTGCGGAGCGCGTGGTAATGGCTGCTGTAACGGTGGGTAACCATACCCATGTGGCGGTTGATATTGTTGTTGTTGTTGTTAATTCATATTGTATTTACTCTAATTAGAGTATGACAAAAATCCATCTTTCCCCGATACTCCGCGGTGTGAACCTGACGTGTCCGCCAAACCCTCCTCTCGGTCAAATGTACCATCCCTTTCTCCTTCTCCCCATTTTCTTTGAAACTTAATTGGCCCCCCTTTCCTAGAGTATAACCTGCACATCCCGTCATCTGACAACCACCACTTACAAAATCCTTGCTCACACTCTGTCCAGGGTCTCATTGATGTTATCGCAGTGGAATACCCCAACCGCTCTCGCGAGCAGGACATTTCGAGGTCCGGAAATGAATACTCCCTAAGTCATACTCGGCGCGCTGACCATCTTTGGGCTTGGCGGGAACGGGGGGGTGGAAGGGTGATTTTATCGTAAGGCCACTCTTGTAGTTCGTCCTAGTGGTGCCTGGGAAGCGGGTCTTGTCCATCGTAGTCGGTTCGAAGAGCTTGTACGGAGCGTGTATCTCAGCACTCACATCTCGCGGGGTCTTTTAGGCAACAGCTTGATGGAACATCACCGATACTGCACTGATAGCTCACGGACCTCACGTACTGGTGCATCCACAGACATGTTGTAGGCTTCGATAACTGGCGTAAAACATCGAGTGGCAAGTTGCTGGGTAGACTACCGATCGATGTCGATGCTGAGTGGTAAAGAGAGCTTTAAAACAACGGAATACACTTGCAAGAGCATGCGGACACAGACAAAAGGTATGGAGTGAAGCCGAAGTGAAACCCTGCTCCCCCCCAAAAAGGGGGAAGCTTGGCGAAACCAGGTGTTGAGTGTGGTTGTCGAAGGTGTGTGCGGGTTGATATTGTTTGGTTTGTTTCCCAAATGAACTGTCTTTGCCAGTGGGAGTTCGTGAACTGTTTTCCGATGATTCTGAATTGTCTTCACGGCATTGTTGCTTGCCAAATAGGCCACCTAGATGAGCCATGTTCGCTCTCTTCGGTGGAGATCCGTTTGTCGACATGTTCTTTGAACAAAGATGGTGGTAAACTACTATAGATGCGAGAAGTGATATAGAATAAATCAGAGTATGGTTGAGTATATTGCAGGTAGCAGTGACCTTCGGCGGAATGAAGGGCTTCTTATATCCCATTCTGTTGACACGAAATGTGGTGTTTCACTCCACCGTTGATCCATGAAACCAACCTGGCTGAGAAAATGTAACCATACTCACCCACATCCCACCATTCTTTGTTATATGCTCGAATCCATATATTAGGAGATTCGATAGGTGCTCACCTTCGTACGCTTCCATAACTTTACAGATCATAGAAGGGATATGATATGATATCTCCAGGAACCCAACAAGATTTATATCCAGTATGAAGGTTAGCATGACTAGGAATAGTACTCATAAGGTCATCAGCAACAACTCCAGTTTCCGTCAGAAACACCCGGGGGTTCCAGACGGCTCTGATGGCTCTGACGGAACCTCGTACCCTCTGACGGAGGATTACACACTACCCGTCACCCAGGTGATGGGTCGTATTGCTTAGCATCAGCAAAATGTATTTCAGTCACTGGTCTGGGAGAATGTGGAGTGTAAACTTAGATGCATCAATTTCAGGAGTATCAGACCCTAGGAGGGCATTCCTGCCAGCTTTCAGAGTAACTGGGAGCGCCGGCAGCAAGCCTGGGAGCGCCGACAACAAGCCTGGGAGCACCTGGGAGCGCCTGCGACAAACCAGGGTGCGCCGGCGACATGTCTGGGAGCACCTCGAATCGCAGTCATGTATTCGGTTTGTAGTCTCCTCTATGTATCTATGTATCTATCTATCTATATAACTACCCATCTACACACACTGTATCTGGACTAGCTGCAGGCGGTGCTTGAGAGCATTTCGAGGTGCACCTGATAATGACGATTGAGTGAACTCAGAGATATACTCCGAGGCTGTGATCGAGGGACTTGGGAGATGCACTTGGAGGCGGTAATCAAGTGTATATGGAGATACACTTGGAGGCCGTGATCGAGCGAGTTTGGAGATATGCACTTGGGGGCCATGATTGTGCAAACTTTCAGGCCGAAATCGAGCGAGTTTGGAGATGCACTCGGAGGTCATGATCGTGCAAACTTTCAGGCCGTAATTCAGCAAGTCTGGAGATACACTTGCAGGCCACGATCAAGCGAGTTTGGAGATGCACTTGGAGGCCGTGATCGAGCGAGTTTGGACAAGTACTTGGAGGCGGTTGAAGGATGGTGCGCCGGGACTCAATTCATCCGGTAGTTAACTCGCAACCGTGGGAATGTGACAAGATGACTTTACCTTGGAAGATCATATGTAGAACTGGCTGGTGGCAGTCGATCAGTAGGGAGGTACGGCGGAAGCGGATGCTACATTCAGGGGTCGACTCAAAATCGTGAGAATGAAGGGATGACAGACAGTCTTTGGTGTATGCTGTACTTGGTGTATGCTGCACTCACTGTTAACTCATGATGATGGCATGGAGAGATAGAGAGGGATGACTTAACTTTGTGTTCTTGCGATGATGGTAGAGTTGTGGACGAGACAGAGAGAGATGGGGGATAGAGATGAGAACGATATCGAGAATGCGAGCAGCTATGAGACATCACGGGTACAACTTCCCTGATTGGGTTTAGAAGACCTTGTATCAGTCTTATTACGAGCCGGATCAGGACTCGTACCTGCCGTACTGGGGATGGTCAATTGACTCGCACACGAAATTCTCTTAAGTCCCAGTTTCTCATAATGATTTGCCCCATCTCCTCTGATCACTCACTTTCTTGTGCTCGACTCTACCATCACCTAAGAACACGAAGTAACATCATCCCTCTCTATCTCTCCATGCCATAATCATGAGTCAACACCAAGTACAGCATACACCAAGTACAGCATCGTCCCAAGATCGACAGTCTCCCGCTCCCAGCCAGTTTCTCATCTCTCGGCGGATGTATTCAACTCTCTACATTCCCACAATTACCAGTTGACCAATGAATAGAGTCTCAGCTGCCGTCGCGCCTCCCTCCAAATCGACGGCCTCCAACTCCTCCTCCAATCTCGCCTGATGATAGCCTGCAACTGCATCTCCAAACTCGCTCGATCACGGCCTCCCGGTGCATCTCCAGACACGATCGATCACCGACTCCAAGTATATCGCTGAGGAGCGACGGTGGGTGTACGGAGATACAGGGGTAACGGAGGTGGAATGAGCGACACGGAGTATATATTCGGGAGACCCCGGGGTAGATAGACAGCATCTCATTTTCATCCCCTCTTGTCATACAACAAAAATACACACTCTGTCTTTTCCAACTTTTGGTCTCACTCGCTCTGTCCTCACGGCCGGGTAGGATCATCTCTTCTCACCTTCTTCCTACGCTCCTCGAGCTTAATGTAGAAGGAACGTGAAGAGAGATTTTCGCAGCGTCACCCGTTGCATTGCATTCCCAATGCAAGGGTGTACCCAATGAACCCATTCCGACGTATGGTCACAGTTGGCCACAACGCGAGACTGTTTGGTCAAAATAGGAGACCGACAGAGCGAGAAGAAACGGGGAAACGGCAATCGGAGGGTGATATGCAACGTGACGCGTGGTATTGATGCAGGGCGCGGAGTAATCCGCCTCCGGGGTGTCTCTGACGGCTTTGACGGAGCGCATCCACTCTGACGGAGCCATTCCGCCCAGACGGAGATGTTTTTTGCCGATGTTGTGTGTGTACAACCTTGCAACCTCACTCAATAGGAGGCCTTTGAGTCAAGCAGCAACAGTGCTTGCTTTCTATTGAGCTCCTTGTCTGAACATCATTGTTCTCCTCAGGATCCACTCTCCAGTCAAGGATCGTTACTGAAGCAACCATCCTATCAGTTCTGGATGATCATTGTGCAGGCATACAGCTAGCTGGGAAGCTCACTTATTCATTGTTGTAAGACGATCTACCTTCATTATCAGCTGCTCGGAGGCTCGAACGTATTTTTAAACCCACAATGCCACAATAACGTAGTATAATGTAAGGCCCATCATGGCGATTGCAGTGATGACAGAAGAAACGTTCTCTTCTCTGCTAATGACTTTCAGCAGACAATGTGTATGATTATTTTGCGGGATATGATATATATATCCCGGTTTATGAAGAAAGCTGATTGTAAGGTGACTTTATTTTACCCCACATTTGGCGGGGTGCAATGCGGCTGTGATACGCTAATTTCTGTTAGCTCGCTTTCAAACTAATATCGCTGAGGCTCTGTATGACCCTCTGAAGCATCATCGACAGTGATCCGAATACGTGTTCACTGACCATTCCTTGAATATGGTCAACACTCGCTGGAGACATGTTAAGTGATGTATTTGCAAAATGAAATTATTCGACGAGATCCGACTCGAGGCTCACTATCAACGATGTCACCCAACCTCGATGAATGAACGGCTATTACCTGACAACATTTCACCTCCTGCAGGGTGGGATCGACCCGAGCCATCATGTTTTGACTTCGGTCTGTGCGCCTGAATTGCCATTGATGAACTAGTCAACTAATGATCTAACCACAGACAATGTACCTGGTGCGCCACCACCTGAAGATACTCCTGACAAGGAAACTATAGACCCCCAGAAGCGTGATCTGACTTGTACCCCTGATCCAACAAAGACGAAGGCTCATAGGCAGGTAGTTGGAGTGGATAATGCGGGAGGGAACGCATATGGCAAAGCAACTGGATTGTACAACAAGCATCGCAAGTACTCAGAACAATGGAATCCAAGGCATCCTTTTCAGTCACCACTCGACAGTCAACAGGCTCAATCATTTAGCCAGCAAACAAAAACGTGGATAGATCAACATCTGAGGTGTGGACTGGACAACTTCAAAACTGAATCATTCCAATCAGCAGATGCCCTGTGAGAGCTCCTCTCTCAACTCGATTTCAGGCTCAGCGATGATGGTAGGGTTGAAGATGACTCACATATCTTTGGAACAATTTACTACAGGGATATTTTCCAATGTCTCCAGTTCCTGTTGGGACTTCTCCCATTTCAGGCGCACATCGATTTTGAACCAGTGCGCCATGCAGACGCGGAATATCACCGAATATACAGCGAGATGAACACGGGCGATTGGTGCTGGGATACACAAGATCAGCTTCCTGCCGGAGCGACAATTGTGCCAGTCATATATGCATCCGACAAGACTCAGTTGACCAATTTTTCGGGCGATCAGCATGCATGGCCGCTGTATCTGACGATTGGTAATATTCGAAAAGATTTTCCCTGGCCACCTAAACAGGGCGCCTGGATTCTCTTTGGGATGATCCCCTGTCCCCCGACAGGTGCCAAAAATAGTGACGAGGCATGGCATTCTGCGGTTGGAACTGTGCTGTCCCCACTCCGGAATCTTGACATACCTGGTCCCGGCTTGAAATCGAATTGTGCTGATGGATTCCAGCGACAATGTCATCCTCATTTGGTGGCCTGGGTGGGGGATTATCCAGAACAAGTCATGATTACTCAAGTCTCATATGGCTTATGCCTGATGTGTGAAATTCCTAACGGTGCGCCGATGGGACATTCCACTATCCGACCACTCCATAACCCAAGCGATCAAGATGTTTACTCGGAGCTTCTGGACGAAACTAATATCGATAGTCTGCACACTCTTGGTGTTCATCCAATTCCCAACCATTTCTGGCAATACCCTCTCTGCAATGTATATCGCCTTTGGCAGCCTGATGAATTGCATCAGCTGCTCCTGGGTTTAGTTAAAGACTTATTGCACTGGCTGCTCAAATACCTGGAAGATAGAAATGTCAAGGATCAATTGGACGATCGATTCACATCCGTACCACAATATCCGGTCCTCCAGCTCTTCTCGAAACCATTCGATTGGATCAAAAGCAGCTCCTGGCCGGGAAAAGAGATCTGGGGCATGATCAGATCACTGGCAGTGAATTGAGCTCCAATTCTTGACTGCTGCAAGGATGACGGGAAAACTCCAGCATAAACAGCCTCTTATGAAATGGTGATGGGAGCAGTGCGGGCATTATGTGAATTCTCTCTACTTGTCAGCTAACAAAATCGCTCTGACCTGTCCCTCACAGCACTAGATGATACACTGAACCAATTTTGCAGCAAGAAGGGCACATTTCAAGAACAGCAAATGTCGAAGGCTGCGAAGGCCCAAGTGGATGAACTGTTAGCAAGGGGATCCCCTCAGTTACGAGAACAAAAGATTCATAAAATTCGTGGTGTCGTGGAGGTCCAGGTGTACGGGGCTGAGAAGGTTGCAACACCAAAACGAAGACCATTTTATGTGCCCCTGAATAGAGCCCGACAAGCTGCAACCATATGGTCAGATGCTGATCGGCAGAGTGCAAAAGAGCGAGTGGAGCGCGAAATCCATCAGGTGACACCTTTTGAACGCAATCTTTTCGATATATCATTCCAACATCATAAGCGACAACTATTGCAGAGAGTTGGGACTATAGCAACCGGTCCCAGAAGCACATTCGCCAAAAAACTTGCGCAAATGAATTCTGCTGCAGAAGAAGAGGTTTATGGAGCGGCAAACATGACCACTGACAAGCATGTGAATTTCAGGTCCGTCTATCCGATGCTGAGACTGAAGCCACCACCATGAGTATCGCTGATCCGGACCACATTGCGAATCAGCTGGAGAGAGAGATTTCTGGTGTCACTTCAAATGAGCAGTTGAGTTTCAAGAATGAATTCTCCATCCGCATGATCGAATTTGAAGCTTGGTGGCAGGCAATCAGCATTCAGGAGCTCCGGAGAACCATTTAACAGCGTGCAATCCATTTCGGATGTCCAAAGATGTATCTTGAGAGCCATATTTCATAGTCAATTCGGCGAATGGGTTGTGGCGACAATTTCACCACTGATTTTTCTCAACGGCTACATATTGCCAATGTGAAAGAGGCATATCAATCCACAAATGAAGTCAAATAAATTCGATACATGATCAAGCACAATAACCGGTGTACTGGTCTTGACTATATGGAGGAGACTCTGTCTCATCTTGCCCTCCAAGGCTGGTACAATATTGACTCTGCAAAAGTTTTAAACCTACTCTCCACTACCGATAAACTGCGAAATACTTGCAGAGCCCGTCTGTTACGCGTCCAGCATTGTCAGGAAGAGCCATTTTTCCGCCCCGTATCACAACAGGTACATCATTTGAGAGAAACCCATGTCTGTGGCGTATCAAATTTACCTCACTCAGAGATGCATCAGAAGATTTCAGAATTCCCATCTTTGGCCAGCTATTCCATGCACAAATTCAAGAGGACTGGGGACAAGAGGTTTTCTGGACTGGTGCTCAGATATGATCAGAATGTACTCATAGACAGTATATTCATCAAACTTCACAATGGGCTGTTGTACTACCGTCAACCATTTCACTGCCCTACATCTGTTGAGCATCTGGGACTCGATTGGAAGGTAGAATATACCAATGCGAACCAAGGGAACATACCTGAATCTCGTAGCATCTGGGTCTAATATATGGAAAGTGACCTCGAGACATCAGCAAAAAACATTTCCGTCCGGGCGGAATGGCTCCGTCAGAGTGGACACGCTACGTCAGAGCCGTCAGAGACACCCCAGTGGCGGATTACTCCGCGCCCGGCGTCAATACCACGCATCGCATTGCACCTCGCCGTCCGATCGCAGTTTCGCCGTTTCTTCCTCAGACTCTGCAAGAGCATTCTCAGATGCTCCTGAAAGCACCTGCAGTTATGGAGGTGCATTCAGGACGCTACGAGATTTGACTATTAGAATAGTCACATTTTGGAGCAGCTGAGACCGCTGCGCAGCTCTGCGGGAGACTTGGTGCCGTATTCTCAAAGCAGTGGTTCTTAGGGTTCCATAAGCACAAGGCATTTCATCTATCATATTCGTGTTTGTTACAGTCACAAGATTTGCTACCTCATAATATGCCATGCATTATTTAAGTATCTCTATATATATACATACGGTCAATCTGGCCACAACAGAATTGGTGAGAAAGAACCGTTCTAGCTCGAGGGGCCTAGGAAGAAAGTGAGAAGATATGATACTACCCTGCCGTGAGAATCCACGCAATTGCGTGGATCTGGATGAGATGAAAATGAGATGATGTCGATCTACCCCGGGGTCTCCCGAGTATGTACTTCCCGTCGCTCAGTCCACCTCCTTTACCCCGTACACCCGCCGTCGCTCATTGACGATGTACTTGGAGGCCGTGATCGCGCAAGTTGGGAGATGCACTTGGAGGCTATGATCGAGCAAGTTTGGAGATGCACTTTGAAGCCGTGATCGAGCCAGTTTGGAGATGCAATTGGAGGCCGTGATGGTGCGAACTTGGAGGCCGTAATCGAGCGAGTTTGGAGATGCACTTGGAGGCCGTGATTGTGAACTCAGAGATGCACTGGGAGGCAGTGATTGAGCGAGTTTGGAGATGAACTTGCAGGCTGTGATCGAGCGAGATTGGAAGACTACTTGGAAGCGGTCGATTTCGAGGGAGGCGCGACGGCAGCTGAGACTCTACTCATTTGGTAACTTGTAATTGAATGTAGAGAGTTGAGTACAACAACATCCGCCGAGAGATGGGAAACTGGCTGGGCGCAGGAGACTGTTGATCTTGGGATGATGCTGTACTTGGTGTATGCTGTACTAGGTGTTAAGTCATGATCATGGCATGGAGAGATAGAGAGGGATGACTTAACTTCGTGTTCTTAGGTGATGGTAGAGTTGAGCACAAGAAAGAGAGTGATCAGAGGAGATGGGGGAAATCATCATGAGA
>Ga0307515_10021302_pt1 | contig 11502 bp, 11 predicted proteins | sample 17_EM_MG_FD_194513 | JGI IMG/M metagenome (GOLD analysis project Ga0307515, IMG submission 194513) | Populus trichocarpa ectomycorrhiza microbial communities from riparian zone in the Pacific Northwest, United States - 17_EM | ecosystem: Host-associated > Plants > Roots > Unclassified | place... | reverse complement strand
TTGAGCTAATGGATGTAAGCAAGAGAATGAAAGATAAGAGAGAATGTTAATGAAGAGGTGGATGAAGAATGGGGCGACTACAAAGCATTATATACAACTCCAGCTACGTGGTAATAGCATCTCCAAGTCAAATACTATTTAGAAAAGCCAAGTTGGAATATAGTTTTTAATAGAATAGATATAGTTTTTATTTTTTGTTTGTTTATGTATATTCCAATGAGAAAAGATATCTATAAAAACTTATTATATTTTAATCTATTTAATACACAATTATTTTAATAATCTAATATGACTTTGTTGGCCTGACGGGTCTAAAAATAATCTGGATAATTTTCAATTAATCCAATATTAAAGTATGAAATTAAAAAAATCAATTAAAAAAATTATTGTTACCTATTTTTGGATCCCCACACAAAAATGAGAAAATACAAAAAAAATATCAAAAAATAATAACAGCGAGAAAAGGATGCTGGAATGCTCATAAAATGGCTAGAAATTGATTGAGGAGGTTCAAAAATACAAAGATTGAAATTTGACAGTATATTTTTTACTGATGAGAGCTCTGTTGATAAAGAGAATTCAATTTGAAAAAGAAAAGTCCAAAATTAGATTTTTATGGACTCAATTAAATTTTATTGAAGGTTTAATTGAATTTATGAAGGGTTTGATGACAAGAAAAATTGTTTTTAATTCAATTTGGTTTTTATTTGAAAGAAATTAAAGTTTGGGGGTCAAATTATAATTTAGCCAAGGACTTGACTACAAAAGTTCAAAACTTGAGTGACCAAACTAAAAATGGCCATTTTGCATCCCAAAACGACGCCATTTCAAAGGACATTGTCCATCATCTTTTTCATTGCACCAGGGAACCATTTCAGCAGGAAGAAGAAGAAACAAGTAGCCGAAGCTGCCCACGATGCAATACGTTACTGAAATGTATGGCATTTCTTCGGCTATAAAGCCAGAGAAAGAAACGCTGCGCCACGCCTGCTAAACGTCCACGAAAGAGTCGCCGACCGTTATTCCTGCATTAAAGTCCATGCATGGTCGTCTCATTATCTGGAGGCGACCGCATGACATTCTCTGGCTATAAAAACCAGAGAAAGGCCATGACAAGGGAGAAAAGGCCGGGGACAAAAAAGAGGAGAACAGGGGAGAAGAACTGAAAAAAACCAGGGGGGAGACTGAAACAAAAATAAACCAGAAGAGAGAGAAGCAAACAAACAGAAACATGGACAAAAAAACACACAAACAGAAGAATACCAGGAGGGAGGAGAAGACAGAGACGAAAGGGAAGGAACAATGCAGCAAGAAGAACAGAAAACAGAAACAGAGAGAACAGGTGACCAGAAACCAGAGAAGAAGCAAATAGAAAACAGAAAGAAAGAATCGTCCAGCCATCGTCTTCAGCTTTGCCTCCCTGCACCAGGTAAGTTCTTTTCATTTTGTCTTTTGTAGTTACATAACCTGTGCAGAGGTAATTTTAATTACCTTCGCACTGTGGATAGCATGCGTGCGTGATTAGTTCACGCATGTGAGCGTTAGTCAGCCGGAGCCTACCCCAAAAGAAAGAGGAAAAAAAAGAGATTTGTGGTTTTCTGGCGTATTTATTTAGAGGTTTTGTTTTTATATTGTAAGAATACAAATCTGATATTAAAATATCTGGTTTTTTATGAAATGTTGTAAAAATATATATATCTAAAAAAAAAATGCTTTGTTTTCATGCATACGGCCAAAGATAAAAAAATCATATTGTAGTTTCATACAACATAGAAAATTTCAAAAAAAAAAATATGTCTTAGCATGCATTTTCTGTTGTAATAACAAGTTCATTAAAGTCACGAGAACTACGTCAATATTTCAAAAATAAAAAAAATATTTTGTTTTCATTTGGTATTTAGGATTACAATCTTATACGTAAGACGTACTATTGATATTAAATAGAAAAGTTTGTTTTGTTTTTATTGATGTTAGAGCAATTAAGTTTTCTTTACCTGATAAGATAAGGATCTCCTTACCGAGGAGAACTTTTCTTCTTTTTTTAAGAAGACATACTCGGATTTCCTAGTAACCCTGAATCAAATACTAGGTAGCGACTCCCAAGAATCAACAAACAAAAATCACCATCGACGTTGCGTGGGGCACGTGCGACAAAAATAACAAAAAAATAACTTGAGTCAACCCGGGTGAACTCGTTAAATCTATGACATGGGTCATGAGACCAAGATAATCTCATAAAAAACAATCGAGAAGAACATAAATTTTAAAAAAAATTTCAAGGGAAAAAAAACACTACTCAAAAGAATAGTATTTTAATATACTATCAAGTGAAATTAAATAAAATCAGAAAATTATCAAGAGAATAAACCTTAGTTACAAGTAAACATCCACCTACAGAAATCAGAACTCATCATGGAAATGAAACATCAATTTATATTCTGAATATTTATCTCTTCTTAATATTAGTTAGTTATACGGTGGAAACCATATAACTAACCCTAACCATCAAACAACCACATTGTCCGCACTAGTAATTTAATTCAATTGCAGCATTAAGAACTAGATAAGTTGATTAATCAAGAAAACATAACTGTTCGCAGTCTATGTTTGATTTGATTGAATGTTCTCCCTAAGATTAATAACGTAGATCCGCCACAATTATTAAACTCAGTTGCTTCTCAAGTTCATATACCACAACTCCGGTTTTGATATCAAACTTAGCAATAGATTGTCTACAATAATAACTTAGAGTCCGCTCTATCAATTAAAATAAACAATCATAGGAAAAATAAGTATAGAAGAACAAACATATTCATCATATAAACAGAAAAGAAAAGGTAAAATAGATCTCACAATTCTTGAAATCCGAAGGTTTCTGTGTCCTCGCAACTAAGAAAAAGAGTTTAGCCTTGCATGTTTGTTGAACAACTAATCAAAAAGAAAGAAGAAAACATGATTTCGGGTTTGTGGAGGATAAGGGGCTTTTTTCTCTCTTGACTGGCTCCTCTCCTTCTCTTCTTTCATTCTTTTTATATCCTAGGAAACCCTAATCTCTATTTTACAAAATAGTCCTCCCTTAAGTAGACAGTTTACATTTAAGTACTTCAATAACTATTTTCCAAAAAAGGAGAAATAGCCTTGCATGAAATCTTCAAGATTTGACTTAGAGGAGTTAAATTGTTGAAATAAGAACTTGGATGTTGGTTTGGATGCTTCGGGATGTAATTTGGACTCGTTTCTTCACAAAACCTGTTTGTTGGCAGAATTCATTTGTCATCTTAGAAAAATCATATCTCACTCATATGAGATCGTTTTTTGCTGAACATTGGTAAGTGGATAGGTCTTTGAGTCAGGAATCCAACAAAATTTAGTTTGCATCAAATGGACTTTTGTAGCTCAAGATATTCAAGTTGAAATGGCCATAGGTCAACACTGGCAGATTGCGAGATTTGACTTTGAAGGCTGCGATTTCCATGCTCTTCCTTATTTTATTTTCTTGCCTTAGATGTCCAGAAAGGTATGGATGATAGATTTTTAATGCCACTGTAATCACTTTATTTTGACCTCTAGAGCTTACACTCTGCACAAACCATCGACTGAAGGTCAAATTTGCCAATTACCTCCAATTTACTTCTTTTTGTATCTTTCATCCAAAAGTGCATTCAAAACATAAAATAAAGAATTCTAATTTACTCATTTTTGCATCTTTCATCCGAAAGTGCATTCAAAACATAAAACAAAGGATATCAAGACATTTTATATATATAACATAGGCAAAACACTAGTTAAATGTGGGTGAAACTATCGAGTAATATATTTGTATCAAACACCCTCACATTTAGCTCTTGCTCGTCCTCGAGAAATGATAGATAAAATCAAATTAAAAATAACTATGACCAATCTCTTAATCTCCCATCAATGTCCAAGAATATATGCATTAGAAAGCATAGTTATTAAATCTGGATCGACCTGGTGGGTCGTACCGGTCCGGGTTTGTTAAAAGACTGGCCGGTGCAATGACCTGGCCAAACCCGGTCAACCTATAACCCGGGCGAACTCGGACGAGACCTGGTGTTTTTGTTTTTTCAAAATATGGTTTTTCTCCTATACCCCTCTTTTTTCATATTTTTTGTCACACGTGTGCGGCGTCGCGGCGATCGTCCACCCTTAAGGTAAATGTAAATGGTTTATCTGGCAAATGTGAGAGACAAGAAATTCTTGTCTCCTATCAGTAAAATGGAACGGGAGTCGCCGCCTAATATTTTGGTCACTAGGAACTCTAACTGGTCTTAGAGATCGGGTACGAAGACTGGTTGCGTAAAGGGAAGGTATTAGCACCCCAACTGCGCCCTACCTAAGGTAAGCTGCATTGTTTTGTTGACTGATAAAATCTAAAGTCTTGTTATGATTTCTAATTGTCGGTCTGTCTACGGTTTAAGAAAAGTCCTTCTATGTAAATAGATCCTTATCTTATCGGGTAAAAACCTAACTGTTCTAGCGTCCGAAAAAAGAATTTAATATCTGAAATATGTATTACGTGCAATGTCGTACCCCGGATACTAAAAGACAAACAAATTTAAATTTTTGTTGTTTTTGAAATTTTGGCCAATGTTCTCTTGATTTTAATAAACTGGTTATTAAAGCCAACATGCATGCTAAAACATTATTTTTTGGTGTATGAAAAACACACATGATTTTTTAGCTTTGAGACACTTGGTCGTATGTACAAAAACATTTTTTTCTTTTTTCAAATTTGTTTTGGTTGGCGAAAACAGGGTATTAAAATACCAGATTTATATTTTACGGTACGTTTAATTGGAATGGGCCAGCACGACCAACATAAGGAAAATGGGCCAGCACTGGCCCAATATAAAAAATGGGCCTGCACTGGCTATACATAAAAATAGGCTAGCACCGGCCCAAAAATTTTAATTAGCTGGTTACTGTGCACAACACAGTAACCAGCTAATTATTTTCATTTGCTGCAGAACGTGAATTGCTCACGTTCTGCATGCAAATGAAAGCAAAGGGAGACGGAGTAGAGAAGGGGAAGAAGGAAGAAGAGAGAGGCGGGGAACTAACATGCGGTGGCTGCTATGGAGGCTCACGGCGGTGGTTCCAAGCGGCGCTGCTGTCGGTGGCGGTGGACGGTTTCTTCCCCCCTGTCTTCCCCTGTTTTTCTCTCTATTTTTTCTTTTTTTTCTTCTCCTGTTCTTCCTTCCTTTCTTCCTCTTCGGGTCTTCTTTTCTTTCTTTCTCTTGGTCTTCCACCCTCTCCTTTTTGTCCTCTTCTTTTGTGCTCTCCCCCTTTGTATTTATAGGTAAAATAAAGGGGGGGAGAGAGGCAGGGGCGGCCACTGTGCAGCCGCCCCATAACTGCCCAAAGGGTGTATCCCCTTTGTTTTGCTTTACCCCGTGATAGGCCACGAGTCAGAACTTAGGCAAGTGGGGTGTTTTGGGTCGGCGTCTTTGTGGTGGTTTTGGAGAAAGAGGGAACGGGCAAAGCAGGGGAGAAAAGTCTTCTTCTTCCCTTGCCTCGCGCGTCCAGGGGAAGAAGAAAGGCTATAGTGCTGTTCAAAACAGCACCGTTTTAGGCTTTTCCTTTTTTTTTTTTATGAATAGTGTATGAAACGACGTCGTTTTGGACAAAACGCACCGTTTCATTTAAAAGGAAAAGGCAGCAAAACAACGTGTCGGAGTTTGCATTGGTCCTCAATTTATGATTTGTTCAATCGAGTCCTCAATTGCAATTTTGATTTAAAAATAAATGCAATTGCATCCCTGCCAAAAAGCAAACAGCAGCCCTGAAGTTGGTCACCTTTTTCACTTTGGTCCTTGGTCTTGAATTTATGCAATTTGACCCTCAATTGATCAATAAAATTCTAATTTCTTTAATTTGGCCCCTGATTCGGTTTAATTGCAGCCCCTCTATTTATGCATGTTTTTTATTTTGGTTCTTGGTTTCAGATTTCTTCAATTAAGTCCCTAATTGGCCATCGAACTTCAATATTTATGTAATTAAGCTCCTTATTTGACCAAATTTACTCTTAAAAATTATAATTTGACCCCAGAACTTTAATTTCTTCCAATTAAAGCCCAAATTAACTTCAAAATCAATTTTTCTTGTAATCAAACCCTCTATAAATTCAATTAAACCTTCAATAAAATTTAATTGAGTCCATAAACATCTGATTTTGGACTTTTTTTCTTCAAATTGAATTTTCTTTGTCAACAAGGCTCTCATCAGTCAATAAAATACTGCCAAATTTTAATCTTTGTATTTTTGAACCTCCTTAACCAATTTTTAACCATTTTTTGAGTGTTCTGGCATCCTCTTTTCATTGTTATATTTTTTTGATAATATTTTTTGATTTTTTGGTATTTTATTTTTTTTGAAGAGAGAAAAAAATGTGAATTGGGGAATAACCCAAAAATGGGTTATGACGTTTTTTAAGTTGGTTATTGACACTTTTTAAAGTTCACTATATAAATATTAGAAAAGTGTTTTATTTTTTCAATGTGGGATTTGAAACCCTTTAGTATATATACTCTATGTTTCCAAGAAAAAAATTATTTTTTCATTGTGGGATTTGAAGCCCTTTCGTATATATACTCTATGTTCACAAGAAAAAAAGTTATGTTTGTTCAATGTGGGATTTGAAACCCTTTAGTATATATACTCTATGTTTCCAAGAAACAAAGTTATTTTTTCAATGTAGTATTTGAAGCCCTTTCGTATATATACTCTATGTTCACAAGAAAAAAGTTATGTTTTTTCAATGTGGGATAAAAAACTTTTTGGTTTAAATACTTCAACTTAAAAAGATAACATAATATCTTTTCAATGTGGGATTTGAAGCTCTTTAGTATATATACTCTATGTTTACAAGAAAAAGTTATGTTTTTTCAATGTGAAATTTGAAACCCATTAGTATATATACTCCCATGTTCCTAAGAAAAAAGTTCAATGTGGGATTAGAAGTCATTTCATATATATACTCTATGTTCACAAGAAAAAAGTTATGTTTTTTCAATGTGGGATAAAAAACTTTTTGATTTAAATACTTCAACTTAAAATGATAACATAATATCTTTTCAATGTGGAATTTGAAGCCCTTTAATATATATATTATATGTTCACAAGAAAAAAATTATGTTTTTTCAATGTGGGATAAAAAAACTTTTTAAAATATTCTTTTAAACTTCATTATTTACAACATGTATATCCTATATTTACATGGATTTTTTTCTTAATTTTTTCATATGAAATATTAAAACTTTAAATATTTTTTTAATTTTTTAGGGTTGATCCGGGTTGACCCGAATTGACCCATGAAACCCGGAACGCGACCCCTTGGCTGGGTTAACTCTCGGGCCGAGTTTAATAACTATATTATAAACAAAAATACAATCAAGAAGGATAGAGAATATAGGTTTTCATGAAGTCATTTACATGCAAACTTCAAAACTCAATTAATCGTTGAGATTTAAATGAAATCTATATCATGCCAAAGTGATAGGTCCTCTCATTGATATATACTCCAACACTCACGTGTTTAGGGCTTATGTATTTAAATCTCTTAAATTCAATCAATGAATATGTTCTACCATAAGCTTACTCTTCAATCTCATCTCCATTGCTAACATATTATAAGCAATGCATGAATCAAAATGTCTTATTTTCCGGTTATAATGGGGCTAAGGTTAAGGTTAGCTAAAAGAGAGTAAAAGAAAATGTTCAAACCAAAGAAAGTAGAGCATTCTGAAAAATAATATTTCAAACAAGATATTCCTTCAAAGCGCATAAATTTTCCATCTTTAAGCACCGATGCTTAACTTCTTTTGATTTCAAGCTCCATCAACATAGAATTTTAAGAACATAAAGGAACACTTTCTTTTCAAATTTTTTTCTTTTTTTTTCCCTTTCACCTTTGATAACTTTGCCTATCTTTTCATCAAACATCATTTTTTCTTTCATTTCACATAATTTCAAACCATAATTCCATGAGAAATCACAAGTATATGCTCTACTAATCCTTGGCCAGGGGAAAAGAGGAAAACATATAAAAAGTTAAGGTTTATACATGGATAAAGCAAAGAAAAGATAAACAAGCTCAAAAGGGGCTTACTAATGATAATATACTTTAGGTTGGCTTTTTGGCTAAAGTGGTTAAAATTCCTAATGCCTTTATCATCTTCATGTATATATGTAATGCGAATGTAATCTCAACAGGATATGAAACAAGTTCTAGAGATACATATCATTGAAAGAACGCACAATCAAAGAATATAATGTTGAAGGCTCAAAAGCTTGCATTGGTATAACACTATAATGTCAACATGATATATTTTCAAAGTCAATCCCTAAACCAATTAAACATTAAAACTTGCATGCACACTTATTCATTTGATTTATATCTTCATCTATCTCAATTAATTCTCATACATAATACTCATATTCTCATAAACCAATGGGAGTTCAAAAAGATCAAACATGTTTTTTGAAAAATAACAAAGAAAACCAAATTTCTCTTAATACCCCCACATTTTAAATACAACATTGTCCTCAATGTTGAAATAAAAGAAAAGGAATATAAGAGAATGAAAAAAATAAAATAAAATGCGAAAAATAAAAGATAAGGGAAAAAGAAAGCAAATCTGATTTTTTTTTCTTTTTGTGCTGGGTTGCCTCCCAGAAAGTGCTTTTGTTTTATGTCATTGGCTCGACATGTGGCATGCTCATTCTTCATAGATTGGTCCAGCTAACTCCACAGAAGAGGTGAGTTCTGCCGTCCAATCTTCATAGAAAGGTTTCAAGCGATGCCCATTGACCTTGAGCACTTTGTTTGTTTCTAAACTTGTAATTTCAACTGCACCATAAGAAAAAATATTAGAAACAACAAAGGGTCCAATCCAACGAGAGCGCAACTTTCCAAGAAAAAGTTTCAAAGGCAAATGATAAAGGAGAACTTTGTCTCCAACATGAAACTCTTTTCTCGTAATCATTCGATCATGAAGACTCATAGTCTTTTCTTTGTAAATCCTTGCTTTCTCATAAGCATCATTTTGTATCTCTTCTAACGTGGTTCCAGTCTTTTTGAGTACCAAAAGGATAGGTGCCACCCATTTGCTGTCCATGATGGGATAAATGACTCCTACCACATCAAGGACAGTTTGCAAAGCTTGCAAAGCCAATGCTGATTGGTGCATGTTTTGGAGAATACAAATGTGCCTCTCCATCTCTTCTATCTCCATAAAATCATAACCATAACTCAAAGCCATGCTTAATCCATTCTCACAGTCAAAATCAAAAACTTGCTACATACATTTATAACTTGGTCATAACATGTGATAGAATAAACATTGCTATAAGGATATTTCATTGCATCATGAAAATTAAATTAAATTTTTTCATTTCCTACCTCCATAAATAAAGTATCCTTACCACAATCAATCTTTGTATTGACAGTTTTCAAGAATGGTCTTCCAAACAATATAGGAGTGTTGTTTGAAGAATTACAAGAGTCATGTTCCATATCAAGAATATAAAAGTCGCATGGAATAACCAAACTATCAATCTTGACTAGGACATCTTCTATCACACCAAGTGGATAAACAAAGCTACGATCTGCAAGTTGTATTACAATACTAGTGTTATTTAAAAGCTTCAGACTAAGAGAATCATAAATATGTTTAGGCATGACACTAATGGATGCACCTAAATCGTATAAGGCCCTTTTAAAACTAGCATTACCAATAACACATGAGATAATAAACGCATCTGGGTCTTTTCACTTCAAAGGCGTATTCTTTTGAACAACATCAGATATAACTTCACCAATACTTACTGTCTCGTGACCTTTCAGCTTGAAAGCTCTCTTGGTAGTACACAACTCCTTCAAGAATTTAGCATACTTGGGAATTTGCTTGATAGTATCAAGCAAAGGAATGTTGAGTTCCACTTTCTTGAAGACCTCTAAAATTTTGTTTTCTTTATCATCTTTCTTTGACCTAGAAGAATTCATAGGAAATGATGGAATTGTTTTAAAACTGGAATTCAATGAGTGAGGACTTACCTTTGGAGTGTTGGTTGTTGTTTTAGTTTGGAAGGAGGAGGATGTTTCTTCTCTGCATTCAATTCGGTTTCTATCTCTTCATCTTTCTCCATCTCAATTTGTTTTGACCTTTGCTCTTCAAGTTCTTTCCCATTTCGCAGCATGATCGCACTAACATTCTCTTTTGGATTCAATGCTTGGGAGGGCAATTTTCCATTCATTTGTGCTTCAAATTTCCCTACACTTGAAGCTACTTGCCCATTTGCTTCTCTAAGTTGTGAATGCTTGACCTTGTTTCCCGTTGAAAAGACATGACATTTTATTGCAAGGTCACCGTGTTAGAAGCCAAGGTTTTCATCATCTCATGAAGATCATCACTCGATGACCCCATAACGTTGGAATTTGTGACTGTAGGGGGCTGTCTTGCTTGATAATTTTGTTGGGACTGAAATTCATGGAACTGTCGGCTTGGATTGCTTTGTTGAAGCGGGTTCCCATAACGTAAGTTGGGATGATCTCTCCATCCGGGATTGTATGTGTTGGAAAAGAGACATACTTACGCTGAGGGTGTCCAATGCTCCATCAATTGCATTAGTTTGTTCAATGTTATCTTCTTGCATTGTTGGGCATATATCCAAAGCATGTCCTTATAAGGAGCATATGCTACAAACTTTCACCTGCTTTACATTTCCATAAGCCAAAGAACGCATAAGAGAAGTGAGATCATTAATTTTTATTTTCAAGGTTAGAAATACTTACCTCACTTACTCGTTTGCTTGAGAAGTCTCCACGGGTGCCAAATTGTTTCGAGTTGGCTGCCATATTTGAGATTAATTGGCGTGCAGCCTTGGGTGTCTTATCTACCAATGCCCCTCCACTTGCTGCATCAATGATATTGTGGTCAGTATGCATCAGTCCTTCATAGAAATATTGAATGAGCAACTGTATCTGATGATGAGGGCATTGAATGCACAGTTGCTCAAATCTTTCCCAATACTCGGAGAGTGTCTCCCCATGAGATTGTTGAATCCCACATATTTCTTTTCTTATGTTGGCAACTCGAGATGTTGGGAAATATTTTTCAAGGAAAATCTTCTTCATGTCATTCCATGTTCCAATGGAACCTGGGACAATAGAGAAAAACCATGCCTTTGCTGCCCCATTTAAAGAGAAAGGGAAAGTTTTCAACTTCACCTGTTCTTCGTCAACTCCGTTCGGTTTCATGCCACACAAACCATGTGGAACTGCTTGAGATGAGTATGAGGATCTTCTCCGGTAAGTCCATTGAATATTGGCAGTAAATGTATAAAACCAGATTTGAGCTCGAAGTTGACATTATTGTCAATGTTTACATTTAAGTACTTCAATAACTATTTTTCAAAAAAAAAAATGAAATAGCCTTGCATGAAATCTTCAAGATTTGACTTAGAGGAGCTAAATTGCTGAAA
>Ga0307515_10021301_pt1 | contig 11502 bp, 6 predicted proteins | sample 17_EM_MG_FD_194513 | JGI IMG/M metagenome (GOLD analysis project Ga0307515, IMG submission 194513) | Populus trichocarpa ectomycorrhiza microbial communities from riparian zone in the Pacific Northwest, United States - 17_EM | ecosystem: Host-associated > Plants > Roots > Unclassified | place... | reverse complement strand
ATTACAAATATCCAATCATCATAGTATATAACATATTTGTGAGACCCGACTTGAAACTAACCTCGAAAAGAATCGGAGTAACTCAGTCAATATATCAATCCACAAATTAACTCCAGTAAAAAAAAAGTCATTGTTTTTATTATAAAAACAAATTCATTAAAATTAACTCGGCTAATCTCATGAAAAAACGTGAATGAGTCAAAAAGATTTTATTATATTAATATCCTTTTCAAATTAATTTGAAATTCAGCTTCAATCAGGATTTTATGGGTTTTCAGGTCAACTACTGAGTTTAATAACTATTGTATTTGGTATAAAAAAGAATACTAAAAAATTATGCTTGACGCTCTTATAAAAACCAGACAAACCTATGATCAAATACTTAAAAAAAAACAACAGTATAAACCAAACCAAAATACAACACCATGCACGGATGAGCAACTAAATTAACCACTGTCAAAATCAAACAAAACTTACTTTTTTTCCTATGTTTTGGTCGGTGAATCATTCACCAAGGCCCATCATCGGGATAATCAAAGGGGGTCTCGGTGACCGTGCCAGAATCCAGTAAATCAGGGTGCACAAAACCATACTTCCTCAAGACTTGATTATCAGCGAAATTCAAAGCCTTGACCATCCCATTCCAACAAGTCTCCCCGTGATAAATCTGATTGTGATCCCCACTACAAGGCTGACAGCCAGTAAAATGTGTGATGAAGGGTCTCCTCCAGCTCCCTTTACCATTCCCTGCCTCCTTCAAGTGTGGCTCTCTAAACACGCCGTATTGCTCACTCACTTTCTCTGCATGTCGTCTCCTCAATTTCCCATCTTCCTTTTCCAACTCCGTGTACTTCTCCGTTATGTTATCGTACGTTGGCACTATATCTGCCCAATACCCTTCAAAGTAATACTCCCCTTCTAAGTAAATCTTGTCCATCAAACCCTTATCCTGATAAAGCATATAGATCAAGCCCGACTGATCGTCTGATTCAGGGAACAGCTTGTCCTTGAATACTGACCGTTGGATTGGACCCCACTTCTTGTATTCAGAACTCGTTGGACCCATGCTACTCCATTTCTCCATGAAATCCATAGACCACTGACAATTTCTTATCAGAAAAACGCCCGCGTTTAAAGCCGTCCAACTCTTCTCCTTGTAGATCAACTTTTCCCAGCCGTGGACCACCAAGTTATGGTTCCTGTAATCATAACGCCGTAACGGGAGCTTGTATTCCATGTCGGTGAACATGGCATCCGAGTCAACCCACCAGATCCACTCAGCTTCTGGGTGAGCTAGCATGGCTGCTTTAACGACGGGTAGTTTGGCCCAATAACTAGACATTTTTGGATGTAACAGAACATTGTTGTAAAAGATGTCGTAGCCGTGGATTCTACAGTAATCAACTTTGTTCTTGAAGAATCTTAAAAGTAAATGATCACCTATTGGGTTCTTGCATGGCTTCGATTGTGATCCAGTCACAAGAACCACACGATCACGAGCGCCAGGGGCAAATGAAGGGTGACGTTTGAGCCACTCTTTTCGCTTCTCGTCCCAGTTCTTCATCGGTCTCTCGATCGAATAACTCAGTTCTTGATCGTCATAGAAGGTTTGGTCTGGTGGGTCGTAGCCTAGATTGACAGCAGGATTTTCTTGAACGCATTGCTGGGTTCGGGCGTCGTTGGTGGCGGATTTTGTACTACCCCTGGGTTCGAAACTGTGCGGAACTGTGTAAGACCACAATGACCAGACTAGTAAAAAAGCTAATAGAGCACCACCAAGATAGAGAAACCCGTCACTGAAACAGGACAAGGGTTTGTTTCTAACACTTGATTTTGCCATTGGAGAGTATTGAGACTTGTTTTGGGGCACTTCTGGTGTGATCATTTTACATTAAGCTACATGTGAAAGAAAGAGAGAGGCTAACCAGGTTAGATTTTTCTAGTAATATTGTATCTTCTTTTGGCTAGTAGTAGTGACTAGTGAGAGTGAAAGATGTGTTGGACTTGGTAGGTTTTAATGCATTGACCAATATTGATGCCGCAAGTTAAGAGGAGAGGGTTTATGCAGGAGAGATTATCATATAATTTGCAAAAATCTGGTGGGGTATTTAGGAGCAAGAAAATGAGTTTGTGATTGGAGGGTGGAGAGCGTCGGTGTCATGGCGCCTTGTAGGCTAAAATGCGCCGGGGCTTGTTAATTGAGGGCTAATAATTATATAATATGATCCTTGCTTTATGTTTTTGTTCACATAGGTGCTCTTACTTACAATTTTATGAAATCAATTTCCCTTCCTCTGTTATTGGAGTCTAGGGATGGTTATAAATTGAGTATATGTCAATCTAGTTTTCTTTATCTTTAAAAAACGGGGGATTGATTTGATCATATTTAAAGTTACAAATTTTACTGAGCAAATGGTAAGAATAGAGGGACATATGAGAGTGAGTTTTAGGCATGAAACGATAAGGTAAGGCGTGAACTACGGCAGTAATGGGGCGCGTGTTGATGAGGTGTGGGGTTTTAGAAGTGACACGTAGACTATTACACGTGACAGTGCATCACCGACACTTTCCCAGTTGAACTAGAATTTCTGGTGTGATTTTGGACATTTCCGGCATAAGTTCCGTCATTTACGATACTTTTGTCTTAAGTTTTATTTTATTTTAGTTAATTATTATCCTCCATACCGTCGTCTTCCCCTCGCCTCAAGAATTGGGTTCCATTTTATTTTATTAAACCCTGGGTCTCTTGAATTTGGCTCTTGTATTACATAATTAATTATTTTATTTTCAAGACAACGACCCCCTAGTTCTAGAATCCGAATCTCCAAATCACATATAATCATTCAAGAGTAATTTAGAGATTATATATATATAAAGAAATCTCTTATCAAACAATTTTAAAGATGCATTATTAAGTCAATTTAGTACATCAAAGATCTTAATATATTTTATTAAATACTAATTTTAAAATTGTAATTTAAGAAGTTAAAAAAATAGAGTAATTCTCCTTCATCACCATATTAATCTTGAATCTTTAATTGTTGGTTATGTACAGTATGGGGAGAGGAACTCAAATTTAAACCTCTTAATTTGAAGGGAAAAAAGGGTTATTATGAAGTTCGGACACTTGTCTGACTTTAATTTGTTGAATAAAAAGAAGAAACGCCTTATTCTAGTTTAATGAGGAAAATGGGAGCCATAGTGTCACGTGACCATCGATTGTTGAAAACCCATTCTAAAAGAGCACACAAGAAGTCAACACACAGAAAAACCAAACGGACAAAAATAGCACTTCAATTCACTATAATTAGCTATAAATTCTCTTAACCGTGACCATTTAACCCAACAATACTCCGCTATTTTTTTTTTAATATTAATGAAATAATCTGGTTTGAAAAAAAAGAAGATGAAATGGCAAAATTTGTATATATAAAGATTGAGAAACACAATATTTAATCTTGTAGTTATTTTCAATTGTGATATTTCAAAAAAAAAAAATTGTGAAATTGGTTGGACGTGAGGAGAGAAGAGAAAGGGAAAAAAACAAAAATCTCAAAAATACGATTATTTCTGGGGCAACAAATATGACACACTAAGATTATTTTTAATAATTTTATTTAATGTTGTTAAATTTATCTTATCGAGATTTTTTTTATAATATTAGAGAGAATTTAATCAAAAATTTAGTGTTTTTTCAAGATTTGTTTTTTTTTTTATTTTTTTTCCTCTCTTCTCTCTTCTTTCTTCTTTATCCTCATGTGCAGCCCGTTTTAGAATTGTTTTTAAAATATCACAATTCAAAATAGCGACAAGCAATGTTGCATTTTCTAATCTTGTAATAGACACACTACACTATTTTGCTAATTTTGTTTCTAATTGTGTTATTTTGCCGGTATTTCTTTTTTTAAAAAAAACACAATACTCCCCAATCAAAAAGAAAAAAATCAATATTTAAGAGGTAATTTAGTGTAGAATATTTTTTAAAAGTATTTTTTAATTATAAATATATTAAAATAATATATTTTTATTTTTATTTTTTATATATATCATCACATTAAAATCATCATTAAAAAAACACATATTAATTTTATGTTTTTTCAAGTATATAACTGAAAAACAAGCATGACCCTTAAAAAAACAAATAAGAAGAAATTAATGGACGCATGAATTCTTCAACAAAAATGGAGCTGTCCGTTGTTAGTGAAGAGTCCAAAAAAAAAACAAATATAGAACAAAAGTCGAAACGACCACCAAGTGAAGACACCAATTCCGAGATCAGATCATCTATGACATGTTTTTGTGGTATAATAATCTCACAACAAGTAAGAAGAGCTTTTTTTTAAGTGTCTCTTCTGTTCATCCTATGCTCATGTTTTATGTACCCTTTTTTTCAAGTGTTTGGATTATTTATGTATATCTTAATTAATTTTATAAATTTTAAAATTTAATGATAATATAAATTTAAATTAATAATTTTTTAAAAATAAATTTAAAAACTAATTAATTGAGATATACACCTCTAATGTCTCCTAACTTGATTTTTTCCTCCGTTCAAGGTTGCATCCATGTGTATATTTTAGTATTGGAATTCACAAATCATGTCTGGAGCATAATTGTTAAATGACTTTGGAAATTCAGATCTCGAAATTTGATTCTAGTTAGATTTTATTTAACCTGGTCAAACACTGTATAAACCCTACCGAATCGGTACTAAAAAATTTCTTATAAAAACAATTCATTTGGTTGACTCAATGATAATCCATGGATGAACTAGTAACTTGGTGAATGAGATCCCTTTTCGGATTAATTTTCAAGTAGAGTCTAACAACCAGTTTGCCCTACCTCCATGTGAGTAGTCGATTTAATTCAGACTGACAACATGATGAGCCAACTGCAGACACAGTGACCGTTCAGATCGCAGTTGGGTCCTAGGTCTCTCCTGTCACTGTCTGATGTCTCTTAACACTTATACAAACGTTATTAAGATAAAATCCAACACTGTGCCAGCAAATGCTTTCATAGCTCAGTTGGTTAGAGCACCCGTTTAGTAAGCGGGAGGTCTTGAGTTCAACTCTCAATGAAAGCATTTCGATGATTTCTTTTTTTTTTGTGTGTGTATATTCTTCTTCGGAAGCTCACAGGAAGATGAACGTGGAAGCAGGTAACCAAAGACAACTCTATCTCCGTTTTTGTTCCGTGTTGTATTGTCCCTCGGTATTCTTCTACCTCACGCTATCTAAGTCTATTACGGAATGGAAACCAAAGACGACTCTCCATCATGGCCTGCTGCATGTGTATTGAGGACTGAATTTATCAACCCAAACTCGCTACAGTCCTCATCATTTTGACAGTTTCAAATCAAGAGGTAGAAACTGAACACCATTTTCTGTCCCGGCACATGTTCTTATAGGCGACTTGAATAATAGAATACAGTACAAGAGAATACAATTATTTTACTCATAGACATTCGTTGTAATGCACAAAAACAACAGCAGAGAAGTCTTTTGCTTTTCCACTGCCTTTACATATCTAGGCCAGCTTTACTTATTTAGTGACACAATGACATTAATCTAAGATCTCATCCACTAATCAGTTACTTTTAGCATTCAGGATTTACGTTCCTCGACATCCTTCAAGGTCTCGCCACTTGAGGTAAACCAGCCCTGCCTGATAATGAGTATAAGCTCCAGCCACTACCAATACATGGAAAAGTTGGTGACTGTGCCCTGCAATGTCAAATTTCCCAGGCATCCATCTTTCTGGAATCCTTGTGGCATAAATCAGTGCTCCGATTCCATAGAAAATCCCCATCAGGACCTCATAGCCAGTTGTGTGAAGGGCCTCAGGCTGATGCCAGAACAAGATAAGCTTGTGCAGAATAGGCGCCACCCCAGACAAACCCATGCCAAGGAAAAGGGATGCACGAACGGTACGGAATTCAGGGTTTTGAAACACTGGCAGTAGTGAAACCAATATTGTGGCAACCCCCAAGAGAGTTATGAACCCCAAGTACAGGTTACAGAAAAAAGGATTGCACATGAAGGAGTAGTACACAGGAGGGTAAAACGAGGTGGAAATGAGGGCTGCAATTCCAGCATAGTCAAGCCTAAGCAGGATGTATGTTAAGCGCTCGGAGTGGCAAGAGAGAAGGTGGCAAGTGCTGCTAGCTAGCAAGCAAAACATAGCCCCACCCAAGAAAGCAAAGAATGGCCAACGTGTGATTGGCCTCAGCATCAGGGGTGCTATCATGTTTGCAACATCCTCCTTCATGCTACGCTGGATTTAATAGGGAAAAATAGTAATAAGAACATTAGCCAAATGACGACAGGAGATTAGATGGGAGATTCTATACATGCAAATTGCTGAATATACAAAACGGTAGAAAGCAGCAACTGGAAAATAATATCAGCATCAATAAAGAATATTCTTTTAAACCCTTCTCTTCTTGCAACTGGAAAATAATATTCTTTTAAGCATGATGGATTGGACTACCATTCTAATCATCGCAATACAAACAACGTTCAATCTTTTAAATTCAAACAGAAAAATAAATCAATGTTCGTTCCTAAAATATCTATGTTATAAATATACTGAAACATCACAGCAATACGTGTAAAGATAAGGCATGACTATCTTAAAATAATGGCAAAAAGTTGTAGTGTGAGATATGACATCCCATGCAACAAAGTGAACCTTCAGCATCAAATAGGTGAACTGCTGAAACTTTGGAAATGTAGAACTTAGTTCTATGTTACATGTAACTTGTCAAACAATACACTCTAAGAGTGTGGATATATGCTGTTTTCACCTTTCATTATAAAACAAGTAATTGATACACGCAATATAGTTTGCAATACAGATGGCTTCTATGTAAACAGCACAAATGTCAGTTGCAGGCTGTCTGTTGCTCAGAGTCTTAGTTGAGAAGTTTTGAAATTCAGAGCTTATGCAATTGGCAAGTTGCCTATTTCTGATTTACAAACAAAAATTTAATAAATCTTTAAACACAAAAGAAAGCAAAATCCAATCCTTCAGAGGTAAGGTTCTGAAGACAGCAAAATTCAATCCTTCAGAGGTAAGGTTCTGAAGACAGCATCGGTACCAATCAACACACCACAAGAAAAGCAAAAGGATGAAGGACAACTTCATTGAATGTTGCAATTTCAGTATTCCAAAATCTTATTAACATGTGAGGATATCTTGATGCTCAATGCACCAAGGAACAAGAATATCCAATTTAATCAGAAGTATGAATTCTAAATTCTCCCTCACAAATCAGCCATCTAATTTCAACCAGCATCATATCATGTTACCACAGACAGGGGCATAAATTCCAGTTTCATCACCAACCACCAAGAATGTGGCCCACCAGTGTCATCTATTGACTGTAATATCAGCATTGAGGAAAAAGATCATTACCAGAACACACACATCAGTCTGGTTGCTATGTGAGAACCGCTCAGGCAAACAATTGTATAGAAGGTCCATGACATGCCATCTTGAGAATGATGGAAGCAAATCAATTGAAGGCAATGTACTCTTCAACTCTCCGCTAAGTTTGTGCAGATCAGGCATGTTGGGTAACGAGGGAAGGCATTCTTGCAATTTGTGCAAATCAGCTTTCAACACCTCAGGTAGTTGTAGAGAATGAAGATCAACCACCTTTGGAACCTTCATTGCAGTATATATGGTCAAGGACAGGAAAAGGAAAAACCCGATCAAATGCCTGCAGTGAATCAATAATCTGATATTAAAGACCCGAAACAGAACATCTGACTTCTGAACCAAAACTTATGAAAAGGGCACTTCAAATATTGGCATCACCAAGTTCATGGATCTTGGAAATAAGTCAGGATAACAAAATACGACTGGCATATTGAAACGACACAAACCTTTAGTTCACTGAACAACCAAAAGCTGAGTTACTGACTAAAAATTCAGGAATTTAAATTTGATATCATCCCTCTTTGTAGACTCAAAAGTAAATCTAATCCACCCACATGAGATTTTAGACAATTTCTCAAACATTTCTATACCGAAACCACAAGATTTGTTGAATATGAACCTCTCATTTTATAAATATTGTATGCTATCAGCCAGCAATAAAAACCATATTTCATTTCTGTCCTCGTATCTTCGCTTCCTCATTCCAAATGGAAGTGCCACTGTCACATAGACAAGCAGCACACTACTTTCTTCCTAAATATGAAATCAAAAGGAACCGCAAACCTTTTAGTACAAAATCAAGCAAGAAACATATGTGACCAGTCTTTCTCTAAACAGTAAAGAACCACAACAATCCACGTACGGCCAACATCTACAGCAGATTTTTGCACAAACACCAAAACAAGAGACTTTGAATTAACTCCATGAGAAACACTAAATAAGGGGTTGTTGCCATAAGATGGGAAACTTACGTCCAAACATTCAATGTCTCATTGTGGATAGTGAAGACACTGAGCAAAACCTGCTTCAAAGGCCATTCAGAACGGTAATGGCCCAAAATGAACTCATTGTCCCTTAAATATGCGGGCAAGGAATTGTACTCTACAAGCTGGTACTTAACTTTCTTCCATAATCTCTTCCCTTTCCCTTCCATTGAAACACTTACTGGGAGTTTCTCAATTGTTTCAGATATCAGCTCTGAATCCTCACTCGTATGTTTTACACCATCCATCCTCTGTTAAAACAAATGCACACATGCCGTCAAAATAAATAAACTAATTAATATAGCAAAAGCCGTATTTTTTTCAAGGCAAACCTCAAAATCAAGAAATGGGATCGTACAGAATAAGAATTCAAGAAAGTCTAAGCTGCTAACGTATTTTATGGAATCAATAAAAGAAGAAATATATAAGAATGGGGTAGAGAAGAACCAAGAAAGGAAGAAAGCAAAGGCAGAAGATGGTACCTGAAATTGAATAGCTAGATGATGATGATGACGATGATGTTCTTTGCGTATAAAAGAAAAGAATTTTCAAGCTCTCAAGTCGAAGGCCATACAATAAATCAAGAGCTAGAAATTTATAGAGGGAGGATCCTCCAAGGGAATCGGAAAGAGAAAGGAAGCAGATGCTTTTGAGGAGATGCGGAGATGCCAAAGTTGGTCTCGGTTCGGTGGCTCTGTTCCGCCAAAAGGTTGCCGATTCGAAACGATATTAATAGAAATGGAAATAAATACAAAGCATTGGAGATATTTTCGGGTACCCTTTCGATTTTTTCTTCTTTGAGATGGTAATACGTTGAAATTAGGTGGTGATTGTGACAATTATAAATTATAATTGTCAAAATGAAGTGGTTTTTTTTTTAATTTCTTTTATGCTGATTCAATTATAAACTATTTAATTTTTTTATGATACTATAATAATAAATTCATTAAAAGTTTTATAAAATGCAATAACTCTAATAATGACTTGAGTTTTCTTTGTAAAACCAAACCATATATTATGGGCATGGCTAATAAATAAACCATATATTTTAATGGGAAGTTAAATGGATCTATTTTGAGTAAATATGATTTTTAATTTTAGAGATTCAACATTTGCTTAACATGATTTCATGTGATTACTAAGTAGATTTTTCTCGGTTTTATAATAATTTTTTTTTATTATTATTATTATTATTAACAAAAATATCTTGGTTATTTTGCGCGCACCTTGACTAATTCTACGGGATCTAAAGTTAACGACCATGTAAACTTTTAGTGACCCTAAGATTTGTGGAACTCGAACCGGTAATATTTAGAAAAAAAATTCAGGGTTTGATCAAGTTACACACTTTAAACTTAGCAAATGAAAAAAACACTATTTATTTTTTTATATATAAAAAAAAAAACTAGGCTGGATAATGCTAAAATCCAAAAGGCCTAACAAAGAGTCCTAGCTCAAAAATGAATGGAATAGACTTTAAAGTCCAATCTTCTCACCTTGCTAGTTTTGGTTTCGAAGGCCCAAAACAAAAAATAAATATGATAAATTAATTAATTCTCAAGTTAATTTCAATTTCATATTAGGGACCTAATCTAATATATATATATATATATATATATATATATATATAGATAATAACTAAACGAATAATGATATGCAAAAAACTATACAAGACAACGTTTCTTAGGAAATGATATTTTTGAATAATTTTTATTTTTTTAAAACATAACTATTTTTTTTATCATTTTCTTTACTAGCCTTCTTAGGAAATGATATTTTTGAATAATTTTTATTTTTTTAAAACATAACTATTTTTTTTTATCATTTTCTTGACTAGCCTTCTTTAAAAACTATGTGATGATTTTCTTTCTACCTCTTTTTAGTTCGAAAGCCATATGTGTCCGACAAGGATAACGAGCTTTGTAGTAAAATGACTGTTTTGGAATTTGAAATTGTGTTTTAAAAATGCGACTAACATGTAAAAATATTAATTTTATGATTTTCTAGTATTTTTTATGATTTTAATGTGTTAATATTAAAATTAAAAAAATATTAAAATAAAATTATTTTAATATATTTTCGAGTAAAAAATACTTTTACAAATCACAATGTACTACGATATCAAATAAACAATAATTCATGTATATAATTTATAATGTCAAATGTGGACACTTGGAATTAAAGTTGCCATTAAGATTATTTATTTTTATTTTAACGCTTTGACTTTTGAAATTTGATTTTATTGACATAATTAAGTTGGGTTACTACACGACTATTGGGATTAGAATTAAATCTAATTGATAGTCATCCAGGTTAATTAAAAAACTAAGCGTTGTTTTTAACAATTGTCTCATTAACCTATGAATAAGACGTTTTATTAAACAAAACAATATATAAATTTTTTCCTTTATTTATACTCTAAAAAAAAGCTTAGAAGCTTGGTTTTACAAGGTATTGTTTTTGCCCGTGACAGATAAATACCTTAATTAAAAATAATTTCCCCAGCTCATCTTCATCATCTAGGACCAACAGAAGAGCCACAAAGTTTATAGTTATTGTCTCCAGCAGGCCTTGTTAAACTCCTTTTCTTACTAGTCTGTATAGGCTAAGATTTTGTTTATTTAATAGGACGTGGACTGATTTTATCGAATAAGCTAAACAAGATTCCACTATTATTATCCAGAAAATTGGTAGTGTAAAAGGGACGTTGGGAACCTTTGTTCAGAGTGGAATCCGAATCTTTCACACCATCTATTGTGCCTCTATGCTATAATACTCCAATCCATCCACTCATCGGCTTTGATTTGTGGGAAAGACTCAGAAAACACAAATCCAAGATACTTCACCGAGCCACTATAAGAAAATATACCACGAGATTGGGTCGAGGGAAACAAAGCGGAAGGCACTTGAGAGTCTAGCTGCTGTGGTCAACCGTGTGACTTGTTTCGCCCTCGTCCCGGGTTCGACCCTCTATGTGCACGCCTGTCACCCCCGCGGTGCCTTACCTGCTCCTGGGCTTGCAGGATGTCCAGTGGGCCGTGGGGAATAGTCGTGGTGCGCGTAAGCTGGCCCG
>Ga0307515_10021300_pt1 | contig 11502 bp, 8 predicted proteins | sample 17_EM_MG_FD_194513 | JGI IMG/M metagenome (GOLD analysis project Ga0307515, IMG submission 194513) | Populus trichocarpa ectomycorrhiza microbial communities from riparian zone in the Pacific Northwest, United States - 17_EM | ecosystem: Host-associated > Plants > Roots > Unclassified | place... | reverse complement strand
TGATGCAATTTACAGGAATGCGTTCTTACAATCTGCGGGAAAGAACAGTAGAATGACCAAATGACTGAAACATGGAATTTGACAATATCAATGAGATGTTTTCTTTCTTTGACAACCTGCCAGAACATTGCAGCAAAGCAAAACAACCATCTGCATTTCACTTTGACACATGGTCGAGAAATTGCTTAAACTCTTACTTTGCTTGCACTAGAGACAGAACATGAGCAAATTAACGAGTGCAGACGGTTAATTCACAAACACAAGCACATCAGATTCAGCTTCTCATGTACAGCTAGGATTTAGGATTCAGCATTCAGCATTCGCAGTAGTAGTACAATTAGACTAATGTGAAAGGCAAGGACACAATATGCAACAAGAAAAAGCAAATGCTGATCTTACCATAATTAGCAAGGCTTTCTTTTGTCAACTTTTAAGTGGATGTTGAACCATTTCTTCTTCTTAGGTCTATCCCTTGTAGAAGGTTTCTTATCTCTTACTTGTGCATCTTCTTTGGTCTCCCTGATGGAACCCTTATTCCTCCGTTTATTTGAACTCCGCTTCATTGGCGGAGCAGTGGTGTAGGAGGCATGAATTTCATTCCTTTGTCTAAGGAACTCATCAATCTGCAAAACCATTATCAATAGTGTAATGTCAGAAACCATCAATTTATTCACACCTCATCCTCAGAGATATCAGCAACAAATTTTGACAAACTCACTGCTTGCATCTCTTGTGCATATCTACTGCTCATCTCGGTAAATTGTGCCAATACCTGTCAAAAGACCACACAAAAATCAGTAAAAAAGAGAGCAAGCGTATACAAGTATAGACTGCTGAAGTTAAGTGCAGACCTCTCTATATTCAGTCTCAAACTTAGATATTTCTGCCCTCTTTGCAAGAATCTCTGCTTCTACAGCTCTAAGATTTGCCTTCTCTTCCATAAAAGGTGCAGCACAGAGAGCTTCTATTGAGTAACTTGCGCTTTTAAAAAAATTGTCACCTGGAAGAAAAGGCCAGAACCAGAAGGATGCTGTCAGCCCATTCAAACATGTTTAATCAAAGAAGCATGGTGCCATAAACAAGAAAATTGTAGAACTGACCATAGACAGCAAAAACATGGGTGCCAGCCTTCAGTTCAGTTATTTCATATGGCTGAAACCCATCCAGTTTTTTGAAGAAGGCAGCATCAGCATCTTTTGCAGCTGCAATCTGAAACCACAACAATTCCAAAACCAAAATGAAGAAGAATGAGCCAAATAAAAGACAAATATCAAGGCTGACACTTGACAATGATCTCTTAAATCACAGCTTACAGAGTTGACAGTGTGATCCAGCCGGTATACAGGAAAACAAAGAAAGTACATTCCAGCAGATGTAACCTTTCCTGTTTTAGCACTGTCCTCCTATGCCAAAATGTGAACAAGTAAAAATGGGTTAAAAGTAATGAAATTAAATGTGTTTACTGAATAATAGTAAATTAGATTCTATTGAGCTAGAAATTTGTCAAACATGCAAGGAACATGTGAAGGCAGATGAATTCCACAGATAACTTCCTTAGTAGTAGCTCCTGTTTTGACCAAGTAGTGTCCATCTTAATTAGGGATCTAGTCATCTATACTTCACTTGAGAGAGGTCTAAAATCTCGTGGGAAAATATCCAGTCTGCTGGTCGTGATATAATAAATAAAATCATGATGTTCTTTAAGATCCATCCAGGACTAGAATCAAAGCAAGAATATAGAAACTGTTGGCTATGATTTTTACAAGATCAACATGAAAAGAAGAAAAAAAACAGGGGAAAGTGCATCATACCTGTAGAGCAAGGCTTAATCCACCACTTTCTTCCTGATCAAAATACAACAACTGTACAAATGATAACCAATCAGTCAGCCTAATGATCATTTTTCATGCATAACGAAGTTATAGTAAGAGAAAATTGAATACTTGATATCACTTGAGAACTCACTACTTGAGATAAACTGTTACAAATGGAATAAAAAATATGTGGACATCTGAAGATTGTTGGGAAACAGCAATTAGGAAGGTATGAGAAATTTATGGACTGGTTATAAATTCATTCAAACATATAAGTCGGTGTTTTCCCCCTCAAGGTTTTTTTTAACATAATTCCCATGAGAAACAGTTTCAAGTTACATAAACTGTATAAACCCATAAATCTGCTCCTACAACGCAGAACCATAGAAAGCCCAAGCAATTAGAGGCAACATTGAACCATTTGGTGTATAATCTGTATCCCTTAAAGGCCAGGACGTCTTATTTTCTCCTTAAAATAAAACTGATGGAGATGATTGAAGATTTTTTTTTATGCATCTAGTTATTCTAGTGAGTTGTGTTTTCCATTTAGTTTCATCTACTTATTTTGTATTTTTGAGATTGAGACAACCCACCCCCACCCCCCTCCCTCCATTTATCAAGTAGTATCAAGGAGCAGATTTCCACGCCCCAAAATGAAACCAACAAATTCTAAATTCAGTGGTGTCTCAAAAGTGAAAGTCCCTGTGATTCTCTGTCACTAAAGAAAGGAGTAAAGAAAAACAAATGCAAAAACAACAGAACGTTTCAAACAGAGGTAAAGAAAATCAAATGATCAAGGAAAATGCAAAGCCATACAGGTAAAAGAAAAATGTTTACAGGAAACTCTCAGCATCAAATTAGGAACCAAATATCTTCTTCCATTTCTTATAAAAAATGAAAATTAACAAGACTCTCCACCAGTGGGGTTGTCATCTCCATTTCAGTATTTATTCAGCACCCACAAAGGCGATCAGAAAGCTCCACTCTTGAAGAGAATCATAATGCCCAAAAAGACTGAGCAGTCAAGAATCCAATAATATGGCAATTAATCGTTATTTTCCTATAGGAAATATTAAATCACACCCATTTTCCTATAGGAAAAATAAATCATGCACCTCCCACATATCAATAAATTCACAATCAACTAAAGTTAAAGCCTTAAAAGATTTTTTACCTGTGCTTCCAAACCATGAAAAGTTCCACTAACAGTGAGGAAGAAATAAAAAGCTGGACTTTGAGTAGAAATGTTGTCTATTATTCATCAAAAACTACAGTGTACCAATCTACCAAAAATATACCTCTCCCCAGAGTGTTACATATGCAATGTGCCTGTCTGCTTCAAAGAAAATTTGGGAAAATGAAAAGAGTACTCTGTGGATTCGCACATCTGCACTTCGGTGACCACGTTTTTGGCACTTCAGTGACTTGTGGTGCTCTGTTAGCATGTCTTTTTTTGTCATTTAAGTCGCTAAATTTAAATCCTCCAACTTTTAACTATTTTAAACTACATACCAATCCTTTTTACAAACAAATGAATGTTCAGTTCACCACTGACACTTTTCGTACATGAAATCAATCAATATCTATACATTTTATAATCCAGTTACCTAACTGCACAACAAAAAAAGTGAAATATATTCATAAAAACAAGAAATACACTGCTTTTTATAATACAAAGAAAACCGTCCATGGCATAGAATACGTACATAACTGAGAAAACCACGCGAGCATTGATACATATTCGAGTTTGAGTTGATAGCATAAATTTGATCAATTGATAAAATTATAGCAATTAGAGAAAAATAAAAAAGTTGGAGGACTGGTTTTAGCGCACTTAACCAACGGAAAAAGGCAAATGCAAAAAAGGAAACCACAAGTGACTGAAGTTCAAAAAATTGAAACTCGATAACTTGAAATGGGCCAACCATGTGATTTTTTTACACTTTTCCCTAGAAAATTATAATATGTGCCATTATACGATGCAATTCACAACTGACCAATTACTATACAAACTTAAATGCACCAAAAACCTGAATCAAGAGCACACAATCCTTGAACCAACTTCCTTTACTTGCTTCAGGTCAAAAACATGAGCATCCCTGCTAAGGAACATTCAATCACAAATGGCATTTCCGGAACTCCAATCTAAAACAAACATTCAGCATGCTCTTTTGACCTTTTCAGGCAGCTTTGCAACACCATAATCTGTAACTTTCACACCATTTCTTTGAAAAGTCTCTTTCTTAACTCTTGTTTGGTATTGATGTGCAGTGGCTGCATGGCAGCTTTTGGGCCACTACAAAGTGTTCCACAATGAGTCAGTGTTTGAAGAAAGCATTGTTTTATCTAAAAAAACACTATTTTTCTAAAGGAAATAAGTAGGGGAGTGATTTTGCCAACAATCTCATTTTTGCTCTCTAAAAAAAGACTGACGGTAACAAGAGGCACGCCTTTCATCAGAAGTTCTTCCCTGTATCTTGCTAATGGAAGATGATAATTACTCCTCGATTCCATTCAAAAGTTCTCATGCAAACTTAAAAGGGCGACATAAAACATGTTTAATGATTGCCAAGTTTAATGCTAGCAATATGTTCCTTTCTCGCACAAACTTTAACTTCATTCTCTCACACAAAGATGCTAGCACTATGTTCCCTTCTAGCACGAACCTTAACCTCATTCCCTCACACAAAGATGTTAAAAGTAGGCTCTGGAAGAATACAGTTTGGCATGGAAAAATTGTGAGAAAAATACACCGTACATATCCAACTTAAATAACAAAGGATTTGTGCCAAATGTTTATGATAATTCAAACCTTGAACTTGCTTTTGTCAGATGATTGGACTCGACAGACAAATCCATCCCTTGCCTCCTCTTCTGTTATCGTGACAGAATAGAAGTGGGCACATTGCTTTTCAACCTGTTAAAAAATGTAGAATTTTACAATGAGACCTAGTACAATCGCTAAAATTGACACATAAACCAGAAAAGAATACCTCACCTTCCGACAAATAGGCAACCCAAGTGGAAGTGGATGAATATCAACAACACCATTAAGCGCCTCCTCCAAGACAGTTGCTGATACAGTGGTCTTAATCGGTACTCCAAGTTTACTATCATGCAAGAAACACTAAAATTAGAAATCAATACAAAACCATCACCATCATCACGATTCATGAGAATTATTCCAGAAATTAAAAAATATATATATTAACGTTACATGAATTCATTATAAACTTGCCTAAAGAGTGCCGCAAACATAGTATTTACAGCTCCCAAGCTTGAAAGATCTAGTTCAAGTTCTTGACTTTCCAATTCAACAGCCTGATCATAGAACAACAAGATCATGCTTCATATTACATCATCATATAAAAAATGTATAAAACTAAATGATTATAATTCTAACAGAAATTGAAGTGGCTGGTATCCAGATAGCCCAGAAACTGCAGAATGACCGCATTAAGCCAGAAGAAAGAAGATAATCTATGTTAACATTTGAATTTGATTTGTGTTTTATCTGCCACCAAGACTTCTCACCTCAAAACCAGCTGAATCATATTGGCGCCGCTTGTCTGGATCAGACAATATATTATATGAAAATGTAACCTCTTTAAACATATCAGCTGCTTCAGGGTCATTTGAATTTTTGTCAGGATGGTACCTGAAATAGCATGTGAAAGAGAATTTCCACACCTTTATCAGCAATGGAAGAAACAAAGAGAAAAAAAGTAGAGGGTATTTTAACCAAAGCCAACCCATGATGCTACCTAACTATTCCGAGTCTGCCAAATCAAACCTTGCTTTCCAAACAAGTGATAAATTCCACTACCCGCTTGCTCGCTGGTCTCTTTGGAATCACCATAAACCCAATAGTGTCGCAAAAAGTCCTTCACTTACCTCTATATTTTGCTTAAACAATAAATTTTCATCTTGTAAAACCTCAACCTCAACCCAAATCCCAGATCCTTTACTGATGGTAGTAATGCAAATATTAAACCATCTCACAGAGATTAAATTAGGAAACAAACTCGAAATCTTTTGTAACTCTTCCCATTCTCACTCAAAACAGAATCATGCTCTGTTTCACTCCACTCCTCTTACGGCTGACACACTCTGAGGATGAAATCAGATTCAGTAACAAAAGCTCTCAAAATCGCCATAAATAAATAAAAATAACTGCATTTCCATCGCATCTAAAATAATAATAATAATAAACATACTTGAGAGCCATTTTACGGTAGGCGGACTTAATTTCCTGGTCAGAGGAGTTCCTGGAGATGGCAAGGACTTCATACGGGTCCCGCCGCACCGGCCCTGCTGTTGCATCCTGCTTCGATAGATGAGACGGCATTACGCTATTCTATTTATATGCAACAATAACCAACAAACCCTAAAAAATCACTACAGCAACCAAAGTAACAGCTAGATGCTTTTCTACATGCTCTCTCGACTTGTGTTGGGTAGAGAAAGTTAAGCGTGTAAGGAAACCCTAGAGAGAGAAAGAATCCATGGATTGGGACCTCTCCTGAGTTGTAGCTTGGCGAGAGATAGCGATAGAGACAAACGAGCATAAGTCAGTCCCCTGTTTTTCTAGCTTCTACTGTTTTAAAATAAAGCATCAAAAAATTATTTAGTTAGAATCTTAAAAATCAGTTGTTTGAGAGTGGAAAATGATTTTTATAAAAGTAGTTTAAATATATATTAATTTTCAATTAAAAAAGTATGGGAAATGACTTTTTTTTTAGAAGAAATGCTGCTTGTTTTATTTTAAAAATAAAAAATAACCTTACATATTTTAAAATTAACTGAATTTAAATAATTTTTTATTTTATTCATATTAATTAACTAATATTTAATTTATAGTTAATAACTTTAAATATTTTAAAATTAACTAACCCCAATTATTTTGTTTCAAGCATATTAGCTCTGTGAATCTTAATTAAAAATGTTCTGAGTATTGTTTCTTTTTTATTTATGTTTTTTATTATATTTATATGTTTTTCAAAGAAAAATTCATTTTTTATTTTTTTTAAATATGTGATTCAAGTTATATATTTTATTATAATTTTAATTTAATTAATATCACTAACAATATAGAACAATAGTCCATTATCAAACAATTTAATATGTTTAATGACTAATAACAAAATAAACTAAACAACTTAATATTCTAATAACATATTTGAAACTCTCTAAATAAAATTCAATTAAAAGATTTTAATAAAATCTTATATTTAAAATTATTTTGAGTATTAAAAATCGAGTTTTAAATTTAATTTAATTTCTAAAAATTATATAAAAATAAATTATAAATCAACCCTTCTGATTTACAATTTTAAATAGAAATAATTTAATGTTAAAACTAATTTTTTTAAAATACTTGTTTACCAATTTTTTTAAGAAAACTTTGAAGAAATAAAATGAAGATAACGAGAATAATATAAAAAATATTTCTTCTAAACATATAAACAAATTGAATTGAATTTAAATTAAATATTATAATTAGATTCAAGAATTAATTCCATTAAAGGAATTAAGATGAGAGTTGATGCTTGATGATCATAGTGAAAGCTCAAAGGCTAATTTATTTATTAAATTACCATTAGAGGAATTAAGATGAGAGCTGTTTTGGATTTTAAGAGGAAACTACTGGAGTTTGCACAGTTCTATAACAACTAAAAAAATATATTAGAGAATAAAAGATAAATTAAAATGAGGAAAAGCGAAGAAGGAAAGGAAGGGAAATCATTTTATTTGTTTTATTTAAGAGAAATAAAAGATGAAGTTTTATTTTATTTATGTATGTTGATAAAAAAAAAAAAACAAACAACATGTTTAATTAGTGTTTCGAATAAAGATGATAAATATAGAAAATTATTATGATATTCAAATAAAGAAAAGTGGCTTAATGTAGTTTGCATTGCTCTTTTTTATTTATTATTCATTTCCATTTAATTAGCGTTTTAGGATAAAATATTAAAAAAAATTGGTGTATTTTCACATCTTTTCCTTTCCCTTACTTTCTTCTCTATATGTAACTATAGAATCCAAATAAAGGAAAGTGACATAATTCACTTTGCATTACTGTAAAAAAATCTATTTATTTCCATTTAATTAGTGTTTCATTATAAAAAAGACAAATATAAAAAATATAATTTTTTTGTGTTTTCTCCTTTTTTTTCCCTTCCTTTACTTTATTTTCTATCTGTAATTATAATATTCAAATAAAGAAAAGTGACTTAATTTACTTTATATTACTCTCTTTTTTATTCCTTTTTGTTTGATTAATGATTTAGAATAAATTAAAAAGACAAATACAAAAAGATATTTTTTTTGTGTATTTTGTGAAAAAAATAAATATAGAAAAGATAAGAAAAAAAAAACTCTGTATTTTTCTCCTCTTTTCCCTTCCTCTACTTTTTTTCTATCCATAATTATAATATTCAAATAAAGGAAAATGTCTTAATTTACTTTGCATTACTCTTCTTTCCATTCCTTTCCATTTAATTAGTGTATAAAAAAATCAAAAAATATTTTTTTTTGTGTGACTTAATTTACTTTGCATTATTCTTCTTTATATTCCTTTTTTCTTATAATTATATATTAGTGTTTTAGAATAAAAAACAAATATAAAAAACAAATAAAATTTAAACTCACGAGGGACTTGTATTGTGTAAAGATGTCACATTTACATCACCGTGGATACGTATACATGCAAGTGCAGATACTGTTGAACTGAGAATTTCTGATCAGTCAAAACACATGAGTGAAATATTGGCGCCTGGCCGGACCAAATTCTGAGAAGCTTTTACTATCCTCAAAAACCCTTCCAACCTGAAAATGTTTCACTATACAGTTAATCTAGGAGCTATTCTTCACCATTTTCCAGAATACAAATACATCGTGTGATCGAAGGCTATTTCATCGTCTGGTGAAACTGAGTTGTAGATGCATGAGCTATCTTCTACGTCACACGGCTATGATGGGTTTTTTTCTCTCATTGATCGAGAGTTCAAGAAGGCAAAGGGCTATTGCCAGTACTGAGGCCTAACTGAAGATCCAAAGATTTACGACAGGCTTTCTTGGAAGCAAGCAAAGGAGAAGGCTTATCTCTGGATCTCTGATCAGCATGACTGAAAGTGAAGTTGTTACGAGTGTGTTGCTGGAAAGGAACCTGGTCAGCTGGAACGGCATCCCACTTTGAAATCTGAGAATCATTCAGATGGGAATATTCTTGGTATGGATTGAAAGTAATCTGAGACTCCTGATCATGGAGCGTGAACTCGGGAGTAGTAGAGCAGGAGGGATCGAAGAACCATGGAGTACAAGTTGAGCCGTATTGATAATTGTTGCTGAGGTTATCTTGGTAAGGTTGAAGGTAACCGCCGAGGCTCGCCTTCCTAGCTTGAAACTGCAATAATCTCTTCTTCATTCTTTCTTTCTTATGGGCATTTTGGTGGCCCCCCAATGCCTGTGAATTTGCAAACTCCTTGAAACAATACTGGCACCCGAACTTCTTATCACCAGGCCCAGCACTTGAGCTTTTCTCCTTGACAGGTTTTGCCCTTTCAGATGACGCAGTATTTGACGAATTCACACTCTCGTGATCTCCTTCGGTAGACCCTTTCATGCTACTCTCGTTATGCTTATATGGATTCAGCTCGAATCCAAATAATCTGAGCTTCCTCTCGACTGTACAGGACTCGGCAGAATAACCATTTTGATCTCCATCCAGTATGGAAGAAAGGGTGTTAGATGCTTCCTTTTCCATCTCCCTTGGATTGTAAAAGAGAAAAGAAAAGGAAACAAAGAGGAATGGATTCTGGGAACCGATGCACCGACCGGTATAGAGTTCTCAGGCTTCTCTTCCTTGCATAGCAGCAAACTCTACCCTACGGTTTCCAACGATGGGCTGCATCTCATGAGTCAGGATTAGTTTTATAATAACCACGACTGCCATAAACATGCAATTAAAAAACAGATGCAGAAAGAAAAGTCAGATTAGAGAAGCCTTCTAGCTCATGCAATATATACTGATTTTGAATAAAGTATATTTTTGCATTTTATAACAGATACACTTCATACTTTCTTTATCAAAGAGGATTCAGTGTGCTTCAACGAGGAATTTCATGGTCTGGAAACAGTTTTAAATAGAGAATAACATATAATTGTAACCCCACTTGGACATTTAAAACTTATATTCCTTCATTGATTATAAGTTATTATTTATTATATTTACAAAAGTCAAAGAAAGATACGAGAATGTAATCACCTGGTAGGAAGCGTCACTAACTTGATTTATTATTATTATTATTATATCTGTAAAATTTAATTCGAGTATTGACTTAAAAAAAAGTTGGAGTTATTGAATCACTAGATTAATAATATATTAAAAATAATTTATTATGTTAAATTTAAACATATCACAAATTCAACACAACTTCCAACTTTAAATTCAATACATTTTTAATTAATTAAAAAAACATTTTAAATACTTAAGAGCTTGAATTACCAAAACAATTCAAATATTTCAAACAAAAATCAAATTTAACTTAAGTTTTAAAAATTAAAATAATAACATGATCTATAATTAAAAAAAAATGCACACAAATTTCATCACTTTTAAGTAGTAGAATTCGGTTGAATAAACATATTTAGTCTTTGGACATTGAGATAAGAATTTTTTTTTAGCATATAGTTAACTCGGTTAAGTTTGAACGAACCACTCAATCATAAAAACCTTAGCTAGATCGAACAAATTTTATTGAATCAAAATCTTGATCGAGTCTCAACTAGCAATTTAACTCGAATCACGTTTCAGATCCTAAGTTTTTGTGGTCAACCCATATGGTCGGGTTGGATTTTACATCTGTAACTATTATACTTAACAACTAATGAGCCAGTGGATTCATGCATTGTCCTCTACCGAAGCTTAGCTTATATTAATTAATCAACATATATATATATATATATACTCTAAGTATTATTAATAGCTGTGGGTGTCGAATCCCATCAACATGGTGTTTAAAAAATGCTGAGGTCTGTAGAAATGGGATTTCATAGCACCAAACAAAGCTTCTCTCTAACTATTTTTCCACCCACACAAGTTGTTTTTTAGAAAAAACAACGCTTTAATTAATATGTTAATCTTGAGCATGTCTTGCAGATGCTTTTAGAATAGTGACGAGGGAGAGCAGTTGGTTGCAGAACAAAGGAATGTAAGAAGTGGTCAATGATGTAAGCAATATATGCTAATAATATTGGTCTTCCATGAGATCTTAGCAAATCTTCCTAAGAGCAAGCAAACCTTATATTATATGCCCCCAAATTAAGCATATGTTTTCAGGTGAATCAAGTCATTAATTAATGTTTTTTTCTACTTAGTCAACACATTTGTGTTGGACAGTTGTTCGAACCCACTTTTGTAGCTTTTGGGACATGTTTGAAACTGCTAGATTGTGTTGTTGTGTCCATTGTCTCTGCCCAGATCTTCCATTGGTGGACTTCTTCCACCAATCGATCTCCCATGCTCACAATCTCCACGCCCTTTTCCAGTCTGTTCAGATTACTTTCCTGCCTCGGGAGAAGAATTCCAAGTCGGCATGCTGTCATCAAGCATCTCAACATCCTACATGTAGATAAAATGAGGCCACGAGAAGGAAGATTGGCTAATGGTGGCTAGGTGGGTGGG
>Ga0307515_10021299_pt1 | contig 11503 bp, 1 predicted proteins | sample 17_EM_MG_FD_194513 | JGI IMG/M metagenome (GOLD analysis project Ga0307515, IMG submission 194513) | Populus trichocarpa ectomycorrhiza microbial communities from riparian zone in the Pacific Northwest, United States - 17_EM | ecosystem: Host-associated > Plants > Roots > Unclassified | place... | reverse complement strand
CCCTATAATTTTAGAAGAATTACTATATAAGTCCCGTAACTCTAATAATGTAGAGTTTATAGCCGCTCTAGACCCTAAAATAGCCGAAAAGTTACTAGATAAGTTAATTTGGCTAGAATACTAGGAGAACGAACTTGTAAGAGATATAATAACAGCCCTATATAATTGAAAAGCTCGCCGTTAGCTAAAGAAGATTAGGAAATTACTTTATTGCGATAAGTTAGAATATAGTATTATTAACGGACAGATCTACTTCCGCTAACGTCTTTTTATCTCTAACGCCCTAGACCTCTACCTAGAAGTTACCTATTGCTCTTATAGTAGTAGCCCCACTAGTTACCCTAGCTAGGTTAAAACTCTTAACCTCTTAAACCAAATATACTGGTAGCTAGGAATCTCCTGGTTTATGGCTACCTTCGTTAAAGACTATGCCCTATACTTTTGCACTAAGACCCCCTATTCTACCCCACCCGGTTTCCTAAAGCTACTAGAATTACCCGCTCGCCTATAGACCGATATTTTAATTAACTATATTATAACGCTGCCGGTATACTAATACTACGGTAAGGTATATAAATATATTCTTATTATTATAGACCGCCTAACTAAAATATAATACCTTGTTTTAGTAACAGGACTCTTAACAGAGGAGCTAGTTAATGGCTTTATTAATAACGTATATAAGCTCTACGGTGTACTAAGCATGATTATCTCTAATTGCGGTATATAATTTATTAGCAACTTCTAGCAACGACTAAGTAAACGCCTTAAGACAATCTTATAACTAAGCTTAGCCTAGTACCTAAAAATAGACGGCTAAACCGAAATTATTAACGCTGCCGTAAATAAATACCTTTATACTTTTATTAGCTTTATATAGGATAACTAGGTTAACTACCTACTGCTTACTAAGTTTGCTATAAATAACTAAGTTAACAAGAGTATAGGCATCTCCCTATTTTTTGCAAACTATGGCTTTAACCCTTGCCTTGGAATTGAGCCTACTGGCCCTTACCTACTAATACTATTAGTATAAGTAAAGAAGAAGTTCTTCCGCGCAGACTCTATAGCCAACTGCTTTAAGTGGATATTAATATAGCTTAAGGCCCTAGCCTAGATTTTATAGCAACGCTATAAAGATAATATTAATACCCGTAGGGATAAGAGCGCGTTATTCTATAAAGGCGATATAGTTATAGTTAGCTTAGAAAATATAAAGATAAACAGACCTAAGAAGAAATAGGACGATAAATAGGATAGCCTATACCCCGTACTCGCAGTATACTAAGGGGTAGTTATAGTAGACCTCCCGGACTATATCTAAGTAAACAAATCCTTTTATATATTTAAGGTCCACCTCTAGGCTGCTAAAGAGATCCTTAGTTAAGCAAATATTAATACTGTAAAGCGCTGTAATATATAAGGACGAGTAGCAGAGAGAGATAATGACGGTAATATAGAAGATAAATGGGAGTTTAAGAAAATTCTTAATATATATAACGAAGACCCCTAGGGCCTAACTTATAAGATTAAATGGAAATATTATAAGGATATAACCTGGCAGCTAGAGGAAGACCTAAAAGGTTATAAATAAGCTATATAGCGCTTTTATAAGCAACACCCTAAGAAGCTAGGACCCCCAGACTGGGTATAAGATAAGGAAAAGTTATACTAAGGTTGCGGCCGACTACCGTATTAAAATTTGTAGTGGTTAAGATGTTATAGAACTTTAACCGGCGGTTAAAGTTATCTAATTGGCTAAATTCCCGCTAAGAAACGCCACACGGATTAATTTAGGTGGCGGTGTAGAGTTTTACTAACCTTACTTACTAAACTAACCAATTAGGATTTTCTATGCCCGGTATAGAAAATCGCCATTAGCTTAGTTAAGGGCGGTAAGCGGAACTAACATCTTCGCGGTAAAAAATAGGCAACCCTATATACTGCCTATTTTTAAATTATCTATTTAGTTTGGGGACCAAACTATCTAGGGGAAAGGAGTACTATTATAGCACTAACCTAACGCATACTATTTTATACTATCTTATACTGTTTCCTACTATTAGCTAGCCCACTACTAACGACTTAGCGGCTGGCCCTACTATTTATATACAATACCCCCTTTCTACCTTCTTCCCCTCTTTATACTATAACGTAGTTATTTAGTCTATTTCATTGCAGCACTGTAACAAGTTCTTTTTATAGTTTAACTTTGTAATTATATATAGACCTAGTAGTAAAGCCACGCTCCCTAATACCCTAAGCTGGCTACTAGGAATAAGGCCTAAGAATACTAATAATAAACGCCTCCGCCACTAAGCTTAAGTCGTTATACCGCCCCAAAAAATTAACCCTATAATCTTAGAAGAATTACTATATAAGTCCCGTAACTTTAACAATGCGGAGTTTATAGCCGCTTTAGACCCTAAAATAGCCGAAAAGTTACTAGATAAGTTAATTTAGTTAGAATACTAGGAGAACAAACTTATAAGAGATATAGTAGCGGCCCTACGTAATTAGAAAGCTCGCCGTTAGCTAAAGAAAATTAAAAAACTACTTCGTTATAATAAGTTAGAATACAGTATTGTTAATAAATAGATCTACTTTCACCAACGTTTTTTTGTCCCTAATGCCTTAGACCTCTACCTAGAAGTTATCTATTACTTTTATAGCAACGGCCCCGCTAGTTACCCTAGCTGGGTTAAGACCTTTAACCTTTTAAACTAAATATACTGGTGGCCAGGAATCTCCTAATTTATAGCTACCTTTGTTAAAGACTATGCCCTATACTTTCGCACTAAGACTCCCTGTTTTGCCCCGCCTAGTTTTTTAAAGCTACTAAAACTACCTACTCGCCTATAAACTAATATTTTAATTAACTATATTATAACGCTGCTGGTATGCTAACGCTATAGTAAGGTATATAAATATATCCTTATTATTATAGACCGCCTAACTAAAATATAATACCTTGTTTTAGTAATAGGACTCTTAATAGGGAAGCTAGTTAACGGCTTTATTAATAATATATATAAGCTCTATAGTATACTAAGCACAATTATCTCTAATCGCGGTATATAATTTATTAGCAACTTCTAGTAACGACTAAGTAAACGCCTTAAAACAACCTTAAGACTAAGCTTAGCCTAGCACCTAGAAACAGACGGCTAAACTAAAATTATTAACGCTGCCGTAAATAAGTACCTTTATACTTTTGTTAGCTTTATATAGGATAACTAGGTTAACTACCTACCGCTTATTAAGTTTACTACAAATAACTAAGTTAATAAGAGTATAGGTATCTCCCCGTTTTTTTATAAACTATAGCTTTAACCCTTACCTTAAAATTAAGCCTGCTAGCCCCTATTTACTAACACTATTAGTATAAGCAAAGAAGGAGTTCTTCCGCGTAGACTCTATGGCCAACCGCTTTAAGCGGATATTAATATGGCTTAAGGCCCTAGCCTAGATTTTATAGCAACGCTATAAAGATAATACTAATACCTATAGGGATAAGAGTGTGTTATTCTACAAAGGCGATATAGTTATAGTTAGCTTAGAAAATATAAAGATAAATAGACCTAAGAAGAAATAGGACGATAAATAGGACGGCCTATACCCCGTACTTATAGTATACTAAGGGGTAGTTATAATAGACCTCCCGGACTATATTTAAGTAAATAAATCCTTTTATATATTTAAGGTCCGCCTTTAGGCTGCTAAAGAGATCCCTAGCTAAGTAAATATTAATATATAAGGATAAGTAGCAGAGAGAGATAATAACGGTAATATAGAAGACAAATAGGAGTTTAAGAAAATCCTTAATATATACGATAAAGACCCCTGAGGCCTAACTTATAAGATTAAATGGAAATATTATAAGGATATAACCTAGTAGCTAAAAAAAGACCTAAAGGGTTATAAATAGGCTATATAGTGCTTTTATAAGCAACACCCTAAGAAGCTAGGACCCTCAAACTGGGTATAAGATAAGGAAAAGTCACGCTAAGGTTATAGCCAACTACTATATTAAAATTTGTGGTGGTTAAAATGTTATAGAACTTTAACCGGCGGTTAAAGTTATCTAATTAGCTAGATTCTTACTAAGAAACGCTATACGGATTAATTTAGGTGGCGGTATAGAGTTCTACTAACCTTACTTACTAAACTAACTAATTAGGATTTTCTATGCCCGGTATAGAAAATCGCTATTAGCTTAGTTAAGGGCGGTAAGCTAAACTAATATCTTTATAGTAAAAAATAGGCGACCCCAAACACTACTTATTTTAGAGTTATCTATTTAGTTTAGGGACTAAACTATTTAGGGGAGAGGAGTACTATTACGGCATTAACCTAACGCATACTGTTTTATACTGTCTCGTACTATTTCCTACTATTAGCTAGCCTATTACTAGTACCTTAGCGGCCGGCCCTACTATTTATATACAATACCCCATTTCCACCTTCTTCTCCTCTTTATACTATAACGTAGTTATTTAGTCTACTTTATTACAGCACTATAATAGTTTAACTATTTATCTCTAGATAAAAATAGTTAAAAGTTATATTTATATATCTAATTATTTATATAGGGCTTGCTAAAAGTCCGAAACGAACTAGCTTTTATAGTCGGATATTATTATATTAGGAAGTCTATATAGTTTAAAGACATACTTAATAATATATTTAGCTACTAAAATAGTATTAGTTAAGTCTATAGGAATTATATATTACATTTTTATAAGGCGGTTAACTACTGCTATAATATTTATAAATCTATTACTACTAGGTAAGTCTATTATAAAGTTAATTAAAATATTACGCTATCTTCGTATTAGAATTAGTAATAGTTAAAATACTCCTTATTTATTTATATAAGAAGTCTTTCTATAAACGCATGTTCTATATACTTAGATATATTTTTATATATAGTTGTATATTATAGGCTAGTAATACGCTTATTAAACTATCTTATATATCTTTATATAGCTAGAATATCCTATTATAGGAGATGTTAGATAAAACCTAAGTAGATAGTTATATAGCCGCAAGGTATGGGCGACCCTAAGGCAACCCAGGGGTGACTCGCCCGTAAGGTACGTGCTCTATACGTACCTAGGGAAAACCCTTCCTACCTTGCACACAGACTCCTCCTTTTCCCTTAAGGATTTGTCTCTGTCTATACAATATACCTATTGTTCTATTATTAGACTCCCTATCTACATCCTTACCTTATATTTAAATCCTTACTAATTCCCTTAAGAGGATAGCCGGTTTAATTTTTCTATAATGCCTCCGAAAAGAAAACCGACGCCTATACCCGATAGTAATACGCTGGCGATATAACTGTAGAACGCCTTAGGATCTAGATAGATAAAACCGCTAGAAGCATACTAGTAGCATTTAAGCCATTTTCTAAATCCTAAAATAATTAGATATCTATAAACGCTAGAGACTAGTTTGACTTATATATTTAGGCTTAATAGGAGCTTAGTAAGGTTACTAGCGTCCTACCTAATACCGCTAATATAAAGGAGCTAGATAAGCTAGCTAAGAAAATAGCTAACTTATAGAGCATTATTAATTTAATAAAGCCCTCCTGTTGCCTTTTTAGTAAAGAGTATAAGTTATATAGCGAACGCATACGCCGATTAAATCTTAACGCCCTAGTTAAGAAGTTACTACCTAATATTAGCGGTACTACTTAACAGCATTTTAACCGGTAGATCGCTGCAGTTAAGAACCAATTTAAGGTTAATAACGCTAACTATGACTATAAGTAACGCACGCGCTGGGCCATTAAAGGTTTTATAAAAGAGAAGATAATTACCTAACTAGTTTATTGCCGGTTAGGCACTAAGGATAAGGGTCCTTTACTATAGGATAAATTTAAGACTATAGTCTAAGACCAGATTAGGAACCCCATAGTAAGACGCTTTAATAACGCTATAGCGTACTATATAGCTGTTATAAAGGAGAACTAAAGGTTTAACGTCTTCCTAGCCTATATATATAGCTTAAAGGACCTCTTCTTATATACCCCTTTTATTAATCCTAAATAATAGGTAGACTTTTAGTTCTTATATCTCCTAGCCCACCTATAAGCAGAGCTCTTCCGCCAGAACTTTGCCTAATAGGTAAGAACCGCTAAAGACCTCTTTAACAAAATCCGCTGTATAGAGTAATTACTTAATACTATAAAGCTTGCGGAAGATCGCGTAAGTAGTAGTGGTAAATTATCGCGTATAAAGCGCGGCCGCAGTATAGGCTTTGTAGAGTTAGGCTTAGGGAATAGAACCTAAAAAGGGCGACGCTTTTCTAAGTAAACTTCTAGAGAGATTATCTAAAAGCCGGATGGCTTAGGGGACCTCCTAGACGCCGGTGCTACGCAGGTAAGTTAAAGGACCGTAGGCGGCCACTATAAGGAATACTAGAAGTAGGCTAATAAAGAGAAGTTAGCTTAGGCTTCGGAAAACCTAAAGCCCTAGTAGCGTATCTCTCTTAACTGTAACTAGGGCCTAATATAGAGGAAGAGAAGAAACGCATTATAGTATATATCGCGATAGATATACCCTAGGGCGAAGTCCGCTTATATACTTTATATAATAATAGGTGCCAAATTAACCTTATTAATTAAGATGTCGTTTATAGGTTTAACCTGCCTATATACTATACGCTATGTTTATATAAACCTATTATATATTTCCTTAATAGTAACTAGATAATAATCTAGGATGCTTATAATTTAATGGTTACTACTAATAACTCCTAGGGTACCTCTCGCACTATTAGCCCGTAGACCTTTTAGGGCGGCTTATTTAATAGTTATAATATAGTTCTTAGATAGGATTAGCTTGCGAAAGTAGATTTATTAATTAGCTTCCGTTTTAAACAGTTTATCTAGGGTACTTTAGACCCTAAACGCCTCTAAATAGTTACCCTTAACACTTTCCTAGTAGATATTAAGGCTGGCGAAATAGTCTATTTGCTATAGCTAAAAGACTCCTTTTTTATACTGGTCGTGAATATAATAGAGGACATGTTATTACTGGCAGTGAGTACCTATATAGACCCTTTAGATATAGAGATACCAGTTATAAACATAATAGAGGACCTATTATTACTAGCAGCGAGTACCTATAGAGACCCTTTAGTGCTAGTGTAGATTACCTATATATAAGGGGGAGGTAATTAAAACCTAAAACTATTAAGTATACTGCAGCAGAGCTATATGCACTCTTAGTATAAGTATACCTGCGAAATATATATCGGCCGCACCCTTTTCTTTACTAGCTCCTAGAAGCACACTACTATATAATAGTCACTTTAACCTCTATAGCCCCTGGCCTACTAGATATATATAAGGAGTAAATTAATATCTTTTCTAATAAGCTAGTAAGCATGCTACTATAGAACTCTAAGTATAACCATGCGATTAACTTAGAAGAAGGTAAGACGCTACCGTAAATGCCCTTCTATAACCTCCTATAAAAAGAGTTATAGATCTTATAAGAGTACCTAAATAGTGCTCTTAAAAAGGGCTGGATTAGGCCTAGTAAGTCGCCTACTAGAGTGCCTATTTTCTTTATACTAAAAGCAGACGGTATAATGCGGCTATATATTAACTATAGACGCCTAAATAAGATCACGATTAAAAATCGGTACCACCTACCGCTAGTTAGCGAACTCTTTAATAGGCTTAGCTATGCGAAGATATTTATAAAGCTAGATTTTCGCGATGCGTACTATAGGATTTATATTAAAAAGGGAGACGAATAAAAGACTATATTTAAGATACGCTATAGTTACTTTAAGTATCTAGTAATACCCTTTAGTCTTACTAATACCCCTATAACTTTTTAGAGCTATATTTATAAAGCTCTAAAAACCCTAGTGGATACTATTTATATGGTTTACCTAAATAATATTCTTATCTACTTAAATAATAAGGATAAGTACGTTAAGCATGTTAAGTAGGTACTATAATAGCTCCGCGCTTAAGGCCTATACGCTAAACTATTAAAATGCATCTTTTATACTAAGAACGTTAAGTTCCTAGGCTTTATTATTACCCCTAGGGGTATTATAATAGACCCTAACCGCGTAAAAGCTATTAAGGAATGGCCTAAACCTAAGTCCTATAGAGACATCTAGGTTTTCCTTAGCTTTGCTAACTTCTATAGGCGATTTATCTAGAACTACTTAGATACCGTATACCCCCTATATGTATATTTTGTATAGGTATATCACAACCTAATATTAGATAGGGAGAAGAAAAAGAAACGCAAGTTAAAAGGGCCTACTAAATAGTATTAACCCTAGCTCTGGCCCAATAACGTATAGTAGGCGTTTTGTAAGCTACGCGCTGCGTTTATATAAGCTCCTCTACTTTGCTACTTCGACCCTAATTTACCACTAATAGTAATTACTAACGCTTCTAACTATGCCTATAGCGGTATACTTCTACAGCCTTTAGGGTAAAGAGATTAACTCTACTAACACCCGATTGCTTATTACAGTTAAAAGCTTATTAGCCTAGAAATACGGTATAATACGTATAATAAAGAACTACTTACTATAGTGCAATACTTTAAGACGTGGCGCTATTACCTTAAACACGCCGTATATATAATGCGCGTGCTCTATAATTATAACAATCTTAGGTACTTTATAACTACTAAGAGCTTATCTACTCGCTAGGCCTAGTACGCTAAGGAACTAGCTAAGTTCAATTTTAAGATTAAATATAAGCTAAGTAAGATAAATCCTACTAATGCACTATTCTGGCGCCTGGATTATACTAAAGGCTTTAAAGATAGCAGTAAGAGGATAATCCTTAATGCTATACTACCTATATTATAGCAAAAGTTGCAGGTTATAGGCCTTATGGGCGGCCCTAGTGCTATTATACTAAACTAGTAAGTAGTATACGTGTAGTATATAAGCAACCCTTATAAACTTAGCGCCGGCGGACTAGAGCGTCCTACTATTCTCTTTAAGACTACTTTAATTAACCTAATAGCGCTTAACCCTAGGGAAGACCCCTTAGCCTAGGCTATAGTCCCCTATAACAACCTAGTAAGTCACCTATATATTATATATTACTTTGCTAGCACTAACTTTGCGCAAAGTCTTATGCTATAGTAAGAGGTAGTAGTAGCTGCCTTAGCCGAAACGGCGTTTATAGAACACTCCCCTAAGTCACTAGTTAATTTTATTTATAGAGTATAAAAAAGGGACACCTTTACACGCTTTATATATAATTAGTTAACCTAGGAATAAGTTCCCACTAATAATAAGGACTACACCCTTAATAATTAAGGACTTTTAAGGTAAAATAATAAGGTCTAGGTGCTGAATTGCATACCACTATAATAGGAGATCCTTAAGCGAAATTATGACGATCCTATAGGCGGCCACTATGGTTTTAACTATACCTTTAAGGTAATCGCGTAGAAGTATACTTAGAACGGCCTTACTTAGGACCTTTATAAATACCTAGATAATTATAATACCTACTAACGCTCTAAATCGCGCCGCTATAAACTCTATAGTAAGCTATAACCTCTTTAGGCCCCCACCTAAGCCTAGCGGTATTATTTACTTAACTTTATTATAGATCTCCTAGAGTCTAAAACTCCTAATAGCGTAGAGTATAACTCTATCCTTATCCTTATAGACCGTTTTATAAAGCTAGTGCGCTACTATTTAGTGCGTAAGATAATTAACGCTACGCAACTCGCAAAACTCTTATTTAGAGTCTTTACGCAAATAGGGCCTCTAAATAATATTATCTCTAATAGGGGTAGTGTATTTATAAGCAAGTACTAGAGCACTATATGCTATTATCTCCACGTTTAACATAAACTTAGTACCGTATTTTACCCACAGATAGATAGTTAGACAGAGTGTTAGAACTAGGAGCTTAAGGTATACCTACGTATATTTATAAACTAGGAATAGTCTAATTAGGCCTCCCTACTTAAAGAAGCAGCCTTTGCCTATAACTCTAAGGTCTATACCGCAACAAAGCGTTCCCTTATTAAGCTCGCCTATAGCTAGCTACTAAACGTTCTAGATAGAGTCCTAGACGGCGTTTAAGACGCCTAGTAAGGTAGGGAGGGGTCTAAGTTAATAAATGTCGAACTTATAGAGACGTATCTATAACGCCTACGCCTTACACGTAAGGTAGCGGCGGCGTCAATAATGTACGCTTAATAGCTTTAGGTAAAATACTATAATCATCACCATCTAGCCAAGTATTTCGCCGTTAGTAAATAAGTCCTACTCTTTTCTAAAAACATCTATATAAAACGTCCTTATAAAAAGCTTAACTATAAGTTTATAGGACCGTTTTAAATTCTAAAGTGCGTAGGGTAGTAAGTATATAAGCTAGAGCTTCTACCGACTATAGCACGGCTCCACCCAGTCTTCTATATCTCCCTATTAGAGCCTTATAGGTTACGCCCTAGGTTTTAACCCCTAGTAGTAAAAGAGCTTAAGGAAGGCAGCTAGGAAGTAGAAGCAATTATTACCCACTAGGATTATACTAGATAACCGTAGTACCTTATTAAATGGCTAGGATAGTTAAATAAGTATAATAAATGGAAATACGAGACAGAACTTAAGAATTATTAATAACTATTGGATAAGTACTGTAAGTGGAATACCCTAGCCTTATAGCTAAAGCGTAGGCAAAAAGTAAGCGCCGCTATTAAAATATAACCTGTATTAAAGCGAAGTAGAGGATATCCTAAGGGATTAAAGAATAAGTAATAATTGCTATAAGAACTGCGGCGTATATATGGGGTAAAGTTTTGATTTATTAATATCCTATTTAAGCCACACTCTAACGCAACCCGGCGATACTAGTAAGGTTATAGTATATACTAGCAATAAAGCTTAATTTAAAAAGCACCCTTTCTAGACCTAGTCTATTACTCTATACTAGCTAAGTAGATTGTTTATATATTAGAGAATAGGCCCGTTTATAATTAGGGTTTATTTAACTAGGGTCTATAACCTGCTAGTAACTCGCTAGTAGAAATCTATACTAATAACTTATACTATTCTATATATATGCTATATAGATAACGCGTAAGGCTAAAGTATAGGTTAGCGGCGGATTTAATAGGTATATAGCCTTACTATCCTAAACCTGGCTGTATATAAGTAACTTATAACCTACCCATAAAGTATATATAGTACTACGCCGGTATAGCGTAAGGCTAAAGCAGGGTTAGTGGCGGATTTAATAGGTATATAGCCTTACTGTTTATAAATTTAGCTGTATGCGAATAACCTATAACTGACCCGCGAGGTACTAGCGACCTGCCTATATAAGCGAGCTTTTAGAATATTTCTGGTCTACCAAATTTAGGCGATAGTATTAAGCTCCACTAGCTCTACCTATTAAATAAACTAATTAGGATTTTCTATACCGGGTATATAAAATTACTACTAGCTTAGTTAAATGTAGGGGAGTCTTAGCAAGGCAAATCTA
>Ga0307515_10021298_pt1 | contig 11503 bp, 1 predicted proteins | sample 17_EM_MG_FD_194513 | JGI IMG/M metagenome (GOLD analysis project Ga0307515, IMG submission 194513) | Populus trichocarpa ectomycorrhiza microbial communities from riparian zone in the Pacific Northwest, United States - 17_EM | ecosystem: Host-associated > Plants > Roots > Unclassified | place... | reverse complement strand
CTAACGCCTATCTATGTCCTGTTTGTAGTTTATTCTGTCCTTTTGCTCTCTAATATTTATCTACTAGAATCCTAGTAGGAGTTACCTCCTTCTAAGGATCCTACTGCTATTAGCCACTTTCTAGTAGCTATTTCTGTCCTATTTAGAAATAAAAAAAGCGCCTCTCTTTCTTTCTTTATGCAAAATAGTTTCTTTAGAGAGAGAGAAGATCCTAGTTGCCTTTATATCTCCTTTCTCTTTCCTCTATATAGGTTGCAGTCTAGTAGTAAATGTTTAGGAGTTTATATAGCTCTACATTCTCTAAAGCATCTACCTTCTTTATCTTTTCCTATTGTCTTTAAGAAGGACTTAAAGTAGCCTTTTCCTAGCTTTAGCTGAAAGAAGGCCAACTATAGCTTTTTAGGATATCTATCCTTAGGGGCTTTAAGAGAAAAGGAATAGTTTCCTTTACAGATCCTAATATAGTGTTTTCCTTTATTTTTGTTTAGTTGCCAATTATTTTTCCACTATTCTAGTATCTTTTCTCTTGATACTCTTCCTATGTAGGCTAAGGAGGTATAAAAAGACTGTATTTTTCTTCTAGAAAAGCCCTTTTTAGCTAGTTTATCTGCTATCTCATTTCTATAGATTTCTAGGTAGCTAGGAACCCAATAAAAGTTAATAAAGACGCCCCTACTAGCTAGGTAGGAGCAACTTTATATAATTTTAAAGACTAGTTCTTGTCCACCTATAAGAGAATTTAGTTATAATCTTTTAATAGCCGCCTAGCTATCTATAAAGATATAAACATACTTCTCTTCTAGTCTTTACTGCTTTAGGTATTCTAAGGCCCTATAAACTGTATAGAGTTCTGCGTTTATAATTTCCATATAGGGTCCTAAATTCCAGTTTATTGCATATTTAATCCTATTTCTCTCTCCTATTTTATATATAGCTGCTATACTTAATTTGCTATCTTTTGAGCCATCTATATAGTATATATCTACTAAGTCCCACTCTAAGGATTCTTGTAAATCCTCTACTAGTCTTAAATATTCTTGTGCAGCTTCTTCCTTACTACTTTTAGAGATAGTAAAGTATGCAGAAATAGGGGGAAGCCACGGTTTTTGCCACTTTAGAGATGTTTTCTCTATTTTCCAATTTTAAATTAATTGCTGGACTCTAGAAGTTAGAGATAAGGCTTATAGCTTAATATATAAAGTAGGTGGCTTATCTAGGCTAAAACCCTACCCCTAACCCCTTCTTTTATAAAAGAAATTAGCATTATAATGGAAAACCTTATACGGCCCTAGATTAATACTATTTACTAAATAGATGCTATGTGTAGGGACTAGGCCTTTAAGAAAGATATATAGCTTAACCTATAATAGATCTATATACTACGCCGCCCCTAAACTAGCTATACTATACCACCCACACTAAAGACCTAGGAAGCTTATAGTAACCTAGCTAAATTAACTATAGAGGACTTAGGCCCTACGCAGCTATAAATAAAAGCTAGGAATATTAGACGCTATACTAAACTAATAAATAGGAGAGATAACTTATAGAAAATAAAACGTAAGCTAAGAAAGACTATAAACCCTATACCGTAAAATACAACCTAACGGATATATATAAAGAAACTAGCGGACCTCCTACTAGTTAATATCTGCTATATTAGTGCTATAGGATTCTACTAGAACTTGGTTTAGCCTAATACTATTACTTTTATAACTAGCTTATATGAAATTAATTAAATAATTAAGAAAAAGAAAGGTAAGTTTAGCGGATAAGAAAGTAAGCTAATAGATAAGGAATTAGTAGAATAAAAGCTGCCTTATTAAAATTAGAAATTTAAGGATATATTCTCTAAAGCAGCGTTTAATATACTTCTACCTTACTAACCCTATAACTATAAGATTAAGTATAACGAAGCCTTGTAGGAAATACTACAATAGACTTGTTAATGGGCTAGGTATATAGGTATAGAATAGTTAATAACGTAAATATAACTGGTGGAGTAGTTACCTAACAGATTAACTCTAATTATATTCTAAGATTTACCATAAAGAAGAGAAACTATCTGTAAAGACCGTGTATCCTTAAATATATAACTCCTCCCTATAGTAAAGGGTTTAGTACATTAGTACGTTAGTACGTCGGTATATTACATTCCTATATTCCCACGTTTTTACATTTTAAACTTATAACGTAACTAGCCACGTAACTTAGTTACTAGGACTAGCCGTATAGCTAGCTACTAAATTAGTAATAGGCTATACGGGTAGTGCTATAGGGGTTGCCAATTATGCTAGGGCACTACGGGCTGTTTTAATATTGCTTATAGTCTGGTTTAAAGGGTTTCTAGCATTATACCATTTGGCGCGTATCTTAATTTAGTAAAGGCCTTAGTTAATAGCTAAGCACTAATCTATAAGTTCCTTTAGCGTTTATACTATAGTAAGAACTAGTAGTATGTCTTACTGTAGGTATAGGGTAAGCTTATTAAATAGGTCTAGCATTAAATCTTTTTAGGGAATTTAAGCCTAGCCGGCTAGGGATAGAAAGCGGGTCTAAAAGGCTAAGAAGGTCTCTATTGTTTTTATATTTAGGCTTTTATAATTAAGTTAGGCGTTTTATACTTTAAAGGGGTCCTTATAAATAGAAGACAGATAGATAATTATCTCTTCTTTAGAGAGGAAGAGATCTGCTAAGTCCTATGCGTATTGCGGACATAGGTACGTCTATACGTCCCTACTAATACGGCCGAAAATATAGGCCATTTTAGCCTAAGTAATAGGGAAGTGGTCCGCATTAACTTTAAACTTATCCTATAATTAAAGCTTTTAATTATTAAATATAGGGTTAGTTTGGTTTATAAGTAATAGGGGGTCCGTAACCTTTACGGACCGTAATAATGCTAATACTATATATTAGGCTAAAGCTTTAAGGACTATTATAAGTCTCTAGGTGTTTAATAACTCTTTACTAAGTATAAGGGGTTTTCTAGCTTTAAGTAGCTCTTAAAGTCGTTTAATTTTAGCATTAGCTACTATAAGCTCCACCTAGAAGTTTAAGTTAGTTACTATTTTACTATTAGAGGTATTTAAGGGTCCTACGGCTACATTACTAGCCGCTATAGTTCTTAGTATAGTAATATAGTTATTAAGGTAACTTTTAATAGGATTCTATAGGGGTTCTAGTCTATACGTCTTTTATAGGTGTTATTATTCTTTTTTATTCTTCTAGTTCTGGTAATATTCTTTAGGTCTAATTCTATATTCTATTTTATTTTAGTTTATAGTCCGTAAATATATTTAAGTTCCTTCTTAGGATAAAAGGGTAGTTAAGCTTTAGATAATATTAGTAACTTAGTTAATTAAGGCACGAGTATAGTAAGAGGGACGCGCAAGCCTATATAATTAGTAGTCTATAAATAAGGATCTAAAGCTAGAGAAAGGAAAGGAAATAGAGGGCGGCGCCGCTTAACGTTATATATAATCCTCTGGTTATATAATAGCAACTATTTAAAACTATATAAAACTGTTTATAACTATCCGCTATAATTTACCAATATCTATTAGCTATAATCCACCAGTTTCTACTAGTTTTTACTAGCGCCGTAACACTATTGTCTAATTAAGGCTCTATACCTATATACTCTATAGGCGTTAAAATGGGCAGCAATTAATTAATAAGGAGGGGATAGTTAAGGGAAGAGGCTCTAAAACGTTAATTAGCTATAATGTATTTTATAAGCGAATTGCCCATATAAGCAAGTATCCACGCTAATTCCTTACTAAAATCTATAAAATTTATAATAAAATATCTTAACAACGACTGAATAATAATTTTTAAAAATTTAGAATTAAGCTTTTATATACACTTTAAGGCCTTTACTAAAATTATAAATTAATAGGACTGCTATTTTTAAGATATACTAATTCTATTTAAATTTAAAGGCTAAAACTTAATACTTTAATAATTATAAAGATTTATCCTATAAAAATTTAATAATTACTATTTTTTAACCAATACTTATAATCTATTAAATTTTTATAATTAATTATTTAGTCGTTGTTAAGATATTTCATTATAAATTTCATAGATTTTAGTAAGGAATTAGCGTAGATAACTCGCTTATGTAGGCAATTTGCTTATAAAATACGTTACTTCTAACGTTCTATTATATTAGCATTTTGTTAAGGTACTAAGATCCTAGAGGCCTCCTAATAGGATTTTAATTGTCCTAGAGGTCCTAAAGGTCCTAGTAGGCTCCTAGTAGGCTCCTAATAGGATTTTAATTTTCTTAATTATGCTAGTTATCCTAATAGGCTCCTATTAAGATCTTTGATTTTCCTAATCGTTTTATTAGGGTTCTGTTAGGTCCTAATAGGCTTTTAATAGGAAACTAGTATTTTTTAATCGTCCTATTAGGTTCCTAGCAGGATACCGCCTAAGCGACACCCCTCTTAATACCCCCCTTAAAGCGACACCTATATACATACCCCTTAAGCAACACCCCTAATGCGATACCCCCCCTACCTTAGGTGTGTGCGCGCGCGATATATAGAGCTATTAGGCGCGACACATAGTGCTATTAGGTCCCCGCTATATTCCTAATAGCCTATACATGTCTCTGCCATTACTTACCTATATATATATATATATGGCTACAAGACCTATATGCTAGATAAACGAATTAAAAAGGGAGATAAGCTAAGTCCCTATGCATCAATTAGATACCTAGTTAGCTATAATTTAACTAATATCTACTAAATCTGGATTCTAAGTCTCTATAAGGTTATTTAAACTAGAGACGTTATATTTAATAAGACCTCGTTTTATAACCCTAAGGGTTAAGATAGGCTTACTATAGGCAATCTTGTACGGAGTTTTCCACCCTAGTTACTTATTTAGGGTTTAATTAAGTGTATAACTAGCGGCAAGGAAAGCTTCTAGTCCTAAAAATAGGGGTAAAGAAGCCTCTAGCTGTATAGCCCTCGATCTTTCTATAAGGGTTCGTCTAAATTATTTAGCTCTGCTATTTTGTTCTTCTATATAAGGGGCTTAGCATTTAAAAGTAATATCTTTGTCTGCGCACTATATCTATAGGGTATCTCCTGTCTGTCTAAAAGCTCGATTATTATTGCTCCAGAAGAAGGTAATGTCTTAGTAGAATTGTATTTTAATTAAACAGTAAGTCTTTTAGATGGTAGGTAGGATAGTAGCTTTATCCTTATTTCTAGAGGTAAATACAAAATTAAATTTAAAATACGTGCAATAGAAATGCATAGCGTATCTATTGCTGTTGTATTTAGGTGCTTTAAGGTTAATAATATTAAATACTAGCCGTTTAAATGATGTAGTAGCTAGATATTTATATTTATGTCTTTAAGAGATCTGCTACATATACTTTGCTAATAAGTAAACTTTACATTCGATTTTTAGATTGCTGTTAAAATTTAAATTAGAATTATTTTAAAGGGTTATAAATGCGGAGCTATTAGTAGGGGTAGTAGAGGTTAATACTACTTACTATATACGGTAGTGCTCCTTAAATTCCTTAATTAGATCAATAATAGATAAGGCGTCTTTGTCCTTCCGTTCTTTATAAATAAGATCTACTTTTAGGGCTCCTACAAAGCTAGAAGAGATAGGCTTAATTACTTAAATATAATTATAGTGTAGCCTAAATCCTTATACATCTAGTAGCTTTAATTATTCCGTAAGTTTATAGACATTCCGCCAGCTATTTAACTATTTATTAATGCTCTGCTTTTTATTATAGGCTTTTAAAGCTATGTATTAATTAAGGACGTTATACTTTTAACCTAAAGTAGTAGGGGTAAGTATAGCCTTTAATGCTTAAAGCCGTTCGTGTACCGTATTAAGGCCGTTAATAAGTAAAAAGTAGGCTACTAATATAGTGCGAACGATATAGTTGCTAATATTATTTATAGCCTATTTTTGCTTCTTGTGTATACAGAGATCATCTTTATATTTAGCGTAGAGCTAGTTATAGGCAGTAAGCTTAATTTGGTCTAGTTAAGCTATTAATATAGTATTAGGAAGTACGTTCGCTAGTATAGGTTAATATAGTGGTTTCAGCTTTAGAAACTCGTCTTTTTGGATAGGTTAACATACTACTATACCTCGTTAGTTTTAGCTATGTCTTAGATGATAAAAAACCATTAAATCCAATTAGATGGCTTATTAAAGATAAGGTTAATTTTTAATTCGATAAAGGTCGTTATTTTTAGAATTTTAATAGGTTAGGCAGGGTCCAATTAATATCTTAGCGAAAACCTTATTTTAACGTTCCGAACTTTTAATTTAATTCATTAGTTCGTTTATTAGTTAGTTATACGGTTATTAGTTAGGGTCAACCATCCGTTTATTTAATTGGTAAAGAAGCTTAAGATACTTATAAAGGTAGTAGAAGTAGTGACTTTCTAAATAAGGTAGTAGATTAATTGCTTAGTAAGTAGTGTAGTCCAGGCTTATAATTATAAGCTTTTATAGTGTAGGAAATAAATAAGTAACTTAATTGTAAAATGTAGCTCTAGAGCCTCTCTATATATATAAGGAAGGTATTAAAATAAATAAAAGGAGGGACTAATATGTAACTAAAATAGCGCGATATAAAAGTAATACGCAGTTAATACGTAGGCGATACGTAAGTAATACGTTAGTATTTTAGTATAGTACCAGTAGTTGGTTACAATAGAAGATATATAGTTAATTATCTCTTTTTTAGAGAGGAAGGGGTTTATTAAGTCCTAGGTATATTATAGACATAGGTATATTTATACATCCCTACTAGTACGGCTATTTTAGCTTAAATAATAGGGAAGTAATTTGTATTAACTTTAAGCTTATTTTATAGCTAAAGCTTCTAATTATTATATATAGGATTAGTTCCATCTATAAGCAATAGGGGGTTTATAACCTTCGCGGACCGTAATAATACTAATATTATCTATTAAGCTAGGGCCTTAAGGACTATAGTAAGTCTCTAGGTATTTAATAACTTATTACTAAGTATTAGGGTATATCTAGTTTTAAGCAGCTCTTAAAGTTATTTAATTTTAATATTAGCTACTATAAGCTCTACCTAGGGGTCTAAGTTAGTTACTAATTTGCTATTAGAGGTAGTTAAGGGTCCTATAGCTACTTTACTAGCCACCACATATTTTAGTATAGTAGTAAAGGTATTAGGTAATTTCGGGTAATTTCTTTAGGGGTTTTAATCTATACGTATTTAGTTTTTAGGGTTCTATCCTATTCTTAATTCTAGTAATATCCTTAAGGTCCTATTTTATGTCTTTATCCTATTTATAGTCTTATAGATATATTTAAGTTCCTTCTTAGGAAGAAAGAGTAGTATAAGCTTTAAATAATATTAGCGACTTAGTTAATTAAGGTATAAGTATAGCAAGAGGAACGCGTAAGCCTATATAATTAGATTGTCTATACACAAGGGTCTAAAGCTAGAGAAAGGAAAGGAGATGAAGAGTAGCGCCACTTAATATTTTATAAGATCTTCGCGTTACGTAACCATAAAGTTCTACCATTTTCTGCCATTTTCTACTAGTGCTGTAATATTATAGGCCTCTCCTTTTCCTAACTATTAGCTACTAGATCATATTTATACTTAGTTTATTTCTTTTCCTCTATATACTATAGATATATATTCTCTAAATATTCCTACTACTATTATCTATTTAGGCATTTTTCTATAAAAAATCTTTTTTATTAAAGTATTAAGTTATCTAACTCCTAAACTTCTACTAGGTGCTAGCTATATATATACTTAGTATTTCTATACTATTACTTATCTAGTGCCTAATATGTTCTTATTAGATATCTTCAATTTTTCTCTTTTAGGTTTTTATGTATATTATATATATTATCTATAAAAACCAACTACCACATATACAACCTTACTAAAAGGTAGCGCCGCACTTCCAAACTTACGTATACCTATCTTACCATTAAAAACTATCTTTTTTCCCACTCCTAAAGCCTAATTCCGCCTACTTAGTAAGCTAGAGGTGGATCTATTCTCTCAGTTACCCCCTTTTACCTACAATAAAAGACTTGGTAAAAGGGGTCCTAGCTTATAAGCAAAGCACGAATAGGAACACCAAAACTACAACCCATAGACTTTTCCTAGGTTTTTCTTCTATAGAAAGTAAAAGCCTAATAAAATAGGGGGCGTAGGTACTTTTCTATATCTCCTTTAGTCGGATTTTCCTTAGTAAGAGAAGGATTGCCTTTTCGGGCTTTTCTGCTAGTAAAAGCCTAACAAGTCCTTTTTTTTAGTAGTTTTTTCTACTTCTAAAAAGAGAAGAAAATAACTACACTAGTCTTTTTTAGCTAGTTTTTCTACTACCTTTTAGTCTAATTTCCCCAGAATCTCTCTAGTAGAGATAGTAAGGAAAAAGGATATAAAAGGATAGTGAAAACTAGCAAGGCTTTTTACCTAGTTTTTCACCTCTATGACTAGGGGATAAGAGACCTAAGGAGGTTATTATCCACTAAAAAAACTAGGAAACCCCTCTATAAGCTATAAGCTACAAAATGTTAAAGGACTCTACAGCTACTAAGCCTAAAAAGCCTCCTAAAGGTAAAAACAATATAGAGATAAGTGACGACGAATTCTCGTCTACCTCATCTACCTCTTCTTCTTCTTCTCTCCTGTCTTCTCCCTGCCCATCTAGGAAAGACGTAGGAAAAAAGAGTAAAAGAAAAAGAAGCTCCATACAATCTTCTCCTAAAAAAGAAAAAGAGAACTAAAGAAGAAAACCACTTATACCTAAGCCTATTTCGGCTAGTATACCTTCTTCTACCTTTTCTCCAAAACAATACTTATAAATAGCTCTATATAACCTAAACCAGGCCTATATAGGGCTAAAAAAAGGAGAAGAAAAAAAAGAGTAAGTTAAACTATTAGGGGACTATATACAGAGTACCCTAGTAGGAGAAAATCCTTTTATAAAGGAAAAAGAAAGAAAGGAAAGAGATATCCTAAAAGGACTAGTAGAAGAAGTAAAAGCTCTTCGTAAGGAGGTAGCTCCAAAAACCTATACAGAAAAGCTAAAGAAGGGCCTCGCTGCTTCCTCCTTTACTCCTCCTTCTTCTACTACTTCTTCCTCTCCTCCTATAACACTTTCTTCCTCTCCCCCCTCCTTATTTCCCCCCACTAGTAAGATAACTAGTAGTACTACTAGTTCTACTAGCCCTACCCCTACTAGAGGAAAGAAGAAGCAGCTATAAGAAAGGAGACTAGTCCTAGTTACAGACCAAAAGGACCAGCCTCTAGATATCTTCTCTCTACAAAATTAAGTTAATTAACTATTTATATCCAAATTACAAATAGAGAAGCTAGTAATAGCTACTATAGCTAGAACTAGAGAAAAGCAGAACATTCTCCTTATAACTATAGAAGAATATAATGTAGAGTTTCTAGTTAAATATAAGGAAATCTGGTCTAACTACTTCTCCTTTAAAAGGGAACAAAAACTAGAGCCCTAGGCTTAGGTAGTAGCTTACAGCGTCCCTATTCCCCCCTTTCTAGAAGAAGGAGGCTCTAAACTTCTAAAAGAAGAAATAGAGACCTTTAACCCTATTAGAATACAGGGACTACCTAGATAGATCTTATCTAGAGAAAAGAGATATAATCCACAAACTAGGTTCGGCTCTATAGTTTTTGCTATAGAAAACGAGGAGAAAAGATAGGAAATCCTTAAGTAAAAGGAAATCCTAATTGCAGGGTAGCTACTAAGGTAGTTAAATACCTAAAAGTCTCTCTTACTATACAGTGCACAAGTTGCCAAAAATTTGGCCATATAGGAGATAGATGCTCTACTAGGGCCTATTGATTTTGTGCAGTGGCATATCTATCTAAAGACCACTCCTATTCTATTTATAATATTATAAGTAAACCTTACAAGCATACTACCCCTCTTTGTAGTAATTGTAAAGAAAAACACTTTGCTAATAGTAAAGACTGTAAGTCTCTTAAAGCAGCTAAACTAGTACACTAATAAGTATAAGCTTAGAAGGTTCTATATAGGAAGAAGAAGAGATTTCTCTAGTTTCTAAAGCTAGAGGAGAAATCTCCTTTATATACTATAATGTAGGAAAAAGACAAGAAGCACAGCAAACCCTACTAAAAATAGGATTTAGGAGAAAAACGGATATTATCCTAGTACAAGAACCTAGTACCTAGAAAGATAGACAAAAAGGATCCTACTTCTCTATTCTACATCCTGTATTTAACCTTATTCTCCCTAGTAATTTAGCTATTCACCCTAGAGTAGCTATTTATATAAGAAAAACTAGTTCTAGTGTCCTATAATATAGAAATAGGGAAGATATCTACAAAGACACAGATATTATAGCATTAGAAATCTATAGCCAACTTAAAAGATTTCTATTGTTTAATGTCTATAACGAGAGATAACTAGGCGAGAGCTCTAGAACCTAAAGAAATAGTACGAGTACTATCTCTAGGACTATTCTAGAACTAGAAATAGACCTCCCTTTTATACTAATAGGAGACTATAATCTACATTATATACAGTGAAACGCGCTAGCTAGGAATCTAACTAGAGAGGCTAAAGAACTAGTAAACTAGCTAGATAAATATAACTACTAACTACTAAATTTAGACAAATAGACAGGGACCTTCTATAGATCTAATATAAGGGAAAAGTCTATTATAGACCTAGCCTTCTACTTAGGAAACTTTTAAGAAAATACCTAGGATAATTAGACTATAGTAAAAGAAACAGGATCTGATTATAAGACTATAGCATTCTCTTTATTTACTAGAGAGACGCAAAGATATCTAAACCCTCTTTAAGAAACTCCTTTCTCTATAAAAAAGGCAAACTGAGGGCTTTTTTCTACTTCTTTAAAAGAGTAAGTTCTATAGCTAGAACTAAAAGCGAAACTTTTAGTACTAGAGGAACTAGTAGGAGAAAACCCTATATAGAGATAGGAGGAAAAGGTCCCCTAGCCTCTCTAGAAGATTCTTATAGACCTAGGGATAGAAGCTTAAGTACACTAGCAGATAATCTAGTAATAGATTTAACTAGCTGTATAAAGCTAGCAGTAAAGAAAGCTATCCCTAGATCTAGAACCTATAAATTTTCTAAACTATAGTGGAATAAAGAGCTTCTAAAGAAAAGACAAAAAATGGCAAAACTAGGAAGACTTTAAAAGGAACAACTTACTAGAAGTTCAAGGCTAGAAGCCTATAAGGAAGCTAAAAATCAATACTTTTACGCGATAAGAGAAGCTAAGACTAGCTGCTAGAATAGCTTCCTAGAAAAGGCATAAGGAAAGGAGGTCTTTACTACCCTAAGATATATAAAGGAGAGAACATTACGAATAATCCCTAGTCTACAGTATAGCAAAGACGGGACTACTAGACTAGTAGAAAGCTTTAAGGACTAGTATAAAGCTTTTATAACTACTTTATTCCCTAGACGCGGCCGCGGGGGGCGGG
>Ga0307515_10021297_pt1 | contig 11503 bp, 6 predicted proteins | sample 17_EM_MG_FD_194513 | JGI IMG/M metagenome (GOLD analysis project Ga0307515, IMG submission 194513) | Populus trichocarpa ectomycorrhiza microbial communities from riparian zone in the Pacific Northwest, United States - 17_EM | ecosystem: Host-associated > Plants > Roots > Unclassified | place... | reverse complement strand
GCCTAATAGATTAACTCTAATTATATTCTAAGAATTACTATAAGGAAGGAACTATCTAGGTAGGGATTAAGGGTCCTTAAATACACAACCGTACTCCTATAAAATCCTTCTTATACGTAATATACGTGTTATATATAAGGTACATAAGTTCCTCTCGTTCCTCTTGTTTAATATATAGCATGTTATATAACCTTAGTTACTATTCCTTATTATATAGCTCTACCAGATCTATCTTAGATCGTACTCTTATTAACTAACTAGCTTCTTTTAACTCTTCTCTAAGTAGTTATAGCATTATACTTAAAGCGTCCGTAACACCATCTCCCTCCTCTTTATCTTCGTCCTTAAAGATTTCTAGTATCTCTAAGTTGTTTACTAAAGGTGTAATATCCATCTAATTAATTTAGTTAATGTTGTTACTTATTATACCTAAAGCATCCTCTTCTTTATACGCGTAATGTTATACCCGTACTATTACTGCCATATTATCGCTTGGTGAAATTATATCGTTTCTATATTTACGTTATGCAAAAGAGGGGTTAGTTTATGTTATATTGGCGAGTCCTTTATCCCAGTAACCCTCTTTTTATTTAAAGTGCACTAAAGTAAACATTCGGTCGTCCTATAATGTTCGCTTTACTTCTAACGCTAAGTATACGCGTCCTATAACTCTTAGTAGTCTTTAAGTTCCCTAAGTAATTTATTATAGGGTCTCGTGTTTAGTCTACTACTATAAAACTTAATAGTGATCTAGCGCAGGCTTTTGCTAAGCTTAAGTATTCCTATAATACTAAGCAGAAGGCCCTAGATACTTATATTGCGGCGTTTACCTAGCTGCTTTGTTTTAAGAAAGTGCGTAAGAAGGTTCGTTCTAAGAAGTAGAAACTTATAGAATAGGGTCTATAGGAACTTAATAATAAAAGGACGGTCCCTTTTCTAATAGAGAAGGAAACAGATCTAAATAGCTCGGCAACTGCTCTTCTTAGGTCCCCCTTAGGTGACTTATTCTTTTACAATCCTTCTTTATTAATGCTGCCTAACCTAATTTCTTCTGATACTCCTGTACCTTTCTTATAGCATTTTTTAAATTCTCTAGTAGCTCCTAGGTAGTCTTATTATAGCCTATCCACTTAACCTTATACTATATTTTGTTATCAATGTCCTTATAACTAACGATCTTTAAAACTTGCTATTTATCCTCTTCTTATCCTTTATACATGTCTACTTTATAAACTAGTGGCTTAATATTCCTATATACTAGCTCTAGCATTACGATATACTATATAGGGTAGATCTTTATTCTGGCTAGTAGGTTTAACTTAAACATAACTAGTAAAATCCTTTATATAATTTTAAAAGGTCCTAGTTTAATATAGTCCAATTTCTTGCTTAGTTATCGGCTCTTGAAATTTTTATATAGTAGCTATACTTTATCTCCCTCCTTAAGATCTGGTCCCTTAGATCTCCTTATATTATAGTACCTTTTTATTTTATTTTATACTTTCTTTACTAATTCTATAAGGTCTATATAAAGATTTATACCTGAATTTGGAGCTCTTGCTGCACCCGGCCCAAAAAAGACCAAAACCAACCAAAAGAACCCTGAAAAACACCCAGAGAATCCCCCTAAGATGCATGCATCGCAGGGGAGGCACACGTCAACCGACGGTGGTTCGCACTCGCGCGCGACCGCCAGATCCACGCCTAACAACGGCCCTCCATAACAAAGACGGGCGAATACCACACTATAAAGCGGAAATACCTCTATTAAGAAGGCATCTAACAAAATATAAAGCTTACTAAACGCGTCTAGTATCCAAAATTATGGGGGAGTAACCATTAGCTATAACGAACTAATGTAGCTAGTAGAATAGCTCCGCCAGTCTAGCGAGCCCTAGGCGCCCCTCTAGCAAACCCTTAACTAAATCCTCTAATAGCTAAGCAAAATTAAAAATAAACAAAACCCTTTCTTACCGGCGAACCGCACCTAGGCCGCTATAGCTGCGCTTCTATAGCATAGGGAACCTACCCCCCTTAAGATAATAACCGGGTATATAATTATAATATAACTAAATATAGAAAAAGCAGAGGAGCTTAGGGGATAATTAGAAATAGAAGTCCTTATAGAAATTCGTAAAGAGGTCTATAACGCAGTTACAGTCCAACACCTTAGGAGCGGAGATATTAGAGTCACCCTAAAGAACTAATAGGTAAAGGAACGAGCCGTAAAAGTAGGGGATAGGCTAGGAGAACGAATTGGTATAAAAGTGCTCCGTGAAGATTACCTAGTTAAAGTCCTAGCGGTTCCTATAAGCCTTAGGGTAGAAAAGGGACGCTAGGCGGACAATATAGCAATTATATAGGAGATAGTAAAGCAAACAGAATACCTTATACTAGGTCTTAAGATCACCTAAATTTAATAGCTTTAATAGGAAAATGCAAACTAAGTAAATAATAAAAATAATAAGAGGATATAAGGGTCGCCAAAGACTCGCTAGAGAGACGCTAGGCGAACGCATAGCTCCCTTATTATTAGTATATATACACTAGGAATGCAAAAACTCCTTATCTAAAAAGAAATAATTATAAATAGCCTTATATATAATACAAGGCTCTACAACTACAGACTACGCCTAAAATGATGCTACTGCTGCGTATAATAGGGATACACCTAATCCACATGCGCAGCATAGGTGTGCTACGGCCACTATGTAGGCCCCTATAATATAAGACACTGCTTAAATTAAGACTAAATAAAATGTGTAAACTGCCACCGAAGCACATATAAGGCGTAGGAGAGAGAAAACTATATTGAATATAGGAGACGGAAGGTAAGGGCTTAATAGCTACGGGAATAACTATACGCTAGGTTAGACGAATGGAAATAATAGGCGATAAGTTAGGGAGACGTAGGTGCCTTCCTAGCGTTCCCTACCTTTAATATTAGGGGGCTAGGCTAGCTATCCCAAGCCTTAACGGGCTAGAAGCGGCGCTGTGCGATATTACTAGACCGTATAGGGATATAAAGGTTATAGGGGACACAAGGGAGAGAACGCCCTGTAGGAAGACCCCTATGGACAGCTATAGTAAGCTTAAGACCAGGACAATTAAGAATTAGATTTAACGCGGCAAATATAATATTCGTAGCCGACCTATAAAGGGCCTATAGTTGACTAGTAGGGGAAGAACCGGAGATAATAACAAACTTAGATATAAAAGCGCTAGTAGGAATACAAGATATAGGAATAAAAAGCTTTATATAAAATAAGTAGCAACTAGGGTATAGATATAAGAGATAAAAGTACTAAATATCCTAAAGAAAGTGGAAATAGAAGAAGCGAGGAATAAAGGAGAGGCGAAGAACCCTTACTGGGGGTCCGCCACCTATCTATTATATAGTATAACTACAGCAATATAAACTACCGCCTTATAAGGCCCCTACTAGACAGTCTAGACCTAAAGAAATACTATATCCTTACCATATAAGAGCCGTACTATAATACCTATATATAATTAATATACTGCCCCTAAGGATTCCAGCTCCTATATAAACCAAAAGCAGCTACTTACGTGTGCTTTATAATTAGCAAGGCTATTAGCCTGTCCTTATAGTTATAGTAGGCAGTTAACCTAGATATTGCAGTTATAATAATCTAGATATATAGGGGACCGGTATAAATTATTAATGTATATAACCCTAGGGTTAAAGGGGTCCTATAAATAGAGAACATTATATTAGTAATAAGCTTACTAAAAACCGAAGGTATAGAGTCTATCCTACTAGGAGATATAAACCTTTACTACCCGTGGTGGGGGGGTATTTATGTTACTGCTAAACGACAGGCGGAGTGCCTATTAAAAGCTATAGATACCTAGGGCCTTAAGTTAGCTACCCTTCTAGGAGCAACTATATAGTAATAAGAATCCTCTAGAAGTATAATTGACCTTATATTTATAGACGAAGGCCTATACTAGAGACTTAAAAGGTATAACTCTAAAGAAGAATAGGCATTTACTTTAGACTATATCCCCATCTAAATATAGCTAGATTTGGATATTAAGGCGTAACTAAGTAGCAAAAGATACGTAATAAGGAAGCTTAAGATAGACAGTTTCCTTAACACAGTTAAATAATAACTTTAAGACTTAGAAGAAATCTACCCAATACCAAACAAGCGAGGCTTATTAGCTACCCCTAAGGAAATCGACTAAAAACTAGAAAGGATCTAGGCAGCAATTAAAAATGGGCTAGAAGAGCACTACCCGGTCTTAAAACCGGGCCCCTATACATAATACGCATGGTCCGCATAATGCGCGGTTCTTATTACTAGCTAATAATAAGTAAGAAGGAAATATATAAGTAGCTATAACCCCGAAGATAAGAGATAATATAAAGACACAAGAAATTAGTTAAAGAATACCCTAAAGAAAGAAGCAAGGAATAACTAAAGACGGTTTATAAATAAGCACACTTTTAACCTAAGCCTCCCCTATAACAAGGGCCTTTAGGCTATAGCAAAATAGGTAAAGAAAAAGGTAGGGCGTTTAGTAGAAGACTTATACCTACTACCCCTGCAAAGAGTAGGGGAACCACAGGCTACTAATAACAATAATAAGAAGGCAAAGATCCTTATAGAAAGGTTCTTCCCCTAACCGGCTTTAGCAAACCTTAGCGATATTATAGGTAAAACACCGGTAACTCGCCTAAGGGTTAATAGCGACATAATAACAGAGGAAATGGCCAGAACTATTAGCCGCCTCTTAAACAATATAGCACTAGGACTAGATGGGATTCTAAATAAGGCCTTAAAAACCTATGGACCACTTATAGCACCCTAGCTTATAGATATAGCTAGAGTATGCTTTACTATAGGCTACTACCCGCGACTTAAAAGATTTATAATAACGGTTATTCTATGGAAAGAGGGTAAAGCAGATTACTTAATCCCAGGAAGCTACCGCCCTATTGCCCTAGAAAACACCCTTAGTAAGATCTTAGAAAAGGTAATAGCGGACCATATAGTAGACACGGTAAAGGAACACGCCCTACTACTACAAAGCTAAATAGGGGCAAGAAAGAACCGCTTAACGCTATTAGTACTTACGCTACTCGCTACTACCATTAAATCTATATAGGTGATGCGAAGGGACTTTATAGTATTAATACTTAGCCTAGATATTAGTAGTGCCTATAATAATATACCCTACGAGCGCCTCCTATATATCCTTAGGGCAAAGGGCTTCCTAGAATGGATTATATAATTTATTTAAGGGTTTATAGGCCAGAAAGAAATATTGCTAGTCTTTAGTGGATACTAGAGCCCCCCTATCGCAGTTGCAACAGAAATACTATAAGGATTACCCCTCTCGCCTATACTCTTCCTTTTCTTTATAAGCAACTTACTAGACTCCTTTAAGAAAGGGGCGACTTAGGGGATAGGCTTTGTTAATAATATAAACCTAATTATATACGGGCCAACAGCCGTAGAGAACTGCAGAATACTAGAGAAAGCCTATAATACCTATATAGAATAGGCAAGACGATATAGAGTCTAATTCTCACCAGAGAAATACTAGCTAATCCATTTTATAAGAAAACGTAACCAATCTGCAGATCTCTAGCATGTAATTTATATTTAAGGCTTTAGGGGTTAACCAGTTTAGGGCCTAAGGGTATTAAGAGTATAGGTAGACAGTAAGCTTTAGTAGAGCGTATATACAGCGCAAGCAGCCCGTAAGGGCTAAGTACAGTACATTACATTATCTAGGATCGTCAATTCTATATAGGGTCCATGCTTTTAGAGGTTACGCCTACTATATATAGTAGTTGTCCGGCCTACTATAACGTATAGATCTAGTATCTAGGCTATTAGTGAAACTAAGAAGGGCCCCCCTAAATTACTCCTTAAACCACTCTAAAAGGTCTAGATAGTATGCCTTTAGAGTATAATAGGCGGGTATAAGCAAACGGCCGCAGCACTCCTTAAGAAGGAAGCCAATATCCCCCCCCTATAACTATATATTAAAGCCGCCGCAATATAAAGGGCGCAAAATAAACACAACTCTAATATTATAAAGTATATCAAGATACGCTTAAATAAACTATAGAGGGACCCTAGGGCGCCTTGTAGGAGAACAATCTAATAACCCTAAAGTAGGGAAGATATACTAGAGAAACAGGTAAAGAAAGCAGAAGAAGAATAGTATAGTATTAGGGCCCAGGCCTATATAGAGGAGAAAGGGAGACGCGTAAGAGGCTAATAAAGATAATAGCAAGAAAGAGAAAGGAGCTAAAGTAGAGTATAAAAAAACGTCGGGAAACTAGTAACCGCAATATAATACTAGTTAGACTAGCGCTAAAGAGGTATATAGGAGTTAAAGGTATAGAGGCTAACTTAGGCAAAAGTAACTGTCTGAACGAGTTTGAACGGGAATTTATGGACGCAATCACGTGAGCTAAGCGAGCTCAGGAAACCCCTTAAATTCTACCACTTTATGTACGATTAGAAGAACAAGTCACCACCGTCTAAATAAGCATATAATACTACACGTATTTCGTGCCCCTAGACACGACTTACTTATACCATTAAATTGGTACCAACACTGATTAGTGAGCGCGCACAGATCAGGAGATACGCACTTGCTTGGAAGACGTTTACGCTCCACCTTGCAAGCCCCTATTTCAGTTAAAGAGAATTAAAGTACTCTAGATTTGGAAGACGTCTAACGCTCCACCTTACCTAGAATTACCTTGAATCTACCCTGGTTTTGGAAGACGTTTACGCTCCACCTTAATTAGAGATATTGACCACTATACCAGTAGTTAACGCGACCATGTTAAGAACGCGATCACTAAGAACGCGACCACCTCGAACCCCAACCCTTACCACACCCCACCCTAATACCTCCAACCTCTGTTAAGACCCCTTACAAAGACCCCTTACCCTTCTGCGAACTACTACGGACCTGTTAAGACCCCTTATGGACACCCTTACCCTTCTACAAACCACCACGGACCCGCTAACTGCCTTTACGGACCCTACAAGACCTCTACTACCCGCTACGTACTACACCACACATATAGTATAGCAGATATTAGTAAGCAGATTGATAAAGGCCAAAAGAAGTGGAGCCAGGGAGTTGACCTTACGTCTATAAATAACGTTAATGACTATATTAAGTTTAAAGTCATTAAATACGGATATTACAAGTTTACAAACTTTAATATATGGGAGCTATACTAGGAAGATTTTATAGACTTTACGGAAGCTATTCTTAAGGCTTGCAACCCTACTGCTATCTGTAACCTACGAACCCTTTTACGTTACTAAGGTGTATAGGTTAAAAAGGATAAACGAGTCACTGTTGCACGGTCCTTATATAATATAATACAGGAGGAAGACTAAACGGAATGGACCAAAGAGGAGATCCTAGACCATATTAATACTAATGGATTCTTTGCCTCTATAAAACTTAACGGGGTCTTTATAGGACCTTTAATATATATAAATCCACCATTGCCTGGAGAAATAGGACTTTTGCTATACGCAACGTCACATTCTTAATTTGCCCAGCAGCCTACTTAGCAGCCTACTTAGTAGCCTGCCCAGCAGTACAACCCTTGGCAGATTAGCTAATAGCAGTATACCCTATAGTAGAACGGTTCTATGGAACGTCCTAGGGGGGTAGTTATACTAAAGGAAGAGCTGGATGAGACATTAAAGGAAGAGACTATTAAGATGTTAGATAAGGACGAGACACAGGTAGACTCTGGTGGAAATTGATAGGTAGACTCTAGCGGAAATCAAGATTAAGCGACCGATTAAAAGGAGCTTAACCCTCAAGACAATGCTGTAATAGGCCCGCAAGCCTCGAAGGACGATCCTCTACCCAACCTACCTACCCCAGCTACTACAACTGCTCCGTTTACACAAGCTCCGTCTATATAAGTCCCGTCCGTACAAGCTCCGCCTACACAAGCTCCGCCCCTATAACCTCCGTCCGCGCAACCTCCGTCCGCATAAGCTCCACCCCAAGCTCCGTCAGCGCAAGCCCCGCCTGTATAAGCTCCGCCCGCGTAAGCCCTACCCGCACAAGCCCCGCCTATATAAGCTCCGCCTGTACAAGCTCCGCCCGCGCAAGCTCCGCCTATACAAGCTCCGTCCGTATAAGCTCTACCCCAAGCTCCGCCCGCATAAGCTCTGCCTGCGCAAGCTACGTCCGTATAAGCTCCACTGTAACCTCCGCCTATGTAACCTCCGTCTACGCAACCTCCGCTTGTGCAAGCTCCGCCCATACGAGCTCCGTCTACACGAGCTCTGTCTATACAAGTCCCGTCCGTACAAGCTCCGCCTATGTAAGCTCCACCTACGCAAGCCCCGTCCGCGTAAGCCCTATCCGCGTAAGCTCCGCTAGCTTTACTATCTTCGTTAATTAAAGCTAAGGAGCCACGGCAGCTAAGCTCGTACGAACCTCCGCAACCTACCCAGCAATTACTACCTGCGGCAACTGCCTCTACCCTACCCCCAGCAAACCAACCTACGTATAACCCCTGCCCTCCCTAAAACGAGACCTCTATAAAGGTAAAGTAAAACGAGCTATATAAGGCAAAGCCTATAGCTAAGGAGCACCGCCGCTACCGCCAGCAGTACTAAAATCCACTGCCTATAGCGCCGTTTCGGCCACCTATCAGCCGAAAAGCTATATAGAGTCTTTAAACACCAAGGGAGGTAGTATAACTTACCTAGTTAAAACTAAATACTCCTAGTGTTGTAACAAGACTAATAGAGCACGTATGGTTTATCTACGGCCCATCGGAAGGCCGTATGGTTTATTTACGGCCCGCCAGAAGGCCGTATGGTTTGTTTATAGCCCGTTAGAAGGCCGTACGGTTTATTGTATAATTCATCTTACGGACCGTAAGCAGGACTTACGGCTAGCTTAAAGCACTGTACTTCGGGAGGATTTCTTACGCATTTCCTTTATATTTTATAGTTTTATTTTTATGTATTTCTTTTATATTTTACAGTTTTATTTTTATATATTTTGTATTTTACAGTTTTATTAAAGTAAATTACGGAGGCTATATATAAGCGGTTTTCACTTTAAGTACCGCTAGTATATAATTATAGCATAGCACCTATTGTACGGAGGAATTTCCTATATATTTCTTTTGTATTTTACGGTTTTATTTCTTAAATTCTTTTGTATTTTATAGTTTTATTTCTTATATATTTTCTCTTATATTTCACGGTTTCATTAAAGCAATTACGGAGGCTATATACAAGTTGTTTCATTTTTCAAGTACTACCAGTGTCTAAACGAGTTTGAACGGGAATTTATGGACGCAATCACGTGAGCTAAGCGAGCTCAGGAAACCCCTTAAATTCTACCACTTTATGTACAATTAGAAGAATAAGTCACCACCGTCTAAATAAGCATACAATACTACACGTATTTCGTGCCCCTAGACACGACTCACTTATACCATTAAATTGGTACCAACAGTAACCTAAGCTATAGCATGGTTAACGCTATAGGGGGTAAATACTTAAGGGCTCTAAGAAGGCCTAATAAAGGCAGAAAATATAATGGTAACACTCTTAAGAACAGAAATAATAGGATTAAAAGACTGGCTCTACTAGGTAGGCGTTCTAGTAGGTAGCCTAAGATGCGAATATAGCTGGCTAAGACAGACACCAAAATACGTAATACTATTATGCCCCTTACGCACTAACTAAGGAGTAATACTTTTAGCAGCTAGCACAGAAAACTATAATACACTGCTCTTAACATAAAAAGGTCTTAAGGCGGTTACTTAGTAGCTTATTAGCTAAAATATATTAAACCAGTTCCGGGTTATAAGGGAAATAGTAATAGAAGGTAAGGGGGTAGGTATTAGGCGCCCCCTAATAACTCTATAGTAGTAAAGTAAAGTTTATAATACTAGCGCGTTTATAGGTTTGTTACAGCAGTAGTAGTTCCTAAAAAGGTTAAAAAGTAAGGTAGTAGAGCACTATAGGTAACTTGTAGGCGCCTTGCAGGCGCCTTGTGGGCGAGTCCTAAAAGGCAGGGAGATAGATTACGGGGTTTTCTTAAATAGAGTTTTCTCCCCATATATATATAAGGAGTAGTCCGCGTGGGCCTAATAGGGATCCAAATCGGACGTTAAGTAATGAATAATAATAATAATAATATAAAGATTTATTAATATTTTTATTCTTTCTTTAGCTATACTATTTGTTTTCTTTACTTATTATAGTAATAATAATATTCTTAGCTCGTATCCATAATTTGCCTTAAATAGTAATATGCCTATCCCTTCTTAAGGTGTTGCGTTATATGTAAACTATATAACTAGTAATAATAATACCTAATTATTCTATGCATGATTAATATAGTGCCTTAGGTACTGCTCTAGTATCTAGTTTAATCTTTCCATTTAACCGTCTGTCTGCGGATAATATACGGTAGAAGTTGCTACTTAAACTCCTTATTCCACTAAGAATACCTCCTAGAATACTGCTATAAATCTTAAGTCTCTATCCGATATAATTTTGCTTAGTACTTTATACCTTATAAATACTTCTTTAATATAGATTCTAGCGACATCCTCTACTGAGATTTCTTCTATGCATGCTATAAAGTATCCCCATTTTATAAGCTTATCTACTATTACTAAGATTGCGTTATAATCTTATTTAGTAATAGAATTTCTTAATCTTAGCAATTTAATAATAAAGTCCTATAATATAACTTCCTATAGTCTCCAGGGTGGTTTTCGATAACTTATTATCGATAAGATCGATTAATAATCGTTATCAACGATCATCGATTATTATCGATTCTTATCGATAATTCTCACTATTTAATTAAATTTTCTAAACTCCTTCCTTTTTAAATATTTTGTATAAATTCTAAATTTTAAAGTTAATTAATTTCTTTTTATACCTTTAACTACCTATAATTTAATTAAAACTGTATTAAATTTTTTTTAAAAAGGGGTAGATTTACGCGCACGGAAGCCCTGCGTACGAAGGCTCTGCACGAAGCTCTGCACGAAGCTCTGCACGAAGCTCTGCACGAAGCTCTGCACGAAGCTCTGCACAAAGCTTTTATATAGAGCCTCTGTAGTAGAGCCGTCGTTCGCAGAACCGTCGTACGCAGAGCCTTTGTGCAGAGCCTCCGTATACAGAGCTTCGTGCAGAGCCTTCGTAGTAGAGCCGTCGTTCGCAGAACCGTTGTACGCAGAGCCGTCTTGCAGAGCCTCCGCATACAGAGCTTTGTGTAGAGCCTCCGTACGCAGAGCTTCGTGCAGAGCTTTGTGTAGAGCCTCCGTACGCAGAGCTTCGTGCAGAGCTTCGTGCAGAGCCTCGTGCAGAGCTTCGTGCAGAGCCTCGTGCAGAGCTTCGTGTAGAGCTTCGTGCAGAGCCTCGTGCAGAGCTTCGTGCAGAGCTTCGTGCAGAGCCTCGTGCAGAGCTTCGTGCAGAGCTTCGTGCAGAGC
>Ga0307515_10021296_pt1 | contig 11503 bp, 3 predicted proteins | sample 17_EM_MG_FD_194513 | JGI IMG/M metagenome (GOLD analysis project Ga0307515, IMG submission 194513) | Populus trichocarpa ectomycorrhiza microbial communities from riparian zone in the Pacific Northwest, United States - 17_EM | ecosystem: Host-associated > Plants > Roots > Unclassified | place... | reverse complement strand
AACATTCTTCTGATGATGATAGGCATTTTGACTACGACTAAGTTAAAACATAACAATGTAAAAGTGATAATAAAATATAACAAGGCATTTTCTGATAATGACAAACTTTTTACATTCCTTACTTCAACATGTTCACATGGTAATATCTATCGATGTAAAAGGAATAACAAAATAGCTTTCCAATGTAGATATCTAAATGATTGAAATGTCACTCCTAATTTAAAAATAAAAATACAAAATTGCATCCCTGTATTTATTCGATCTAGGAATTGTTTGTGTATATACCTTGGTTAATAAAAGTTTATTTATCTTTAATATTTATCAAATATTTTATTAATGAATTTAGAGTACATATAAAATTTTAGGGACAAAAATGCTTTACATAGAAAATTATAAAAGCATTGTTCTTAAATGTTCCTGATCAATGCTCTATTAAAACTGAACATCAATTAGAGCTGTTGAGACTAGTACATATGATAGTTTCCCCTTTTTCTTTTTCTCTCTTTTTCTTCTTGCCCGAGCACACACATACACACTTACACACACACACACATACACATACACACAAACTTTTTACTGAATTCCCTCTATATCCCAAATAATAAATTTCATGTTCCCGGGATAAAATTCTTGGATCTAGAATATAAAATTTTTACTCGGGTGAATTTGAATTTCATTTAGTTACATATTAATAATTTTATTTCCAGTAACTCACATCCTTAATATTTTATTTACATTTTTGTATTTTTTTTACTTTTCAAATATATATATATATATATATATATATATATATATATATATATATTGTTTATGGTTCGTTCTAATGCTTATTTGGTACTTCTGTTAAATCTATTCTATAAGCACTTAGATTGCTTTTCTGTCTAATTTTCAATCGGGGTTTACAAGATTTCTAAAATTATCCTATATGTGATATTATTCAGGAGGGGAAATTGATATTTTTTCATATAGAGTTTTTGTATTTCTCTATAAATAGAAAGTTAAGTCTTATTTTATGTGAGTAGAGTATAACAGAAAAATATCTATAATACAAAAAAAAAAAGCTAGCACTTAAAGGTATATCAATATCTCTCTCTTAAAAAAGTTTAGGAGATTTCTCACTCATGATTCATGTTGATTACTATTAGAGACCGGAAACTTGAAGTAATTATTCAAAGCCAAAAATAATATTTGATCTTCAAGTAATCTTCATATAAACCCTAAACAACCTTAGATCTGTCTAATAAGAACCTTGGAACTCCTAAAAAAATTTAAATTTACAGTTTTTGTTGCATGTATGTGTTTCAGGAAACCCAACAAGAACCACTAGAAATTGGTCCGTATTATGCTATTGGTTGGATTATTTTTTTAATATATAAAAAATATCCAAGTATTACTAACATGTTTTCTAATAATATAAAAAAAAATTAATCTTGAACTAAAAATATGATGCATAAAAAACGAAATATTTCTTAAAAATTAATACGATGACATATTCAATGATATTGTGTTTTTAAATATTCAGATGATGATAGAAAACAAATTAAAATAAATTATGAAAGTCAATTCCTAATCAATTCAATGATGAAGAACAAAATTCAAAAATAAAATATTAAATTAAAAAAGGAAAAAAAATACCCGGGTTAACCTGCCAAAATACAACTCGAGTCATAAAATTATGAAAACCCCATAGAAAATAGATAAAACAAAATTTACAAGAGATCAATTTCCAATTGACCTAATATTGAATGATAAGTTCAAAAAAAAAAAACAAAAAAAAAAAACAAAACCCAAATCAACTATGACTTGGGTTATTAGACTATGATAACCTCATAAAAATCAAATAAAAAAATACAATGCTCTATTTCTAACAGATCCAATGTTAAAGGTATAAATCGGGAAAACAAATCTAAATTCATGAGATCATGATAACTCTATAGCAAGAAATTTTTTTAAAATAACATAATATTGAAGGATGAAATTGAAAAAAATAAAAATAAAAATAAGATTGAGTTGTTGGAGAGTGAAATTGAAAAAACAATATTGAATTAAAAAATACTAAAAATAAATCGAGTCAACCTACCAAACTTACAACTCATGAGATTAAGATAATCATATTAAAACAAATAAAAATATTTATGAATCTCAATTTCTAATTAACTCAATATTAAAGAATGAAATAAAAAAACAATTAGAAAAAAGTGGCAAAACAAATGACTCGAGTTAACCTGTTAAATTTATTATCTAAGTTATGAGATCAAGATAAATTCATTGAAAAAAAATCAAAAATAATTAAGAAACCCCACTTTTAACATATATAATATTGAAATTAAGGGAAACAATTTAAATTTATAAGACCGGTATTTAATTCTTATAAAAAAAATAAAATAAAAAGTATGAAACTCAATTTTCAAAATAAAATTAACTAAAAATCTAAATAAAAAATTGAGTTGTTGAAAGATAAAATAATAATAATAAAAAACACTAGTTATAATGTTTTGCAAGTATGATTACAATGATTTAAACATTTTTTTTAGTGTTTTGTTAATAAAATTAAAATCTTAAATTTCTATTGACTAAATCTGAAAGGTTTAACAAAAGTAAAAGAAAATGTCAAAAGTTATATATTTGTTTTCATATATAATTTCGTTGTCTCACTTTCAACTTTCATTTTATTTATTAGCATAACATAAATCGTAAATATTACTTCGGATAATCAATTTATCCATAACATAATGACGTGGCTCTTGTATTTGTTCTTTTTATTTACTATTTTTAATTTACATAAATTGGTTTAGATTAAACTAGTTTTTTCTCTAGAGTTCAAAACTATTTCAATTTAATTTTGTGATAATCAAAATAAATATTCCTAACAACTCCAATGATTTATACATTCTCAAGTAAGAAAATATATTTTTAGTCAAAATTTCCTTTTATTTTTACTCATGTATTTATTTTCTTTGTTTTTCAATAAAAATATGCATTTGTTTAATAAAAACTTATCATAGTTTCAATAAAAAAACAAAAATCATGTCTCAATATTTTCAACATGATTACACATAAAAATAAAAGAATAATTAATTTTAGAATATATATATATATATATATATATATATAATTGAAAATAAAAAATAAAAATAAAATATGTTATACCAATTTTTTGAAAACATTATGCATATTTTATTATTATATAATCATTCATAAAACAATTGCTAATATTGAAAAACAATATGCTAAGCCATTAACATTAGCAGGTATTAAGTTCTGTTTATTTTTTTGTTTTACTTTAAATTAATATTGTTTTTATGTTTTCATATCATTTTAATGCGCTGATGTTAGAAATAATTTTTTAAAAAATAAAAAAATATTATTTTAATATATTTTTAAATAAAAGACACTTTGAAAAGCAACCGCAACCACACTCTTAACACCCTCTTATTCAATGATGTGTGCATTTTTTTTTTCAACTAGGATAAGTTGGTTAAAATTTAATTGTTTATTAAAAATTAATTTTTTAAATATTTTTAATAGTTTTAATGTGTTTATATCAAAAATAAATTTTAAAAAATAAAAATATATATTATTTTAATATATTTTTAATGAAAATTATTTTAAAAAAATATATGAACATGCTCCTGACGATGAACTCATTACACATACATGATTTTTGAACCAGTAATACAGAAATAATTATAGAGAAATTTAGAAATTTGTTTCTTAAAAGTTAATTAATTTCGTAGCTAGCTATATATCCATGGTTTCTTCATTCAATTTGTAGTCACCCTGACCTCACCAGGAGTCATACTATCTTTTTCGCCTCTTTGTCCTTTATTATTTCATCTTCCAAATCTTGGCAGAAAATATTAAATTCTTTCTTCTTTTCTCTTTTTTACTGCATAATGCTCTCATCATCATTGATGAATTAAACCGTTTACTTAGATGCTGAGAGACTGGACCATTTGAATCTCTATTTTCTTTTCTCAATAATGCAAGTCTGTGATAGTTATGGGGCAACGAACTTGTGCCCTCTAACAGCGGGAAGCTCTCACTGCTACGTCCTTTTTATGTAATTTAGTTTCTTAAGACTCCTCTTTCTCACTTAACCTTTAGGTATATTAAGAATGGTGAAGGGTGAAACATCTAGGTGGTGGTTGAATAACAAGAACTTGGAACTAAAAGGTTTTTTTTTTTTTTGTGGTCTTAGATTCGAGCTTTGTGGTTGCTCATATGATGACCACTAGAGGCTTACATGATCGTTAACTTCAAGGCCCGTGGGATTAGTCGAGGTGCGCGCAAACTGACCCAGACATCCATGTTAAACTAAAAAAAAGAATGGTCAAGGTAATTAATTATGTTCTGAATTTATTTTTTAAAAATCATTAATTTAAATATTATAAATTTTAAAATTATTAAAAATTTATTTAATCGTTAAAGGATTCATCAGGTGTGAAAAGTTCAAAAAGAAAAAAAGAAAAAAAAAGAATGGTCTAGTGTGAAAAGTTCGAAAATCAATGGTATATAACTAGTGATTTTAGTTGTCCAATGTTTGACTTCGATATAGCTACTTGCAAGCTAGCTATCAGGAATTTGTGGCCATTAACGGAGACGGGGTCACATCTATGAATTCTCATCCATTTCAAACCGGGAATTTAAGCAATAAGACGAAGCGAGGGGACATGGTCACGGACATGCCATGTGCCGAGTGAGAGAGTTTGGAAGTCGAAGTTTGATCAAGTATGAACTACAGTCGCATTCAGGCAACTGCGGATTGAAACAACAACAAAATAAGGGTTGGACTTGTACCGCATGAGGACAGGATTTGATCATCACTTTCCATTTCTATGCGATGCTCACAAGTATTGTCTGGAAAGATTTTCATTTTGAAGAGATAACATATATGATTCGGTTATGCTCTTTTGATTTCTGTGCTAATGATCACCATGAGTCTAGAAGAGATTTCTTTTATTTTTTTCCATCCTATTGTTTTCTTTCTTCCTAAATATACGAGCTCGAACCACTAATTGAGAGAGAGAGAGAGAGAGAGAGAGAGAGAGATGCACGAGAGAAAACTGCAGAGGCTTTATTGATCACAAGGAGGAGGAAGAAAAAACTTTAGGGCTTCAAACAGTCCCAGGAGGGTGAATTATGTCTATATATTCTTGTCTTTTCTTAAAATAAAACAAACGACAGATTAGAACCGAAAGTTGGGCCTCGTAGAGACATGAAACGAAGCACTCTTAGTTGCCCAGTGCCCGTCAGTAAATAACATCTGATTTGGTTCTTGTCTTCATTTTAAAATTCGGTGCCGTTTCTTATGAATTATATATTTTATATGTTGAAACAAAATCTATATTTTTTATCCATTTTAAATCAGATCATTTAGAATTAAGAAATATCCTTAAAGAAATTCTGCTTCTATTCTAAAATTTGAACTTTGATATCAAAGGAGGAATACCTCTTTAGCTCAAAGAAATATTCTCATGGCCTGCTAAGCATGAACAAATTTCATGCTGGCCTGGTTTTAGCTTTAACCGGCCCAAAACAGTGCTCACCATGGTGAAACTTCAATACACCTCCCTCGGACTCTCCTTTTTGTCATAATAGGGTTTTCAAAGGAATTCTTTGGTGATATTTTTTTTTATTGGAGACTGTTTATATAAAAGATATTGATATTGTTTGGCAAAAAAACAAAATTAAAGATAACAATTTTTTATAATTAAGATTACAATTTCCTAGAATTGTTTATAGTTATGGAAAAGGAAATAATTGATGGAGAGCAAAATTCTTAAAGTCAAAATCTTTAAAAAACAAAAAAGAGCTTCGTTTGTTGTTATTCAAAAACATCAAAGATTTTAAAGATTTTTTACAAGTCAAAACTCTTAAAGAAAAAAAATATCATGATTACGAGGAGACCTCCAAGATACATAATTTTTTATTCATCAATGTCTCAATTGCCAAAAGCCTGTTATAATCCTTTATTTAAAAACAAAAAATAAAAAACCTATTAATGCTAATAGAAAAATAAAAATAAAACTCCTAAATTAAAAAAATTAAAAATTAAAAAAATTAAATATATATATTTATTGTTCCAAAAAACTCATGTACCAATCTTCTTATGTTAAAAAGAACTCGTCCTTGCGTTCAAATTGAAAACCATCTTCCACCATGAAATGTCTAGCATAATGTTCTTCAAGTAAAATATCCTTAGTTGAAAAACCAATGAATCTTTATGTGTGAGTCATCTCATAATAACTCCCTAACATCTTTGTACAAGTCGCATCATTGTGAGTTTCTAATACTTTTGTGTTGATCATCTCATCATGAGTCTCACAACCAAGATTTTCAATTACAGCACACAACAAATAATCACCAAGAATTATTGGGCTCTAATACCAATTGATACAACTAGAAGTGAAGGATAAAAGGGTTTGTTATAAGTCAAAATTCTAAAAAACAACTGGGGTTTATTACAAGTCAAAATCTTCAAGAACTAAGAACATCATAACTATAAGAAGACCCCCAAAATAATTATTTTTTATTCATCCAAGTCTCACTTGCTAAAAAAACAACTATTTATATATAAAAAAAACTAGAAATCTATATTAATATTGAATAGAAAAATTATTTCCTTCAAACAGAAAAATTGAAAAAGCCTAATAATATTGGAAAAAAAAATTCTAAACTAAAAAGAAAAATATAAAAATAATGAATGAAAATATTTATTTTCCAAAAAAAATACCTACATTAATAACTCTTTATAATTACAAGATATTTATAAGATATATAGCCAATTCCAACACTTATCCATCAAGTGAAAGCATAGATATCAATTATACTTAGCTTGTCAATCAAGCTATTAAAGTATTTCTTGAAACAACTTTGGTGAGTACATCTTCCAACACTTATCCATCAAGTGAAAGCATAGATATCAATTATACCTAGCTTGTCAATCAAGCTATTAAAGTATTTCTTGAAACAACTTTGGTGAGTACATCTGTAAACTAATCCTTTAACTGAACAAGAGGAAACTTTATAATCATTTGATCAAGATTTTCTTTGATGAACTGATGATCAACCTTCATATTTTTATATGATCATGTCGGACTAGATTGGATGCTATCTCAATTACAGCTTTGTTGTCACAATGCAAATCCATCGGTTTTTTGTACTTGATCTCCAAGTTCTTAAAAATATTTTCTATACATGGTAACTCATATACACCATGAGCCATACCTAAGAATTTTGCTTATATACTAGATCTTGTGAAACCTTTTATTTCTTGTTAATTCATGTCGCTAGGTTCCCTTCAATAATTATAAAATAGCCAAAGATAGATACTCTATTTGTTTAATTTTTTTCCTAATCAACATTAAAGTACCTTTCTACTTCAAACTCGTTAATCTTGGTAAATAACAAACCTCTACCATGAGTGTTTTTTAAGTATCTCAATATCCTACACATAACCTTCATGTGTTCTTCATTGGGTACATCTATAAACTAACTTTCAACTCTCACTGCATATTTAATATTTGGTCATGTAAATGGCAAGTAAATTAATCTCTCAAGTAATTATTAGTATCTACCATTGTTTATTGAAACTTAATCTTGATATTCTCTCAATTTATGACTCATCTTCATAAGTGTTTTAGTTAGTTTGCAAATGAGTATTCTTGTTTTTGTTAAAAGATCTAAAATATACTTTCATTAAGAAAATGAGATTCCTTTCCAAACTGTGAAAATTCAATTCCTAAGATTTACTTCAATTTACCTAAATTCTTTATTTTACATATATTCAACAAATATTCTTACAATATCTTAATCTCACTCGAATCATCTCATGTTACTACCATATAATCCATATATATTAGCAATATTTTCATTCTTTCTTCCTTGCCTTTAATGAACAGAGTATGATTAATATTTTGTTGTTTATAGCTAAAGGCTTTTTAATCTGGAAAACCATCCAAACCAGGATCATTAGAACTCTAAATAAATTTTAAATTTATCATTTTTGTTGTATATATATTTTTCAGGAAACCCAACACAATAGTGAAATAGAAGAAAGTGGTGGTAGTGATGGTGGAAGAAGAGGAGGAGGAGAAGTTGAAGGTGGTGGTGGTGGTGTTGGAAGCGATAACAACAATGATGGTAATGGGGGCAAGAGTGAAGAATGAGGAGGAGGAGGTGGAAATGGTAATGGTATTTGTCATGGAAAAGAAAACATATAGAAGAACATGAGAAAAAGGCCAGTGGTCGTGGTGGTCGAGGATGTGGTAGCGGTGGTGGAGGAGGAGAAGGTGGTGATGGTGATAGCGGTGGAGGAAATGATAAAGGTCATGGATGAGGTCATGAAAGTGGGTTTGGATAAAAAGGTAGTGGCGGCGGTGGTGATGGAGGAGGAGGTGGGGGTGGAAGTGGTGATAGTCATGGTGTAGATCAAGGAAGAGGTAGGGGTTATGGAGGAGGAAATGGTGGAGGGGATAACCAAAGAGGATGTTATTGGCTATGGTGATATGGTGGTCATCCAAGAAGATAAACTGGGATGAGAGTTAATCCTCCCACCAACTAATTGAAAAGGGTGATCATGCATATTCCATATGGAAGAGGGCATTGCTAATTAGATTTAAATACCACACCTGAATTTTGGTATTTGTCTTTAGATATATCTCTTAACTCAAATACTATGCCTAGGTTATCATATATAAATGATATTTTGTGATGTCTACAATTGACTTTCTTTCTAAATTCGGTGGGTGGAGAGTAGGCTAATAATATAAAATAGACGATAAGCTTGTGTGAGTAAATACTAAAAGATTCTTATCGAGCTTGACTTTTTAGTGTTATTCGTGGCCAACATGCTGCTTGAGAGCTTGTTGCTCTCTTTTACTTTTTTTTTTTTGTGAATATTTGTGAATTTCCTTCAACATCGTGATCGTATCAATTCATCACTATATACTTTCCCAAAGTTCTGGTTACTTATATCCTAAAAACATTGCACAAGTTTTCTTTTCTAACCATATTGTGTTGTCTTTTTCGACAACATCACCAAACAATTTCACGATTTTTGCTTGTTTTAAAAAAATGCTTGTTATATGGTGTTTCCAAGTCGACAACAAAAAATAAAATAAAAGAAAATTTTTATTTATTTTTATTGTTGTACAAAAGTTGGCTCAGACCTTCATTAGTTAGTCAGCAATTAAGGAAGTGACTATAAAGGTCTGGCATGACCTCAGGAAAAACTACTTCATTTTAAGTAATGTAGGCAAAGCCCTAAAGAATGTTTTTTTCAGAACCTCGACTTCTCTCAGTTCTATATATATATATACAGGCAGGTAAAACTCATAACCTTAAATTGACCTAATACATTATTGTCATAGAAAAAAAAACCGAACACAAAATTACATTGCCAATGGTTATTTCGGTGACACTAATAAACAATCTCAAAATTACATAGCCAATTAAATAGAATAGTTAACACTAATTAAAGACTAAGTTAAGAGATAAATACATATTAAGCTATCTAATCCAATCACGATAGAAGCCTTTCAAAAAAAAATTGTAATTATATGAAAATAATTTTTTTGTAAGAAAAATAATAATTTAAATTTCTTTAAAATAAATGGTATTTCTCTAACTAAAACCTTTTTATCTTATTAACACACTCCATTTTTGTTTGGTATTTTTTTCACCAGAATATTCATTTTATTATTCAACATCTTATCATAATTGTAAAAGTAAGTTTTAATTAAAAAATAGTAATATTATTATAATCTTAACACAAATATGTTAAGAAATATAAGAATAATACATCACCCACACGTTCCAACAAAGAAGTCTTTTATAATGTTATTGAATCTACGACGACCTAAAAAGTCAATATTGAGACCCTTGACATGACCTCTTATGTGACTGGGGTTTCCAATTAAATCAGATGAGAGTTAACTGATGTGATCTGGTCAATTTGTCAAGTTCAAATGCGACCTAGCGGATTTCATTGAAATCCGATTTGACTTAAAAAAATTCAAGACAACATCATTTGAATTTTTTTTAATAATGAGACAACAATATTTTCAATTGACTCAAGTCAACTAGAATTAACAAGACAAACTCACAGTTTGGTTTATGGAGTTAGTTGGAATTAATAACTTTGTTCTTTTAGAATATATTTTTTATTTAATTATATAATTAAAAAAGTAGACATATGCAAGAAATTCACCAAATAAATTTAAAAAAGAAATATATCATGAAGGGTTGTACAAAAAAAAAAAGAGTTTGCTAATATTATAAAAAGAATGTTACAATCTTATTCGAAAATAAAATAAAAATAAAAATATATTTAATAATATATATCCCAAAAGTATTTTTAATTATTTAACTTTAACTAAAATCAAAGAAAAAATAAACAAGATATAAAGACCTATTCAAATGACAAATTCACCTGAAATTTTGAACTATTGTAGAAAAACATGTTTAGAAATGTCTATAAAACATTCAATCATATTCAACAGTCGAATTAAAAATTCTATTTAATAACATAAAATTAAATAATAAAAAATTTTACATCAAAATCTATAAACATCATGACATTTTTCATGGGGTGGAAAGTTTTGAAAACTTTGTCTTTGGATTTTCCAAGTGGAGTGCACGAGATAATAATTGCCAGCCACATCACTCAAACATGCAAAAGCCGGCCCATAAATTTGTACTCAATAAAGGAAAAGAAAAGAAAAGAAAAAATGGATAACTTATCATTCATCGGCATCATCAGTGATGCCCTTTTCTTTTCTTTTTGTGAAGACCGAAAACAATTCATATTTAGTACGTGGGCACATGCTCGGTCTGTAGAGACAGCCCTCTCTCGAGGGTCTTGCACCTCGAAGTCCATTACTCTTGAACTCCACTACAATTATAGACGTTAAGAGTAGTTGGAACTGCTGGGAAATATAGTCATCAAGTAATTGCCACGCAACAATATATATATATATCAAGTGAGGTAGGTGCATTTGGAACTTTCTGCCTGCTTGTTACTTCTTTATATAGGAATTATTCATTTAATTTAACCTCGTGTTAGTTTGATTTTGATATTTTTTTTTTTTTAACGTGGGTGTCCGGGTCAGCTTGCGCACACCTCGACTAATCTTACAGGCCCTGAAGTTAACGACCATGTAAGCCTCCAGTGGCCATCATATGAGCAACCATAGGGTTCAAACCTGAAACTACAGAGAGAACAAATCTCTTCGTTCCAAACTCTTACCCAAGTTGTTTTTTATAGGTTTAAAACAATGCTACATAAGTTAATTGAGTCTTATGGTATCTGATGTAAATTGGACTTAAGAAAATGTGACTTTCACTTGACTGGAGGAGGAAGAGCAGCCTTGTAGGGAAGTCTAAGGACTGCAATTTGACATATGGCAATCGGCAGGCACATTGTGACCAACTTACTTTTCAATTATTAAATTATATTTTATGACGTTGTCCTTAATTGATACATTTTCTCAATGTACAG
>Ga0307515_10021295_pt1 | contig 11503 bp, 10 predicted proteins | sample 17_EM_MG_FD_194513 | JGI IMG/M metagenome (GOLD analysis project Ga0307515, IMG submission 194513) | Populus trichocarpa ectomycorrhiza microbial communities from riparian zone in the Pacific Northwest, United States - 17_EM | ecosystem: Host-associated > Plants > Roots > Unclassified | place... | reverse complement strand
GGCGGCCCCGCGGCTTCAGGCTGGTGGCCGACGCGATGGCCTCGGCCTCGGCCACCTCCTCCAGGATCGAGCGGCTGCGCTCGTACAAGGCCTCGCCGCTTTCGGTGAGCGACAGCTTGCGCGAGCTGCGGTTCAAAAGCCGCGTGCCCAGGTGCGCCTCCAGCTCGTTCACATAGCGCGTGACATTGGCCGGCGAGGTGTCGAGCATCGCGGCCGCCTGCACGAAGCTGCCGCGCGCCACCACCGTGGCAAACACCTCGAAGGCTCTCAGACGGTCCATCGAAGCGCGTTATTGTTCATAAAAACTGAATTATCCCAGCACATTTCAGGCCTTCCTATTCAGATTCATAAATCCTACAGTCCATCCATCGGCTCTGCAATGAGGCTGGAGCCGAAACCCAAACCAACTGAAGGAGTTCATCATGGGCAGACTGAATGGCAAGAGGACCTTGATCACCGGCGGAACCACTGGCATCGGGCTTGAAACCGCAAAGCAATTTCTGGCCGAAGGCGCCAGGGTCGCGATCACCGGCACCCGCCCGGAGTCGCTGGCACAAGCGCGCGAAGCACTAGGCAACGAAGTGCTGGTATTGCAATCCGACGCCGGGTCGGTGGCGTCGCAACGCGAATTGGCAGCCACGCTGGCCAAGACCTTCGGCGGTCTGGACGCAGTGTTCGTCAACGCAGGCGTGGCCGACTTCCGGCCCGTCGAGCAATGGGACGAAGCCAGCTTCGACCGCTCGATCGCCATCAACCTGAAGGGCCCGCTGTTCCTGGTGCAGGCGCTGCTGCCGATCCTGGCCAAGCCCAGCTCGATCGTGCTCAACACATCGATCAACGCTCACCTGGGCATGCCGAACTCGAGCGTCTATGCGGCGACCAAGGCCGGCCTGATCTCGCTGGCGCGCACCTTGTCGGGTGAACTGATCGGTCGCGGCATCCGCGTGAACGCGATCAGCCCGGGCCCGATCTCCACGCCGCTGTACGGCAAGCTCGGCCTGGCACCGGCCGATCTGGAAAAGATGGCCAGCGGCATCCTCGGCCAATTGCCTGCAGGTCGCTTCGGCGAACCGTCGGAGATTGCGAAGGCCGTGGTGTTCCTGGCGTCGGATGAGTCACCGTTCACCGTGGGCAGCGAACTGGTGATCGACGGCGGGATGACCTGGTGAGCTGCGAGAGACGAATGGCTCAGGCGGCTGGGGAAATGATGGTGCGGCTGGCGGGGATCGAACCCACGACCCTTGGCTTCGGAGGCCAATACTCTATCCACTGAGCTACAGCCGCGACCGGGCGCCATTGTAGTCGCGGCCCTCGCCATGCCTCGGGCACCGCGCCCGTGCGAGCCCCGAGGATGTGCCAGTCCGTGGCCCAGTCTCGCGGAACATGGGCTCAACGCGGCTTGCGCGCCGGTGCGCGGCGGGTGGCTTGCGCTTGCAGGCCGCCGTCCACGCTGACGGCCGACAAGGCCTGCCGCATCCAGCGCGCAATCATGGCCTGGCGTTCCCGCGGCATGCGCGCCAGCGTCGACGCCACGCTGATGCCCGCCACCGGCTCGCCCGCGCTGTTGCGTACCGCCATGCCCACGGCCAGTACACCGCGCGTAGCGTGGTTGCCGATGACCGACCAGCCGCGCTCGCGCGTGGCGCGTACCAGGATGCGCAGGCGCTCCGGCGTCATGCCGCCGTAGGCGCCCAGCACGGCCGCGTTGCCGTCGATGATCCTCTTCGCCTCGCCTTCGTCCAGCGCGGCCAGCAGGGCCAGGCCGGCGGCACCCACGCCCAGCGGCTGGCGCGTGCCGACCTGGATCACCAGGATCTGCACCGGGTGCGTGCCCACCTGCCGTGCGATGCAGTGCGAACTGCCGCCCTCGCGCACGATGGCAAAGGCGGCGTCCCCCGTGGCCGCGCTGACGCGGACGAGCGCCGGCTGCAGGCGCGCGGCCATGTTGGGCGTGCCCGGATCCTCGGCCAATGCGCTGAGCCTTGGGCCGGCCGCATAGCGGAAGCGGCCGGATCGGGCGACGTAGCCCTCCTCCACCAGCGTCGCCAGCAGGCGATAGACCGTGGCACGCTCGAGCGCGGCGGCACGGCACAGGTCGATCACGCGGGCGCCGTCGCGGCCGCTGGCCAGCACCGCGTCCAGCACCTGCAGGCCACGCCGCAGTGTGCGGCTACCGGTGTCGTCGAGCGCATCGGCCACCCGCGCCGCGCCCTTGTCGCGCGCGGCGGGTTGGGACGAAACGTCCGTCTGGCGGACGTTCTGATTCGCAGCTCTGGGCGGCATTGGCAAGAATTCGTGTGGCGGGGAATGCGGATCGCAGTGTGCCGCAAGCCGCGCGGCACGGTGCATTCAATCGTCGCACCCCTTCAGCAAAGACACGGAGACAACCACCATGGCAACGTCCAATTCATCGCCCCACGCCGGCCGCAGGCGCCTGCTGGTCCTCGCCTGTGCCGCCATTGGTGCGGCAGGCGTACTCGCCCTGCACTCGCGGGCCCACGCGCAGGCCGACGGCTGGCCCAGCAAGCCGATCAAGCTGGTCGTGGGCTACGCGGCCGGCGGCGCCACCGACGTGATCGCGCGCATCGTGGCCGCCAAGCTCACCGACCAGCTGGGCCAGCAGATGGTGGTGGACAACCGCGCCGGCGCCAACAGCAATCTGGGCGCCGAAGTAGTGGCGCGCGCGCCGGCCGACGGCTACACGCTGTACGTCTACACCATCGCCAACACCATCAACGCGACGCTTTACCCCAAGCTGAACTACGACCCGCAAAAGGACTTCGAGCCGGTCGGGCTGATCGCCAAGATCCCCAACATCCTGGTGGTCAACCCCGCGCTGCCCATCAAGACGGTGGCCGACTACATGCGCTTCGCCAAGGAGTCCAGGGACGGCGTCTCGTTCGCGTCCGCCGGCAGCGGCTCGTCCATCCACCTGTCGGGTGAGATGTTCAAGATGCAGGCCCACCTCAATATGCTGCACGTGCCCTACCGCGGCAGCGCGCCGGCGGTGACCGACCTGTTGGGCGGGCAGGTGCAGTCGATGTTCGACAACACGCCGTCGTCCCTGCCGCACGTGCAGGCCGGCCGGCTGCGCGCGATCGCCATCACCAGCGCGCGCCGCTCGCCGCTGCTGCCGGACGTGCCGACGCTGGCCGAGTCGGGCTTTCCCGGCTTCGACGTGCAGTCGTGGTTTGGCATCGCGGCACCGGCCGGCACGCCGCGCGCCGTGGTCGACAAGCTCAATACCGCGCTCAACAAGGTGCTGAAGCAGCCGGAGTTGCGCCAACGCCTGCAAGACCTGGCGGCGACGCCCGAGCCCGGCACGCCCGAGCAGATGCAGAGCTTCGCGGCAGCGGAGACCAGGCGCTGGCGCGAAGTGGTCAAGGCGTCCGGCGCCAAGGCCGACTGAGCAGTACGAAGCAAACACCAAGCAAGGAGCTGATTTCTTCATGGTCCCCATCGACTTCTTCTGGCGCGCCGCACAGCGCTGGCCCGGCAACATCGCGATCGACGCGCCGTCAGGTCCGATCCGCTACGACGCCCTGGCTGCGCAGGTGGCCGCGCTGGCCGCGGCACTCAGCGCCATGGACCCACAGCCGCAAAGCCGCGTGGGCATCTGCGCGAACAACAGCGCAGAGCACATCGCGATGCTGCTGGCGGTACTGGCCTGCGGCAAGATCTGGGTGCCGCTCAACCCCAAGAGCACGCGCCCGGAGATCCGCCGCATCATCGACGCGACCGAACCCGGCATCCTGGTGCTGGACGGCGACTGCGCCGCGCTGCTGGATGGCGCGCCGGGCCAGCGCATCCTGTGCGGTGATGCGCCTGCCGGTAACGGCACGGCCACCGTGGCTGGCCTCACCGCGCGGCATGCGGGTGCACCGCGCGCCACATTCACGCTGCCCGACAGCGCGACGCAGGCGATCAAGTTCACCGGCGGCACCACCGGCCTGCCCAAGGGCGTGATGCAGCCCTACCGCGCCTGGATGGCCAACATCGCAAACCAGGTCCATGCCTGGGGCTTCGACGAGCACGAGCGCTACATCGTGGCCGCGCCCATCACGCACGGCACCTCGACCTATCTGCTGCCCATCCTGGCCCAGGGCGGCTGCCACGTGGTGCTGGCCGAAAGCGGGCCTGAGGCCGTGCGCACGGCTTTCCGCGAGCGCGGCGGCACCACCTGCTTCATGCCGCCCACGCTGGTCTACATGCTGATGGCGCTGCCGGGCGCGTCGCGTGCCGACTTTCCGCGGATGCGCCGGCTGATCTATGGCGGCGCGCCGATGCCGCCGGAGATGGTGCGCCAGGTGCGTGCATTCTTCGGCCCGGTGCTGGGCACGACCTATGGCCAGACCGAGGCGCCGCAGATCCTGACCGTGATGCGGCCGGACGATTTTGAGGACGAGGACAACTGGGGCGCGGTGGGCCGCACCACCTGGTTCAGCGACGTCGCCATCATGTCGCCGGACGGACGGCTGCTGCCCACGGGCGAAGTCGGCGAAGTGGTGGCGCGCGGCGACCTCCTGATGACCGGCTACTGGCGCCTGCCCGAGCAGACCGCCGAGACCATCGTCGACGGCTGGCTGCACACCGGCGACCGCGGGCTGATCGATGCGCGCGGCTTCCTCTACCTGAAGGACCGGCTGAAGGACATGGTCATCACGGGTGGCTTCAACGTCTACCCGGTGGATGTGGAGAACGCACTGGGCCAGCATCCCGCGGTCCACGAGTGCACGGTGTTCGGCATCCCCGACGCCAAATGGGGTGAAGCCGTACAGGCCGCCGTGCAGCTGCGCGACGGCGTGCCGGCCAGCGAAGCCGAGTTGATCGCGTTCGTGCGGGAGCGGCTGGGACCGGTGCCATGCCCCAAGCGCATCCACTTCCATGCCAGCCTGCCGCGCTCGCCGGTCGGCAAGGTGATGAAGAACACCGTGCGTGAACTTGCGATGACGCCGTCCGCCAACTAGACCCACCAAAAACACGAAGGAGCCATTCGCATGTCCAGCAACACCCACGCACCCGCGGCCACGCCGACCACTCGCCTGTGCACGCACACGCTGACCAGCCTGCACTACCGCGACGCCGACCTGGTCGAAGACCTGATGGGCCAGAAGACCTTCACCGAGGTGATGCTGATGCAGATCCTGGGCCGCACGCCGCGCGCGGTGGACCTGCGCATGACCGACGTGGTGCTCATCGTGCTGATGGAGCATGGCCTGACGCCCAGCGCGATTACCACGCGGCTGATCTACATGAGCGCGCCGGAGAATCTGCAAGGCGCCGTGGCGGCCGGCCTGCTGGCCGTGGGCAGCTCGTTCGTCGGCACCATGGAGAACTGCGCGCGCCTGCTCGACCGCATCGTGGACGCGGCCGACCCGGACCACGAGGCGCGGGAGATCGCGCGCCATTACAAGGGCCTGAAGAGCCCGGTGCCAGGCTTTGGCCACCACCTGCACAAGCCGGTGGACCCGCGCGCCTACAAGCTGCTGGACATGGGCCGCGCCGAACCCGAGCTGCCGGGCACGCGCATCCGCGCACTCGAGACACTCGCACGCGCGGTGGACGCCTCGGCCGGCCGGCCCATCACCATCAACGCCACAGGCGCGGTGGCCGCGCTGCTGGGCGAGATCGGCGTGCCCACGGGCGTGATGCGCGGCTTTGCCGTGATCTCGCGCGCGGCGGGCCTAGTCGCCCACATCGTCGAGGAACAGCAAAGCCCGTCGGGCCGCTTCATCTGGGATACGGTGGAGCAGGCCATTCCCTATGTGGGGAATGCGGTGAGAGCCTCACCGTAGTCTGGCTCTCAGGGGTGCGCGAGCCCGTCGATGCGGTCGAGCCGCACGATGATGCGGCCGTACTGCTGGCTGCGCAGTTCGACCCATTGGCCGGCTTCGATCTTGACCACGCCGCCGGAGACCGTCTGGCCGTGCACGTAGAGCGTGACGCCGCGCTTTTCCTGCTGGGCGGCGGCCAGGGCCTGCTCGATCATGCGGGGTGCGTCCTGTGCCACCGCGGCTCCAGCGCACAGGGCGATCAGGGCAGCGGCCAGGGTATGGCGCGCACGGCGGCCACGGGGGCTCGGTGTGTTCATGGGTTGTCCCTCTGGATTTGATGTGTTGCAGGTCAGTCGGTCGGCCAGTCGCAGACGATCGAGTTCGGAAGGTCGGCGCTGTGGTCGAAGCGGCGTAGCTGCGCGAACAGCTCCAGTTGCTTCGGCTTGCCGCCTTCGATGCGTACGCGGAACTCGATGCACCTTACATCGCCAGGGCTGGGCTCCATCTGGAAACCCCAGACGAAGTACGACAGGCCTTGCGCTCCCGCGGCACGCGCCTGCTGCGCAATGGCCGCCGGCTCGAACACGCCGCCCGCCGTCTGCAGCGACTTCACGCGCACCCGCCAGGCACCCGTGGCACGGTTGGTTTCCTGGTAGGCCACGAAAGCGTAGTCGTCGTTGTTCACTGCGTCATACGCTTCGAGGTAGGACAGGGTCTTGTACAGCGTGCTGCTGTCCGACTTGGGTGCGTCGATGAGCGGCCCGATGCCGGTCGTGGCGCCGAACGTTGCGGTGGCTCGTTTGGATCTGAAATCAAACACCTGCGCGCGCCTCTTCGAAAACCGTTGCGGCATGTGCGCCGTGGCGCGCCTTGTGCGCGTACATCGCGGCGTCGGCACGCGCGACCAGTTGCTCTGCGGTATCGCCTTGCGCGATGCGCGCGAGGCCAATGCTTAAGGTTACCGACAGGGCCGGGGCCAATTGGCTCCAGTCGTGCTGGCGCATCGCGTCTTCGATCTGGCGCACGCAGCCTTGCGCCGTGCGGCCGCCCTGGTGGCGCAATAGCAGAACGAACTCGTCGCCGCCCAGGCGGGCGACCAGGTCGCCTTCGCGCACCGCGCCGGCCAGCACGTCGCCGATGCGGCACAGCACTTCGTCGCCCAGCACGTGCGAGTGCCGGTCGTTGATCTGCTTGAAACGGTCGACATCGATCAGCAGCAGCGCGAAAGGACGGGCCTGGGTCTGCCACTGCCACACCATGGCCTGCAAGGTGGCGTCGAAGGCGCGGCGATTGGCCAGGCCGGTCAACGGATCTTCATGCGAGAGGCGTTCGAGTTCCTGCATGCGGCGGGTCTGGTCGCGCACACCCAGCCGCCAGCGCACAGACTGCTCGCGGCTTACCAGGGCTTGCGCGCGCTGCTCGGCCTTGCGGCTGTAAAGGTCGAACAGGATCGCCAGCGACTGACCCAACTGGCCCTTGCGCTGCAGTGCGACGGACAACAAGACCTGCGCCAGTTCGGCCAGGGGCTCATGGCCGCCTGCGCCAGCCAATGCCAGCATGCAGCGCGACTCGGCTGCGGCGTCGTCCAGCCGCTGCTCCAGCAAAGCCAGCTCGGTCTTGGCCCAGGTGCCCAGTGCCTGCAGCCAGACGCTGTCCAGTTGCTGCGCAGCCCGGGTGCAGGAGCGGGCATAAGCCGATGCGGCCACACGGTCTCCGGCGCCGCACGCGGCCAGAGCCAGCGCACCCAGGCGCAGGCAGTCGTCGCCTTGGTCCAGCTCGGCTGCGGCCAAGGCTTGCACGTCGATCTCGGCACGAGCCGGCCGCGCGACGGCCTCGGTGGCACGGCCGGCTTGCTGGGGGCCACGCTCGTGCAGCTTGACACGATGCACGGCACGGGCCAGCAAGCGCTTGACTTGCGGCATCACCGCCAGCTGCGGTTGGCCGATGGTGCGGGCGCCTTCAGCGGCGCGGGCCAGTGCGCTATCGGCGGCGGCCACATTGCCGCACCAGCCGTGGACCATGCCCAACTCGGTATGGGCCAGCACGTACAGAGGGGAGGCAGGCAGGCGCTCAACCAGGCGGGTGGCCAGCAATGCGGCCTCGATCGCGTCTTCGTTGTGGTGCTGCAGCATCGCGGTGTGGCCGGCAATGCACAGGGATTCGATCTCGCCGGTGTTATCGCCAGTCATCTCGTGCAGCAGCGCGGCACGCTGGGCGGCTTCCATCGCGTCGGCGAACTGGCCGTCACGCAATGCGCACTGGGCCTGGCGCAGCAGGCCGCGGGCCTCGAAGCTGCGCAGGCCCTGCACGGCGGCGGCCTGGCTCAGATTGCGCGCCAGACGGTGGCATTCGTCGTTCTGCTGGCTTGCGAACGCAGCTTCGCACGCCTGCGACAGCGCGGCGAGATCGTCTTCGTGGTTCTGAGGGGTGAGCAGCATGGCGTCCTTCGCAAATGGCAACGCGCCCCTTTTGTTCAGGGGACAGCCGGATGATGGCCAAGGACGGTTTCAGGTCAGTTGCTGCCGCTCATCCGATTTGTTTCGTTTGTTGCGTCGCGCCGGCGAGAGGCGGCGCGTTCTTCTCAAAGCCAAGGCCCGCCAGGTAGACATCCAGCACCTGCTCCCCTAGCGCCGGCAGGTTGAACTCGGTGATGTCGAGCAGCCAGTTGCGGATCAGGCCATCGAGCATGGCATGCAATCCGTGGGCTGCGCGCAACGCCGGCAAGGGCAAGCGGACTCCGCGCTGCCTCGCTGCAAGGCGCAGTGCCAGGCCGATGTCGACCACGCATTGGTTGCGCACAGTGCGGTGCCGTTCGCGCACGGCGTGTAGCTCGTCCACGTATTCGACCTTCTGGATCGCAACTTCGACCACACGGCGCAGCCGCTCGTCGCTGCTCATCTGCGTCAGTGCGCTCAGCACGGCCGAGCGCATGTCAGTCAGCCGGTCAGTCGCGGGCTTGCCGCTTTGCGGCTCGAGCGAACGCTCCAGAGGCAGCGTGACGCGCTCCATCATCGCGTTGAAGAGGTCGGCCTTGTCCTTGAAGTGCCAGTAGATCGCGCCGCGGGTGGTGCCGGCCTCGGCCGCGATGTCCTGCAGCGACGTGCGCGACACCCCATGCGCATGGAACAGCGCCTCGGCGGCATCGAGCAGGCGGTTGCGCGTGGCCTGCGCTTCTTCCTTGGTTCGGCGGACCACTTGCATCTCCATCCATACGAGTAAAGACGTTAATATACATTCATTCGTGAATGTAAGTGCATTACACTCGCGGGTAAACCCGGTGCCGCGCATGGTTCAATGCAGGGCGCAGCCCGGGTCTACGGGCTCCCCATCCCCAAAACCCTTTCGAGGTCTTGCGCGGATTTGCCTCTCCGTCGGCAAACGCGTCCGCCCTCCTGTTGCCATGTTCCTGGAAGGAATCGCATGTCAGTCTTGCGCCCCGGCATTCGCCGTTCACTGAGCACGCAGGCGCGTCCGCTCGTTATTGCCATCCTGGCTGTGCTGCTGGCCGCGTGCGGCCAAGGCGGAGGCGACGACAAGGCCAAGGCGGCAGCGCCCGCCGGTGGCGGCATGCCGCCACCCGAAGTGGGCGTGGTGACGGTGCAACCCAAGGACGTCGGGCTCGTGACCGAGTTGCCGGGCCGGCTTGAAGCCTTCCGCGTGGCGCAGGTGCGTGCCCGCGCCGCCGGCATCCTGCAGCGCCGGCTGTTCAAGGAGGGCAGCGACGTGAAAGCCGGCCAGCCGCTATTCACGATCGACTCGGCGCCCTATCAGGCCACCTATGCAAGCGCCCAGGCCTCGCTGGCCCGCGCGCAGGCCAACCTGACGCAGGCGGCCTCGCTGGCCGACCGCTACAAGCCGCTGGTTGAAGCCAACGCCGTCAGCAAGCAGGACTACGCGAATGCCGTGGCCGCCAAGGGCCAGGCCGAGGCCGACGTCGCGGTGGGCAAGGCGGCAGTGCAGACCGCGAAGATCAACCTGGACTACGCCGCCGTCACCGCGCCGATCTCGGGCCGCATCGGCCGTGCGCTGGTAACCGAAGGTGCGCTGGTCGGCCAGGGCGACGCGACGCAGCTGGCCGTGATCCAGCAGATCGACCCGATCTACGTGAACTTCACGCAGTCGTCGACCGATGTGCTGAAGCTGCGGCGCGGCATGGAAGCCGGCCGCCTGAAGGGCGCGGGCGCCGAGGGCCCTAGCGTGCGCGTGCTGCTGGAAGACGGCAGCGAGTACCCGCGCCTGGGCAAGCTGCTGTTCTCCGATCTGACCGTGGACAGCACCACGGGCCAGATCACCTTGCGGGCCGAAGTGCCCAACCCCAAGGGCGAACTGCTGCCCGGCCTGTACGTGCGCGTGCGCATCGAGCAGGCGCAACTCACGAATGCCATCACCGTGCCGCAGCAAGCCGTGACCCGCAGCCAGAAGGGCGACGTGGTCACGGTGGTCGGAGCCGACGGCAAGCTGGCCCAGCGCCCCGTGAAGATCAGCGCGGCGCAAGACAACCAGTGGGTGGTGCTCGATGGCCTGAAGCCGGGTGAGCAGGTGATGGTCGACGGATTCCAGAAGATGCAGATGGTGCCGCCCGGCACGGCAGTAAAGCCGGTGCCGTGGACGCCCGCCTCGGCCCGTCCGGCTGCCACGCCGGCCTCCGGTGCCGCGCCGGCTGCTGCCCCAGCCGCCGCGCCCGCATCCGCCGCCAAGCAATAAGAACCCAGGAGCGCCCGCCCAATGGCAAAGTTCTTCATCGATCGCCCCATCTTTGCGTGGGTGATTGCGTTGTTCATCATCGTGATGGGGGGCGTGGCGATCACGCAGTTGCCCATCGCGCAATATCCGCCGGTGGCGCCGCCCGCCATCATCGTCAACGCCGTGTACCCGGGCGCCTCGGCGCAGACGCTGGAAGACAGTGTGCTGTCGGTCATCGAGCGCGAGATGAACGGCTCGCCCGGCCTGATCTACATGGAGTCGGTCGCGCAGGCCGATGGCACGGGCGCGATCACCATCAGCTTCCAGCCCGGCACCAACCCCGACCTGGCTCAGGTGGATGTGCAGAACCGCCTGTCGCGCGCCACGCCCCGGCTGCCGGCCGCGGTGACGCAGCAAGGCGTGCGGGTCGACAAGTCGCGCAGCAACTTCCTGCTGTTCACCATCCTGTCGTCGGACGATCCGAACTTCAGCACCATCCAGCTGGGTGACTATGCCTCGCGCAACGTGGTGCCTGAACTGCAGCGGGTCCCGGGCATCGGCCAGGCGCAGTTGTTCGGCACCGAGCGCGCGATGCGCATCTGGATCGACCCGGCCAAGCTGACGGGCTTCAACCTGTCCGCGACGGAAGTCAACGCGGCCATCCGCGCCCAGAACGCCCAGGTGTCCTCCGGCACCATCGGTGACCTGCCCAACATCAGCGGCCAGGGCATCTCGGCCACGGTGATCGTGACCGGCCAGCTCTCCACGGTCGAGCAGTTCAACAACATCGTGCTGCGCGCCAACCCGGATGGCTCGACCGTGCGCATGAAGGACGTGGCACGGGTGGAGCTGGGTGGCCAGTCGTATTCGACCTCGGCGCGTCTGAACGGAAAACCGGCGGTAGGCATCGGCGTGCAGCTTTCCCCCAGTGGCAACGCGCTGCAGTCGGCCAAGCTCGTGCGCGAGAAGATGACCGAGCTGTCCAAGTACTTCCCGGCGGGCATGAAGTGGGACATTCCTTACGACAGCTCGCGCTTCGTGCGCAT
>Ga0307515_10021294_pt1 | contig 11503 bp, 10 predicted proteins | sample 17_EM_MG_FD_194513 | JGI IMG/M metagenome (GOLD analysis project Ga0307515, IMG submission 194513) | Populus trichocarpa ectomycorrhiza microbial communities from riparian zone in the Pacific Northwest, United States - 17_EM | ecosystem: Host-associated > Plants > Roots > Unclassified | place... | reverse complement strand
ATTAATATTGTTTTTGTTCTTTGTTAACTCTGGTCATTATTAATATTGTTTTTTCATATGATCTTCCTATAGTTTCAGTATTACAAAATTATAAAGCAATTATGTCCATATTATGAAATCAGATGGGTTCAACCATGAGGTCAACAATCTTCAATGAGTGACTTGCCAAGGCAATAAGAAACTGGCACAACACCGCAAGAAAACACATAAAACAGAACCGACACCAGAGCACTATAACACCAGCAACGAGTGCACCAGGCATCCCAACGCATGCCATGTCCCCTGTTCATTTACTGCCTAACTACAGAGGCGAGCCCGATGGCCTACAAGCATCACCAAGAAAGCCCTGTGTTGAAAATGGCGGCCGGGAGACAGACAGCCCCAGTATTCCAAGTTCTCACAAAAACAGAAAACATGTTGTAGAAAAAGAGGACAGGGATGCTCTTGAACCGACCACCACTCCCACTCCTCCAATTCAACAGGCCAATATTTTTTGAGCGTGCCATTGACATGGAAGATTTCTACTTCGAAAAACAACAGAGGATGGAAGATTTTGAGTTTGGGCATTATTGTGTTGATTTGGTTATGCAATTCCTATTTTTGTATTCTTCCTTGTAGTTGTGAGCAGTGAACCTTCGTTAGGTGAAAAATGCAAGCCCGATTCCAAGTCACCTTCCCCAGTACCGGTGTAGGCAAAGAAGATCAAACTTGGAATATTATGAATCCTGAAACAGAACACGCCGCTAACAAAAGCAGAGCAGAGGAACACTGGACTCCACATCATGCCCACTTGGCTCTTAAAGCATTCAGCCAGATTCAAGAAGCAACGGGTTGCTAGTTAATTGTTGAATGGCAATTTAAGATCCAGGACCCTCTCACATGTTTTTCTGATCCTATGCTAAATAGAATTAATCGGTGCTTCGAATTTATATAATTAAAAGGTATTGAGATATATAAAATTTAACAAGACGAATTTCAGAGAATAATTTCGAACAAAATATTAATAATTTTTTATTGATAAAAAAGAAAAGAAGAGACATAACCACCAAATTTAAGTTCCGCTTAGAAATCACCACCTCGAAGACGGAGCACGAGATGGAGAGTAGACTCCTTCTGAATATTGTAATCCGCAAGAGTCCTCCCATCCTCTAATTGCTTCCCAGCAAATATAAGCCTCTGCTGGTCCGGTGGAATACCTTCCTTATCCTGAATCTTGGCTTTCACGTTGTCTATCGTATCAGAGCTCTCAACTTCAAGAGTGATGGTCTTCCCTGTGAGAGTCTTGACAAAGATCTGCATCCCGCCTCTCAAACGCAGTACCAGATGCAGAGTAGACTCCTTTTGAATGTTATAATCTGCAAGAGTCCTCCCATCTTCCAACTGCTTCCCTGCAAAGATGAGCCTCTGCTGATCCGGGGGAATCCCTTCCTTGTCCTGAATCTTGGCCTTTACGTTGTCAATAGTATCGGAACTCTCGACTTCAAGAGTTATGGTTTTGCCGGTTAGGGTTTTGACGAAGATTTGCATACCGCCGCGAAGCCTCAGAACAAGGTGGAGTGTGGATTCCTTTTGGATGTTGTAATCGGCAAGGGTACGGCCGTCCTCGAGTTGTTTGCCAGCGAAAATCAGGCGTTGCTGATCAGGAGGGATACCTTCTTTGTCTTGGATTTTGACTTTGACGTTGTCGATTGTATCAGAATTCTCGACTTCAAGAGTTATGGTTTTGCCTGTCAGGGTTTTCACGAAGATCTGCATGCTTGCAGGGATTTAAGAAAATATCTGAGATTCTGATAGAACAAAAGAAAAGCAGGCTTCAGATCGAATGAATGTGTGCTAGGATCGCTGATGATGGGAAAGATCAAGGGTGCGGTGCTGTGTCTTTATAAGAGGAGGTAGCCGCCTTAATGCCTTCATGGAATGGAGTCGAATTCTTCAGAAATAAGGCAAGATGGGTCGGTGGAATACTCCGAGGTCTTTCTACACCACGCAAGAACATTCTAGGGAAAAAAACAAAGGAAAACGAAAAGGAAGAAAGAGAAGACAATTTCGCAAAGTCACCGCTTTTTTTTTTTTTGTTTGCTAAAGAAAAGAAACTTGTTAACAGCCTTTGACTCTTTATAGCCAATTTTTCAGAATGAAATTGAAATTGCATTGATCAGTTGAAATTATTTTTCCAGTTGAAATTATTTTTCTAATATATATATAAATTAAAAGGATATAATTGATCTGGTTATAGTATTTTACTTGATTTTCCACTCATGTAATGTCGCGGGCAATTAATGTTTAAAACTAATTTTTTATTTAATTTTGCTATAATTAAAATAAATATCCACAAAAGTTTATAGGATTGAAATTATGAAGGAAAAAATATATTTCTTAAATCGAAGCTTATATTTTTTATGAAATATTTTATTTTTTATTTAAAATGTTGTGTTTAATAAAAACTGAAAGTAATTAAGATAATCTCAATAATATAAATGAAGGAGAGAAAAAAAATTATTTCTCGGTTGAAAACTCTCATTTCCTTATTACTTCTTTTTTACATATGGGGTAATGTGATTAGCATTATATTTCACATTCTGTATTGTATTTAATTTATTACTATATTTTAAATAAGAGTATGTGTATAATTTGTGTTTTGGGTCACTGGGAAACCGCTTCGTGCTAAATTATTATCCAAAGCCTCAAAATTGAAACGATTCAACTCAAAATTCTTCTCTTCTCTCTTCCATTCGTTCAAACCTCCACCAACATTCAGTAATTTGAACAACAGCTAATAATTAGATATAATAATAATAAAAAATGAGCGTGATTGACATCTTAACTCGCGTAGACGCGATCTGCAACAAATACGACAAATACGACGTCGAGAAGCAAAAAGATCTCAATGTCTCCGGCGACGACGCCTTCGCTCGCCTCTACGCCGCCGTCGATGCTGACATTGAAGCCGCTCTTCAGGTCTCTTCGATCTCTTTGAAATCAAATGGATTTGTTTCATGTTTCAAAATTAGTGTCTGCTTGTTGATTTGGACTCCTGTTAAGTCCATTTATAGACTTGGAGTGTTAGTTTTTGTTGATTGGAAGGTCAGTTAGCTGTATTTCTGCTTGCATTATTGAATTTGGAGTGATTTGATCTATAAAGAAAGCAGAGCTTGCGTCCAAGGAGAAAAGTAAGGCCTCTGCTGTTGCAATAAACGCAGAGCTTCGTCGAACTAAAGCTAGATTGCTTGAGGAAGTCCCTAAGTTGCAGAGGTTAGCAATAAAGAAGGTTAGTTTTTGATAACTCTTTTAAGTGATTTTTGACTGACTTGGTAGATAAATTAGCTACAGAAAGTGAAATCACTCGCTAATATACTTGGATTTCTCTTTGATCTTCACGGTTTTCTATCATGAATTGGTATTTAGGGTCCAGAGTATAGAATTGACAGCATCAGGGTTGGTGTATTGACAGGTTAAAGGGCTCTCTATAGAAGAACTTGCTGCACGAAATGATTTGGTCCATGCATTGCCAGATAGGATTCAAGCTATACCAGATGGAAGTTCAGCTGCACTCAAACAAACTGGAGGTTGGGGGTCTTCGGCTCCCCGAACCGAAATCAAATTTGATTCAGGTGATTTGTGAATCGTTTGTAGCTTATTTCAATATTTAGAGTGATGTTTGATTTTTCTCCTTGTTAGCTCATGGTTCGTGGATAATTAGTGTATTCTAATTATGTATTTCCTTTGGGTAATAGATGGGCAGTTTGATAATGAATACTTTCAAGAAAGTGAGACATCTAGTCAATTCAGGCAGGAGTATGAAATGCGTAAAATGAAGCAGGCAAGACTGATAAAGTGGCACTCTGTTTGTCTTTCATCCTGTAATTGAAGCAAGCTATTGGGCCCATGGTTTCCCTTGTTATTAACTTTCACATTCCTCCAGGATCAAGGTTTGAGTATGATTTCAGAAGGTTTGGACACTCTGAAGAATATGGCTCATGACATGAATGAGGTACTTATCGTGTGCTGGAAAATATGTTTGAAATGTGGGATATGTAAGAAAAGCTGTTTGTATGTGACTATTGGCAGATATGTAATTGACCATGGCATTTGAATTCAGTGTGTTATGTGATATGTGCAGGAGTTGGACAGGCAAGTTCCTTTGATGGATGAAATTGACACTAAGGTGAGAAGCATTGCTGTATCCTCTAATTTTCAATGCCACTCATATGGAATTTAGAGTTGATATGAAGTGCTCTCTATGCTTCCTTACAGGTGGACAAGGCAGCTGCTGACCTTAAGAATACCAATGTTAGACTTAAAGACACTGTTAACCAGGTGATTGAACTTTCAACTTTACAAAGTTTAAACTTTTATTCTTTTAAGAAGCATCCAGATTTAGGCTTCTTTCTGAATCTGACACAAGTTTCCATTCTATTCCAGTTGAGATCTAGTCGGAATTTCTGTATTGATATTGTTTTGTTGATCATAATCCTCGGAATAGCTGCCTACTTGTACAAGTAAGTTCCTACTTCTTTCATAAGTAGCTTACATGTCTATCATCATTTATATGCAATCAAGTGTTATGCTGCCATTTTCGGCATGTCCCCATTATGTTTGGGTGAGCTTTCTTTGTTTTCTAATTCCACATGAGCGTCGAGCTTAATGGGGCTTTCCTCCATTCCTCGTACAGAGTTAGATCAAGCTCTTTTGTAGGATTCATTTGACAATATAACTCATCGAAGCAATTCTTAAATCAGGATTAGTTATTGTAAGTGAGCAATCTTGTCTCATTGAGTACTTTATTCCACTGTGAATCGATACTATGAGAATCCTTTTTCTGGTAGTTCACATAGTATAGCTAGGATGAACTAACTTTAAAAGCAACATTATACTGGGAAATTTCTCAAAATGGGGGCCAAGGAAGAAGAGTGAAATTTTTTAATTTCACGAGCAAACTTAATTTGACTCCGCTTTACCACACACTTGGGGAGCTACATGAAGTTGCTTCATTTAATTCTGTTGTGGGTGCTCTTTTGGGAATCTGTTGTCATACTAGATCAATTTTTATTACTTCAGCTCATGTCATTTTTTCTCGCACTTGTACCCTCTTGCATCCCAATGTTTTAAGTTGATGTCTTCCTTACCATTGTATTCATAGGTTTATGTTTCATATGGCTACACCATCGCAGACCTCATCCTTAATAGCTGCCATCTTCATCTTCACCCGATGGACTCATTTCTTGACTAATCCTTTCTTTTGTGTACAAACATCTGGTTTAACATCTTCACCTTAGCTGTGTTTATGAGCATGTTATTTCTTCACCTGCAACTCTCACTACTTTGTAGAAGTGAAATAAACAAGAGGAATCCACTGCCTAAATAAGAGCACATAAGAAATCCACCTCAAACGTACATGGAAATCTACCTTTGGTAGCAACTCAAGTTCTCATTTTCCATAAAAAGTAGCTGTCCAAATAAAAAATGCATTTTAATGGGCACACCAAAACTCTAGTTTTATACAAAATATACATGCAATAGGAAAGAAACAAAACAAAATCTTTAGTGAAACTTGAAATATAGTTATAATAATGAATTGAACTTCCTAATGTCAATTCAGTTGGCCCTCCACCAGAAGCTTTATAATTTAATACTACTTTCTTTTATGTGAGTTCTGTTGATCCTACTTCTTCTTTTCCTTTTCTTTTTTGAGGTTTGCACTGGAGACAATTTGATGTACAGGCTGTTAAAATTATGATTACCCATTGAATTCTATTGGTTTTCGTGCTTGTATTTCCAAATCTTTTGAGTGCATTTTGTTCATCTTACCTATCTTCAAGGTTTATAGTTGTGGAGGCTCTAATACCATTAGTTCTTGAGTTATAAGTCTATTAAATGAAAGTATTGGATTTGCGATAAAGGACTGACAAAAAAGGGTATGTTCAAGAATCAGATCAACAAATTCTTAAGAATTTGTGAGATAACTGCCTTCTTGAGGGGGCTTTGCCACTTGGCACAGACGATTTCATGTATATTTTTGTCAAAAATACAATTACCTTGCCATTGAACTCTAAACTTTTAAAGAACACATTGTATTTCAAATGCTTAATTTGGTCTTCATTGTTCTACTGCATGCAAAATCTACACAGTTGTTGACTGGGCCATCTAGCATCTTGTTCTACTGTCCACGCAAAATCTATATAGTTGTTGACTGGGGTCATCTGGCATCTTGAATGCCATGTAACAATTTTGAAGTGTGAACTGTAGAAAGGAGATGGTCCAACATTTACTTATTTTAATATCTAAACATTTTGTATGCCTTTATATGATGAAAACTGGAATTTGGCGTCGAATGAAAAATAAGCCTGGAGAGTGGAATTTGTTTGTCGGGACTTCAGTGTTGGTTTCTGACTTTGAGTGGTGGGGCCGTCAAGCTATTGATTTACCTAGAAAACCTAGGAAAGAATTTGTGCTTGGTTCTTCTAACCCAAGGCAAATTTTTTTGGTAAGGACTTGCTAAATTACTAGTGGTCTCCTCCCCCTTAATTTTCCCTCAAAAGTGAGATGACCGATCATCTTCTTGCATCTCCCTGAAACTTACAGTGATGAATCAGCCGATGCTCTTATTTTTGTTGTTTTTTCAATTGGGAAGTTTCTCTGACAAAGCTTCTTCCTTTGCAGTGTGCTGAAGAAGTGAAGAACATGAAAAATCTACCCTAATCTATTTCCATGGTGTGTTAGTGTTGGCATTTTCTGTATAATTTTGTATTTTGAGGACTTCATATGGTGCTTGCTTTTGCATTTGATTTGTTTCTCATGCTGGGAGTAACTTCTCACACATGGAAATGGATGTTTGTCGTTCATGTATCTTGCAATGGTCAGTCAATTGTTTGGGTCCAAAAAAAATGGCATATTAAGATTGGACCCAAGTACATATAAATCAAATTTTACAAGTTTTTTTTTTTTTTTTAATTAAGATATGCAACATCCTGTTTACCTTTAATAAATCAAGTTAAAAAAATAAATGAACAATAAACTGAAAAAGAATTATTAATGCTAAATAAATATTAAAATAGAAAGTTAATTTTTCAAAAGACATTTTATTTATTTCATCTTTGAAATTATTTTTTCCAAGAATAAATGAATTTTATTTTTATAAATTCATCATATAAATAAAATTTATTTATATAAAACATAAAAGGAAAAAAAATAAAGATAAATTACACAAACTTCGTTGAAAGATTATAAATTTAAAACACAATTAAAAAATAACTATTGAAATAAAACAAACAATGATTTAAAAAAATAATAATATGAGAGATGGTATTAATTAAAATTACCAAAACAAAAGGCCCAAGCGATGAGGCCCTGCTAGGCTAGCGCGCCAGCAACTCAAAAGCTTAAATGCGCCTAGGCTGCACTTTTTTTAATGGAGCATCATCCGCCCATGCTTCTTTTACACGAATAATAGGTCGTCTGCTTTAACAGATGACTTGTCATCCTTTGCAATATTTCTCAAGCACTTATATAGATGAAAAATCATGTCTCAAGTTTTGAAATTCCAAAATCCTATCTTTTCAACTTGTTTTAACTTTAAATTATAAATATATAACACAAATACAAATATAATTTCTTTGAAGCATTGCAGAGTTAAAGAATTAAAAAAATAAAAACTATTTAAAAAAGATAAACTAAACAATTAAAAAGAATAAGAGAGGGAGTGTGAAGTAAAATTTAAATAAAGAAATTTATGCAAAGTAGAAAAACATAAATAAAAAAGAGGGAGAGTATTAAATTTAAAAAAAAAAAAACAAAAGAGGTGGTGTTGTTGGCGCATGTAGGCTAATTTAATTCAACAACTTTTTTTTGGTTTATTGATTCATGTATATTTTTTATCTTGTTCTATTAAATGTAATCAATATGTTTGAGGTTTTAATTAAAAAAAATATGATATTTAAAAATACATTTACAATATTAAAATATTCTTTTATTATACTTAAGAGTGCGTGGCTAGGATATTTGCGAGGTTTGGGATAGCTAAAATATTGATTCATGTGTGTTTTCATTGTTTGATTTATATGTATAGGATAAAATAAGTTGGAAACAAACTAAGTTTGTAGAGAACAAAAAAGTGGTCATAAAATCAAGCTGAGATTTTTGAGATCTAAAAATTTATTTTTCATTATATTTTTATTTAATAAACATCTTTATTGTGCGATAAACTAATTTTTCAACTCAAATCACTTCAAAATTTTAAAAAAAATCTTTCTCAATCTTGATCTTTTTTTTCTAGCACGTCAAAAATAAAAAATACCTCAATAAAACTTCTCTTATTAAATGAAAATAATTAACACTGAAAATAATTAACACTAAGATAAATTTTTTTTTGTTGTTAGAATATAGCCAACAAATAACTTTATTTTTTTTTCTCTATTTTTTAGCAAGTTTCACTTTTTTTTCTCCCAAACCCTAGAAATGAACAAAGTAAACTTTTTGATCAAATAATTTTTGCGTGAATTTCATATTGGTCATGTAGGTTTCTCATGTTTTATGTTTTGGTACAATTTTATTGAATTTTATTTTTCTTTTATTTATTTTAAACCATAACTCATTAAATTAGCCATAAATAGATGCAATCGGAGAAAGAAAAGCTTAAGAATGAAAATGAAAAAAAAAAATGTTACTGTTCACATAACCATAACACCCCAAGTCTTTTAGTGTATTTAGTAGTAATTTATACAAGCTATCCACTAGGAATGAATCACCATATTTGCTAAGATCCTTATACTATACAAATCACCGTACGTAGCTATCTGAATGTATAAATAGCCACCGTGATATTTACAAATATAAACTCTTGATACTGTTCTAATCAAGAGTTAGGTGATTTCCTGTGAAGGTTAGGTGATTACACTCTTGATATTGCATGGGAGAATTCCATTGCTCAGTGCTGAAATTGCCACTCTCAGACTGATCTGTTCCGCTGAAATTCTCATCAGTGCCATCGTTTCTGATAGATACAACGTCCTCCTCTATATCTGCCTTTGTTCTAAGCATCTTGCCGGGTGGAAAACAATTCCCTCGCTGTTGGTTTGTTTCCGCAGGTTTTCTTTTCAGTGGGTTTAACAAATTGTGAAAAGAAGTGCAAGATTTGTCGCTACTTAGGAAGTTTATGCTTGAGGCTCTTTCAGTTGATGGAAAATTCTGGGGAGAAAAGATACAAGGTAACATTGGGCAATCATCGTAAAAATAATTCGTGACCATCTCAGTGTTGGGGTTGATGTTCATTTGCTGTAGCTCATTCACTTTTGGGAACAAGCCGGTGGGTGCAGATGCACAACTTGGAATATTTTGATCTTGCCATGTGTTTCTGGGGATGCTGTTCTTCTGCCTAACTCGACACAGCACCCAATCATCCAACTGCAGCAAGCAGAATTGTTGTTAACAATCCGAAAATCGTTATCAAATATAACTGGCAGTTGAATTAGACATGGGTTCGACCCTTCCACTTACCCTCATAGATCCTTTTCTCTTGGAATTGTTCCAAATCATGGCATCTAGCAATCTGTATTCATGCATGTTCCAGTCTGTCTTTAGTCCTTTGGGAGGGCGTCCTTCGTAGAACACGAGAGTCTTCTTGACGCCTATTTTGGCTGTTCCGAAGGAATTAAAAATCGATTTATCTGTCCCTGTTGCCTTCCAATAACCTGAAGCTGCTGCCCTGTTAGGCCGGGCTCCATTGGGGTACTTCCTATCCCTTGGTGTAAAGAAATACCATTCATCCACGCCAAACAAAGCTTTCTCTATTTTGAAAGAAAAGGTGTCTGTCAGTAGGCAATTACTATACAAAAGATGCATGTAAGAAAAATGGAACCAATAGAAACGCAATATATACAGACTTGGTAGCTCCCATGGGTTATACTTATAGAGATCTATCTCAGCAATAATAGATGCAGGAAGTGGACTTGAACTGACTCTGTTCTTCAAATAGTGCACTATGAGCTCCTCATCAGATGGATGGAATCTAAATCCTGGAGGAAGTTGAATGCCTGAGCTGGCTTTGGCCTCCATGTTAAAGAGGCTTTGTTTCTTGGTGATGGAACAACCTAGGGAGAAGGAATCAATATTTAGGCCAACGATATAAACGATAAAAAATGGTTTGAAGGTTGGGTAGCAACACTGTGCTAAGTTTATATAGGGCGATGCTCAAGCATGCAGGCGTATAGACATGAATTATGTTTATAAAACAATAATTAAGCTTTGATTATTGCTTGGTGCAGATTCAGAGAAAGGAGAGTAGAAAGCAACGCTTTTGTCTTATCTTTTGATTTTGAGGTTTTCTTAATTTTGAGGACAATATTGTTGTATTTTAAATGTCCTTTTCTTTTGATTTTCATATACAAGGCGAGTCCTTTTCAGGAGGAGCAACATCAATGGAAATTGAGCATTACAGTGGATTTGATTCGATAATAACTACATAAAAAGATGATATAATATCCGCTATGGATGCTGTTCTTGGTTCTATTGGATCCTTCCATGCGTTTTCCCATCCCCTATCTGTGAAAAGCTCCGAGATTTGTACAGAATATACAAGTGTTGAGGAACATAAGAAGGCCAACCTGATAGCTTAGGGAATCGGCTGCTTCTTGTTTTCTTCTCGGGGGATCTCTTCATAACCAATTTGTCCGAAATTCCTGATTCATCGTGGATGTCAATTAATCCTAACACCGAATTCTTGGAAGTTCACTCTTTAGACCTCAACGCTTAGGATAGCATTATCTTCGAACAGACCACCCCACCTACCACCCATTGACAAGCAAGTGGAGGAGGGATCCTGGATTCTTTGTCAAAAGAAGAGAAACAATAAAACCTCATGTGAGTATGAACTTTATCTTTCTTTTCTTGTTTTGAGCTGCATTCTCTCTATCTTTCCTTTCTTGTTTTTATCTCCTACATTTCTTCTAAAACTACACTGTTTTGTTAAGAAAGTTCTTAACAAATTGGTATTGGAGCCTAAAATCCTTGACCAATAATAGAATCTTGCATATTAAACAATTCTAGAGGTAAACCATGATGAGAAATAACAAGATTAAGGCATTGGAAGAGCACAACAGAAGGCTTGATGAACAAATGCAAAGCATGCAACAAGAACTCCAAGATTCCATAGCTGAAAATCAGAAGCAATGACAAGAACCAACCAAAAAGGCTGAGCACAGTATCAATATGCAAATGGAAGCTATGATGGCCACTTTAAAGTCATTCATGGCCATCCAGAGAGAAAGAAGAAATGAACAACTCAGTTTTTGATGGAATAATTCATAACCATGGAGGTTACAGGAAACCATTGGAAATTAACCTTGACATTCATAAAATGGGGAAAATGTTTCCTAATAACACGTTACACTGGTATATCAATGGGTGGGAAATAGAAAGAAAAACAAAAATATGGTATAAAGGTTTTTTATTGGGAGGAGATGATTTCGCTAAGTATAGAAAATATTTACAAGGCTCATTTCCATGATTT
>Ga0307515_10021293_pt1 | contig 11504 bp, 2 predicted proteins | sample 17_EM_MG_FD_194513 | JGI IMG/M metagenome (GOLD analysis project Ga0307515, IMG submission 194513) | Populus trichocarpa ectomycorrhiza microbial communities from riparian zone in the Pacific Northwest, United States - 17_EM | ecosystem: Host-associated > Plants > Roots > Unclassified | place... | reverse complement strand
GGGTAGGGTCGCCTAGGCGTAGTCTATTAGGGGTAGCAGTTCGCCCTAGTTATCCTAAAAGTAGTTAATAAAAGGCCGAAGTCTCTAATCTAAATATTAATTTATAATCTCCGCCTAACCGTCTATTTAGGGGTAGTATACTATAAAGAGCTTTAGCTTAATACCTAGAATCCGGGTAAACTCGTTTTAGAAGGCTAATATAAATTATAGGCTGTAATTAGATACGATAGTATCTAGTAGTTTATAAATACAGTAGACGTAATAAATATATAGTTAGGCCACCTCCTTAGCATTAATATTCTTATAATAGGAAATTAAAAACGGGTGCTTACTAAAGCGGTTAATTAAAATTATAACCATATTATATCTACCGCAGTCTATAGGTAGCTTATAGAAGTTTATAGAGATATACTGCTAGGGGCGGTTAGGTATTAGGAGAGGGTTTAATAGTCCTAGGGTTTTATCTTGTAGGATTATAAACCTATAGTAGTTATTATAGTTCCGTACGTAACGGTTAATATTTATAACTATTCTGGGCTAGTAGTAACGGTTACTAATAATCTTATAGGTCTTATTTTTTCTAGGGTAAACTATAGAGACTTAGGTATATGCTTTAGTAATAAACTAGGTTTATAAATTCTATTCCTTTACTACTACTAGCTGTTTCCAGTACTTAAGCAGTCTATTTTTAAGGGACTATAGGCTAGTAACATCCTTTACCTTTTTACGGTATTTCTATAGAGAAGGGTCTATATGGTTTACTTATAGTAGTTTATTAATAAAGTTAAATTCCATAGGGTTAATAGGACATATCTCGGCGCTTAGAGATTTAGTACTTAGTTCTTCCCATATCTAAGGGTTAAGGTGCTCTAGTTATAGTAGCGTTTAGGTCTATAATAAGATCTTCGCGGCTATCTAGTTATTTAGGTCCTATTTATGTCTTATAAGAGCGTTTATACGGTTAGTGGCGCCTAGCCTATATATAATTAGGAAGTTAAACTAGGATAAAATATCTACCTAGCGCGCTTGCCGGGCTATAAGGGCCTTAGTTATTATAAAGTATTCTAGAGCCTTATAATCTAAAACTACCTAAATAGGCTTAGGGGTCCCTTCTAGCTATACTCGCTAGTACTAAAAGCTAGAGATAATAGCCAACATTTCTTTATTGTGGATTGGGTAGTTTAGCTTAGTATCTATTATAGTCTTTAAGTAGTAAGTAATAGGGTACTATTCTTCGTCCGTTTACTTCTGGGAATAAACGCCAGTAATAATACTATTTAAGGCATCTGTTTTTAGCATTAAGGGCCGTTTTAGGTTAAAGTAGGTAAGTAAGGGAGCGGAGACTAGTCGTTTCTTAAGCTTATTAAAAGCCTATTTATATATAGTGTTAAAGTAAAAGGGCCGGTCCTTTATAGTAAGGCGGCTAAGGGGTTAAGTAATTTTACTATAGTTCTTAATAAAGCGTTAGTAGAAGTTATAGAAGCCTAAGAATAACTATATCCCTTTTACGGTCCGTAGTGATTTCTAATAATTAATTATGGCCGTCTTTTCTAGGTTAGCCTTAATTCCGTCTATCCTGATAATAAACCCTAAGTACTTTATATACTTTATACTAAATTCTAACTTTTTAATATTAGCCTAGAGGCTAGCCTTATAGAGCTATTATAGGACCTTATAGACGTGCTCCTTGTATTCTAACTCGTTCTTAGAGTAAATTATAATATTATTTAGGTAGGCCGTGCAGAAGTTGTTAAGGTAGTTAAAGAGTATATCGTTTATATATTGTTGGTACGTAGCTAGTCCGTTAGTTAGTCTAAAAGGAAGTACTTTATACTTATATAATCTATATTAAGTCTAAAATATAGTAAGATCTATAGATTTAGGGTTTATTCTAATTTAGTAGAAAGCCTAATAAATATTAAGCTTTATAAATACCTTAGCTCTATTTATTTGGGCTAGTGTCTTATTAAGTAGGGGTAGTAGATAATAGTCTTTATGGGTTATATTATTAAGCTTATAATAGTTAATATAAAAACAAAGTCCTTTATTTAGCTTTTTTATAAAAAGAATAGGGGAGGTAAAAGGGGCTTAGCTAGGCTTAATAAACCCCTTTACTAGGTTATTAATAAGGTACTACTTAGTAGCCTATAACTTAGTAATAAATTGTTTATAGAGGGGGGTATAGCTAAGGGCGTTTTCCTTATCTAACTTAATCTCGATCTTATAGTCGTACGGTTAGTATAGTAGAAGTATATTAGATACTACCTTAAAGAATACGTTCTTAAACTTTTGGTATTAATAGGGTAGTTTCTATTCTACTAGCTCCTTATCTATAAGCTTACTTTCCTATTTACTAAGCTTGCTTTTCTTTTCCTTAAGTATTTAGTTAATTTTATATAAGCTAGTCGTAAAAGTAATAATATTAGGCTAAACTAAGTTCCGGTAAAATCCTATAACGCTAATATAGTAGATATTAACTAGTAGGAGGTCCGTAGGCCTCCCTATAGCCGTTTACCGGACCGTATTTTACGGTCTAGGGTTTATAATCTTTTTTAGCTCCTATTCTATCTTCCGTAAGTTATCCCTCTAGTCTATTAGTTTAGTATAGCGTCTAATATTCCTTATTGCTCTTTATAGCTATATAGGGCCTAAGCTCTCTATAGGGGGCTTTTCTAGGTTATTACTAACTTCCTAGGTCTTTAATATGGGTAGCGTAATATAGGTAGTCTAGGGGTGACGTAGTATATAAATCTGTTATAGATTAAGCTGTATATCTTTCTTAAAGGCCTAGTCCCTACGTATAGCATTAGCCTAGTAAATAGTATTAATCTAAGGCCGTATAAGATTTTCCATTATAATGCTAATTTCTTTTATAAAGGAAGGAGTTGGGAGTAGGGTTTTAGGCTAGATAAGCCGTCTACTCTATATATCTAGCTATAAGCCTAAATAGGCTAGCTATTTTCTCCTTAAGATTATATTATAGCTTCCTAGGTCTATAATAAGGAAGGGGATATTACACTACCTTTATCTATTAATACGAAGGTAAATCCGCAATATAGTTATAATAGGTGGTCCTACTTATCTGTTATACCCACGAATAGAAATTAGCTTAGGCAGTTTTTCTAAAAACGTATTTAAAAAGTTAACTAGTTTTGCAGCGCACTTTATATTAATTAGGGCAAAGGCATTTACTCCTAAGTTAGCTAAAGTAGAGGTTAAAACTTAATATCTATTGCGGAATAAAGTATAAGGAATAGTGCAGCTTCTTTTACTAACTAGCTAACCTAGATTAATATATAATATATTAATTCCTTTTAACCCTAGGGAAGAGTCTTCCCCTAGGGTTCCTCTTTTTCTAACTCTATACTATTCTCCTAAATTAATAGGACCTTATATGTCTTTGCCTTTATTAGGCAGTTCCTTATAGGGTAGCTAGGTTAACTATATAAGAAGTAAGCTCCTTAATTACTAAGGGCCTATATATAGGGGTCGCTATATATAGGCTGGGTATATACTAGACCTATAATAGGGGTAGCTACACAGCTAGCTACTAGGTTAACTATAGGCTAAGCGGCTAGTGCTATAGGGGTTGCTAATTATACTGGAGCACTATAGGCTGTTCTCGTAGTACTTATAGCCTAGTTTATAAGGTTTCTAGTTTTTAGCTAATTAGCGCATGCCTTAATTTAATAGAGGCCTTAGTTAATAGCTAGGCAATAGTCCGTAAGCTCCTTTAACGTTTATACTATAGTATAAGCCGGTAATACGGCCCGCTATAGGTCTAGGGTAAGCTTATTAAAGAGGTTTAGCAGTAGGTCTTCTTAAAGGATCTAGGCCTATCTAGCTAGGTATAAAAAGCGGGTCTAAAAGGCTAAAAAGGTCTCCGTTGTTTTTATATTTAGGCTTTTATAGCTAAGGCGGGCGTTCTATACTTTAAAAGGGTCTTTATAAATAAAAGATAAGTATTTAATTATTTCTTCTTTAGAGATAAAGGGGTTTATTAAGTCTTTAGTATATTGCGGGCGTAAATATATCTAGGTATCTCTACCAGTACGGCTAAAGATATAAGCTATCTTAGCTTAAGGGGTAGGAAAGTAGTTAGCATTAACTTTAAGCTTATTCCATAATTAAAGCTTCTAGTTATTAAATATTAGGTCTATTTTATCCGTAAGTAGTAGGGGATCCACAACCTTTATTAACCGCTTTAGTGCTATATAGGCCTTAATAGATCTACTAAGGCGCTAGGATAGGGCCTAAAGGACTATAATAAGTCTTTAATAATGACTTATTATTAGATATAGGGGTATCTCTAGCTTTAAGCAGCTCTCGCAGTTATTTAATTTTAGTATTAGCTGCCGTAAGCTCCGCCTAGGGGGTTAAAATATTAATTATTTCTTTGTCTAAAGTATTTAAGGGTCCTATAGCTGCTTTACCTACTACTATATTTTATAGTATAGTAGTAGGGGTATTAGGTAATTCTGGGTAATTTCTTTAGGGGTTTTAGTCTATATATGTCTTATAGGTCCTTTTCTTATAGTTCTAATAATATCCTTAGGGTCTTATTCTATGTTCTTATCCTATTCATAGTCTTATAGATATATTTAAGTTCCTTCTTAGAAAGAGAGAGTAGAAAGAGCTTTAGATAATATTAGCGACTTAATTAATTAAGGTATAAGTATAGTAAGAGGGACGCGCAAGCCTATATAATTAGATTGTCTATAAACAAGAATCTAAAGCTAGGAAAAGGAAGGGAGAAGAAGAGTAGCGTCACTTGATGTTTTATAAGATCTTCGCGTCACGTGACCGCAATATACGGCAATCTGTGGCAACTTGCTGGTGCGAAGTTCTGCCAAGTTCTGCCAACCAAGTTCTACCATTTTCTGCCAGTGCCGTAACATTAAACAACCTTTATTTCCCTTAATTTTTTATTAAAACGCGTTAAACAATCTTTAATAATAGCTATTATGGCGTTAACCTACCCAAAAAAGTATAAGGACGACATTAACCTAAAGATATAGAAAACCGATATAATTAACCTTAAAGATATTAATTAATAAGACTTAAATAGATTCTTATTATACCGTATAGTATACTATAAAGACAGCAAATACAATAACACTATGCTATAGTACTGTATAAGGGAAGACTTTATTAAATAGATAAAGGAAATATAGGCTCTTATAAAGAAGGTTATTATATAAAACTTCTATAACTTTTAATAGAAGAATGGAGTGTTTATACCTATAGATGGGGGCATTATTAGAGACAATATTTAAAAGCAAGTTCTTAACGTAGAAGAAGAGCATAAATGGACTCCAGAAGAGATTAAGCACTAGAAGAAGCTTAACTTACGCTAGAATCTAAGCAATATACCACTAGAGACGCTTTAACCTCCGTAAAAACCTCTATAAGAATCTCCGTAGCAACTACCGCAAATAACCTTAGGCTATTAAACACCTTAAGTTCCTTAAGCTGTCGTATCTTAACCTATGCCTTAAGCCCCGTCCTACTAAAGATTCTTAACCCTATTTAACTTAAGCGCCGAGACGTTTTCTCTAACCCCTACTATACCTAGACAACTAGTATAATAAGCTAGATCTATAAATAATATTCTAACCTACTAGCAACCTTTATAATAACCTCTGTAATAACCTAAATCTATAAACAGCATCTTTAATTAGTAGTAATAGTTATCTATTCCTCTATAAACATTTAATAAGCTTTAAAAGATTTAGTATAAAGGAGAATTCTAAAACTCCTATAGTTCCTAAAGTAGCTACAAAGGTAGCTATTAGCGTAATTTAGACAGGAAGTTCTTATAGAGGGTACCGTAAAAATCCTAAATATAAATTGCCTGTGGGTGTAAGTAGAGGGATAAATAAAGAGAAAGGGATATAGGGGGGAAGTGGTTAGAACGGTATAGTTATACAGGCAATCTACAAAAGAAGAATTGCCAGAGGCTTAATATTACAATGGCAATAGTTAATGGGCATATACTATGCGCTATTATAACTTAGCAGAATTTAGTAGAATTCTATAGCCTAGTAGAACTTGGCAGAATTCCATAGCCTGGCAGAATTTAGCAGAATTCTACAGCTTGGTAGAATTTGGCAGAAGTCTATAGCTTAGCAGAATTTGGTAAAAGTCTATAGCTTAGTAGAATTTAGCAAAAGTCTATAGCTTAGTAGAATTTGGCAGAAGTCTATAGCTTAGCAAAATTTAGTAGAATTCTATAGCGTAGCAGAATATAGTAGATTACGGCAGATTGCAACAAATTGCGGTAAAGTACGGTCTCATAACTGGGCCTAATCGGTGGGCGTGCGCAAGGTATTACAGAGTGGTCCTATAACACTACGCAAGTTAAGCGGTATCTGTATATATAGATGGCAACCACAAAAGAAGAGTTGCCAGTGTCGGGAATGAGGCAAGCGGTCGTCACGTGTCGCCGTGGCACTAGCGTGGCGAGGAGCCTTAAGCTCCTCGCCCTTCCTCATTTCAATAAATAAGCTTTTTAACCAAAAAAAAAGAAGCTTATTAACCAACATCACTGTAACCTACTCAAGTTGTCGTTATTGGTAAGTCACCCTATGTGACCAATAATAGCCTTAGATATAATATATAATAAAATAATACCTACTCCTCTATAAAGGCTTTAAATATTATAGATATAATAAAGCCTTAAAAAATAAAGTAGCTAAGGTATTTATTAACTGCTAATGCTAGTAGAATACTCTACTTCTCTAACCTCTTAAGTATGCGTACTATATTATATATAGTCCCTTTTAGTAACTAGCTATACTTTATATTACTAGCCCTTTTATTTATTACTAACTTATTAAAAAATATAAGCTGCTTTATTACCTAGCTCTTTTATATACTAATCTAGGTATTATAAAGAGGAGCGCTCCTTTAAGCCGCCTAAGCTATAACCACCTTTTATAACTAAAAAGCTCTCTTAAAAGTATAGTAAATAATTATAGTAAAAACTTAGATATTAATTTTATTAAATAGGAAAGTCTATATCTTATTTAGATATACTATTAGCTAATCTTTAAGGAAGTTAATAAGGCGCTATATAAACAGTAAGTAAAAAGGCTTAATATTATAACTATATATATTACTATTTTTTAATAAGGTAGTAGAGCTCTTAGTTAGCCTTAAACTATAATAAAAAGTATATATAGTTTACCCTAAATATTAAGGTTTAATTATATCTTATAAATTATCTTCTTAGCTACCTTTACTATAGCCGCAATAGTTACTATATCCTAATTAGCTTTAATATAAATCCTAATTCTATAAATAACTTTATTCGAAAGGTAGCGACCTATATTAATCTTAATTATAGTAGTTAAAATTAAAAGAATTGCCCCTTATATAAATTTTGGTGGGGTACAATACAGCTCTTTTAGCTTGGCGATTTTTACCGATCTTTTGCAAGCGACAGTACCTTGGTGGGTAGACTAGGGCTTCTATTAGTCTAGGCTGCTAACCCAAGTAGTTTTACGGCGAGGACTGTTGATTTAAATTTTATTCTTTATATTCCTAAATTCTAGGCCCCCTAAAGGTTCTTTAACGGAGACCTCCTAGACGCTTAAAGTATCCTTTATAACAGTATAATTTGTCCTACGGTTATTAATAAGATCCAGCCTAATAGAACTAATTGGATTAAGTTAGGATGCCTAATTGTTATTTTACCAGTGCACGGATCACTTGATGGCAGGACGCTACTTATATAAGGTAAAGTTTACCTTAGACGGACCTTTAAGAGTAGGGGTACAGCTCCGGTAGCGTCCTACGATAATTAGACTACTAAAATACCAAAACACCAGAATTAAAAGTATGCGTGTTATCTATATAGATTCAATCAATATATAATCATTCTAGAGGAAGGATAAGTATTAGCTTCCTTATATTAAGTATATATAGTAATTGTATAAGGCAGTTCACACCTATGACCTTATATTTCTCATCACGGAGCCTCTCCTATTGATTCTATTGGCTGGCTCTTATCGATAACCGTAGGTTCGGATATTCCCTTTAGCCAAGATCGCCCCTGGCTTCTGATTGGCCTAAATTTTGGAGATTTCGATGAGGCTGCGGGCAGTAGCAATTATATAGATTATATACAATTCTTTGGTGTTACAAGACCACTAGGAGTCCCCATCTGTGTATGGAAGCCCTTAAAACACATCCCCTGCTTACATAGAGGTATCAAACAGACTGCACACTGCCAACCTGTTTGGCACCTCTGCGGCCTGCTAGAAATATCACCTAGAATGGTCTTCCTGGGCGTCCTCTCATTGCCAACAGACTTGCAGTATTTACAGCGCTTCTGGCTTATGTTCTTGACGAGCTGGCGGACCTCGATTGGTGTTACAGCAGCTGCTGGAGGGACACCAGGCGTCATCCGGTGAAAAGTACTCATGAAGAACACTGCCTTCATATCCAACCACACGATTGAGTAGACATCAGGCGCTTTAGTATCATCTTTCACAACACTGTTGGCTATCTTTTGCCATGAGATGGGCTCTGTAAGATAATGTCGGCCTGAATCGGGTTTCCTTACCACCGTCTTGCTGTCTCAGTTACCTACCTTTGACTCGGTCACCGACTTGGTCTACTACCCATTTTCCTTATGTATATATAGAGGCTCTAGAGTCACATTCAATAGACAGAGTTCTCATTCCTGATCGTCCGTTTAACAGATAGTCGCCCTATTTCTTAAGCTTGCTACCGTCCGGGACGAAATTGGAGGTGTGATGGGGGTTCGGGGTACTTCATGTCGTACCGCAGGCAGCAATGCCTTTTAAATGCAGGAACGATAGCAGGAAGTAGTTAGTAAATAGATTTTCTAAGTATAAAGCAAACGGGCCTTTATTTCTGACTGGAAGTTGCTTCGCAAGCTGCCATACGAGAGAGCTCGTATAAGAGAGTTTTTGGCCTTTCCAACTTATGATTAAATTACCATAGGAAACAATCTTTCTTTGCTAAAACTCCCAACAATAGAAGTAGCCACGGTGAGTAGCAAGCGCCCAGATCTTGTATCGTTCTGGAATCGGCTTGCTTGGGGCCTTAGTGGTCTCATTTGATCGTCTTTTAAATCGAACCATACCTTCATCGATAGCGAGATAGGTGCCATCAGAGTCGCGCGGCAACGGGATGGTTGGGACCTCGCCAACTCAAGTGGCTCAACTCTCGAGTTGTGCGTCAAACGACGGTGATCCTCGCTGGTTGCGTAGTGCGGATTCATGCGTGCATGCCTCTGTAAGGTCTTCAGGTCCGGATTAGAGCGATGTGAATCTCTTTGGTCAATCCGTGTTTCCACTGGACTAGTCTTCCTGCACCGCCTGTTGCCACTTCAGGACCCTACTGTCAGGATCAGTCAGTATCGATTCTGCGCCATATAAGCTATCCCCAATGGGGCCGGGTCGGACTATGCTAGCTGAGAGGCGGCTTCTCATAAGGGGGACCTAAGGGCAGTGCTTTTATTAGTATTCGGTACTGATTAGTGATATTGATTATTGAATATTAAACGTTTAATATCAATATCAATACGATATGTTTAATACTGAAAGATATGAATATTAAAGATTTTTAGAGTTGAGGTGGTAAAAATAAGGTAGATGTATTAGTAAATGACTTTTGGGCCTTCTTATAATACGTGCGCATTTTAGATTTATTAGGTAAACCTATAGAAAGTAAAAATTACTAAGCATTAAATTAGATCTTATCCCTTAACACGTCAGTTCGCGTCCATCTGTTATCGATAAGGACTAGCCAATTAAATTAACTGAATCGAATCGTCGTGCTCGGGGATATAAGGCTGGTGATATTTATAAAATCTCATATAAAACGATCTGTATAGCTTATTCCTTGGAGTTTAGTCGCTCAATATGAGGTAATTAACACTCGTCCTTTCCGCAGAACGGAATCCGACATATTTTACACCCAAAATGTGTCCTCAGCGTTCGCTGGGTGTTTTGGTGTTCCGCGCACGGACCAGATTCTAGATGGACGCTGACGTGTTAAGGGATAAGATTATCTCGGTCCCAGACGATCAGCCAATCATAAGCTGCTTACATAACAGATTAATTATCTTATGTTATTGTCGTCTGGTACACGGTTCGGAAATTTATTAGTCCCTCGCGCTAATTTATATATAATTCTTATATAAACTCGCGCGCCATACTAAATTTTTAGCCATTAATTAATAACGAACTAACGCCTTTATAGATAATTGGCCAACGTTATGTTCTAAAACTTTATAAGGCAATTCTAATGCTGCCAAAATTATTGCAAATGGCCTGGTGGTTACTGCTATATTTCGCATTAAATAAGTAAATCTCCCCTTTAAAGCTCTGCTTAAAACTCTACTATTATTAATTAATAATAAACTAACGCCTTTATAGATAATCGCCCAATATTATATTCTAGAGTTTTATAAGGCGATTCTAATGCTGCTAAAATTATTGCAAACGGCCTAGTGGTTACTGCTACGTTTTGCCTTAAATAATACCGTTAAAATAGCAAATATTTAGCCAGAGCCATTAACTATCACTAATTGTAACCGACTACCGAGGTTCGCCTCACCCTACGACTCACCACCCGTTTCTTGACTTATATGTCTCTTGCCATCATATGTCTCATTACTGTATTACCCCTATCTTTGATGTCTACCTATCGATTATTTCTATTACCTATTCATTACCTATCACCGACTGAGCGGCAATGGCGACCTAGTGGCCAATTAGGTAACAGTTACAAATCATCGTCGGTATCTCCGACAACCTTAGCCACCTATTTCTTGTATATAGTCTACTCGATTTCCATAGATTTACAATCAAGTTGCTCATTCAATTCTCCCACACTGCAAAGCTTATACTAATCCTTAACGTTTAACCTCCTATATTAATATTTATAGTAGATAAACACCTAAATAGCTAATATATTGTATCTAGATTAATTCTGTGCCTTATTACCTGCTTTATTGCTCCTCAGCTGCCTGCACAAACGCCTGCACGAACGCCTGCACGAACGCCTGCACGAACGCCTGCACGAACGCCTGCACGAACGCCTGCACGAACGCCTGCACGAACGCCTGCACGAACGCCTGCATAAACGCCTGCACGAATGCCTATACAAAGCTCTATATAAAGCTCTGCACGAGGCTCCGCTTGAAGCTCTGGTCGAAGGTCTGGTCGAAGGTCTGGTCGAAGGTCTGCTCGGGGCTCTGCTCGAAGCTCTGCTCGGGGCTCTGCTCGAAGCTCTGCTCGGGGCTCTGCTCGAAGCTCTGCTCGAAGCTCTGCTCGAGGGTCTGGTCGAAGCTCTGGTCGAAGCTCTGGTCGAAGCTTTGGTCGAAGCTCTGCTTAAAGCTCTAGTCAAAGCTCTGCTTGAAACCCTATATAGAGCCCTAAAGCTCTACTAATACACAGCACTAATGTATTAGGAAGGTTCTATAATTGGCTATATAACCACCTATACAATTAATTGTTATATAATTG
>Ga0307515_10021292_pt1 | contig 11504 bp, 12 predicted proteins | sample 17_EM_MG_FD_194513 | JGI IMG/M metagenome (GOLD analysis project Ga0307515, IMG submission 194513) | Populus trichocarpa ectomycorrhiza microbial communities from riparian zone in the Pacific Northwest, United States - 17_EM | ecosystem: Host-associated > Plants > Roots > Unclassified | place... | reverse complement strand
CCGAAGATAGAACACTGAACACTTGGAGGAACAGCCCCCCAAGACTACCTGCTACTAACCACCCACGGGATCTCGCAGAATAAGGCATACGTAACACTATGGAGTACTAAATAAGGCATATGTACGGGCTTGTACGAGAATATGGCGAGACTAAAGGGAGCGAAAATATGTAATATAGTACTAGTGCCCTTTAGGCTTAGTGCCTCCGGGCGGAATAAACTTTATCACCATCATCATCCCTGGTAAATGCCCTTTAGAAAGAATTTCTCCACCTATCGGCCTCGCTGCGGGCAATATTATTGTTCCGACGGACCCTGATGATCGAGGGGAATCATTTCTTAAATACGCTGCTTTGTAGAAATGGGACTCTTGACTTCACCATTACAAAAATTTACGCTGATTCAGTATTCCTTGCCTTAATTTGCTTACCCTTGAACTATTAAAAGTAAAAAGCCGAGGAAAGTCATTATGGTGACCATCACGCACGCGGAAACGCGTGATGTGAGGTTTCCTGTAAGTCCCGAATCGGTCTCAATTGTTTCTTGACTCCGGAGAATTTAACTCAAATGCTGAGCTCACGAAAATATCTAGACATCCCTCGACAAAACCGGTTCCGATGCTATGAACGCAGCAGGGGACTATTCGGCTGCCTACTGCATCCTCCACACTGATACCGAGTACACTGGTCATGGAATGGTACAAGCTCTATTACATAGTCCGAGATTCCCCACTCTTGCAATTCAAGCCCCCTGCCTCTCCGCTACGCGTGCCTCCATATATATAGACACCTCACAAACTCTTGCTAAGCCCTCATTAGACCTTCACCATAGGCCGTGGCAATGAAATCGTTTGTACCGCTATCTCCCTTCTCGTAGACCGCATCAAAGGCCAGACACTGGACTCCCTTACCTCCAATTGGGGCCGTACATGGCGATATATAGTCTCCGAGTAAGCTCCTGGGGGTTTTCCTTCTTTTTCTTTCATGCCGAACCCATTAGATTCTAAGGGCCCCAACATACTCTGTACACAACATGACTTCCTTGATATTATACTGACTCAACAGCTCTCAACTTCGCTGGATCGGCCCTGAAAAAGGTGTTATTCATCTCGCCCTTGGTGCCGTCGTTAACGCGATCTGGGATCTGTGGGCTAAAACCCTCAATAAGCCCGTCTGGCGCATTGTTGCCGACATGACACCAGCTGAAGTCGTATCCTGCATTGATTTCCGTTACATCACCGATGCGCTGACCCCTGAAGAAGCGCTCGCGATCCTCACGAAAAGCGCCGAAGGAAAAGCAGCACGGGTCAAAGAAGCAGAGAACAGTAAAGCGGTTCCCGCGTACACCACCTCAGCCGGCTGGTTAGGCTATGGCCAGGACAAGATGAGGAGCTTGTTGCAGCAGACGCTGGATGCAGGGTACAAGCATTTCAAGCTCAAAGTCGGCTCCTCGGTTGCTCAAGACCGGGAGCGCCTAACTATTGCGCGCGAAATCATCGGCTTCGACCGCGGTAATATTCTCATGGTTGATGCAAACCAAGTCTGGTCGGTACCAGAAGCTATCACCTATATGCATGAACTTGCGGAATTTAAGCCCTGGTTCATTGAAGAGCCTACGTCGCCCGACGACGTCCTTGGGCACGCAGCAATTCGGCAAGCGCTGAAGCCACTTGGTATTGGCGTAGCAACGGGCGAAATGTGCCAGAATAGAGTCATATTCAAGCAACTACTGCAAGCCTCTGCAATCGACGTCTGCCAAATTGATGCATGCCGACTCGGCGGAGTCAATGAAGTCCTTGCGGTACTTCTTATGGCTGCTAAATTTAATATTCCCATTGTACCGCACTCTGGCGGTGTCGGGCTACCTGAATATACCCAGCACCTTAGCACAATCGATTACGTGGTTGTAAGCGGTAAGAAAAGTGTGTTGGAATACGTGGACCATTTGCACGAGCATTTTTTCCACCCGGCTGTCATTAGAGATGGCTATTACGTCACGCCGACGGAGCCTGGCTATAGTGTTGAGATGCGCCCGGAAAGTTTAGAACGATTCGAATTTCCAGGGAAGGAGGGCGTGAGTTGGTGGAGGAGTGAAGAGGCGAAGCCAATTTTGGAGGGAGAAAGGATATGATTAGAAGTTGTTTGAAGGAGTTCTAGGATGGGATTGCAGTGCTGAGAGAATCATGGGATATCAGGCGGAAGATGGAGAGGATTGGAGCCCTAAGCCCCAGTCATATCACTGCAGGGGGATATTATGATGACGTTGGTTCAGAGGAGCCTGAGCTTCTTGATGTGTAACTACAAACCTTGATGAGATGCAGAGATGTTATGAAGATTAGAGATGTGCTAGCCACCGCCATATGAGCTTAGAAATACCAAATCAAAACCGAAAAGCCTTAGGAAGGTCACCCCTTCTATTGAGGTCAAAGCAGCCTTCCCTTATCCGTCATAAAGTTCGTAAAATTGGAATAATCCAAGTAGCCGTCGTCTACTATTGCAAATGCCGGCAAAAAACCAAACCGCAGCCTAATCCTCTACCTTTGCAATTTTCATCCAAATACCCTTTATATCAACTAGTGATTTAGCTCCGCAGCCCGATCCTTCGACCCAAAAGCTTTGTCCGTCCAACATGTTCTCTAAATCGTCTCCAACTTCTCTCTCTCTCTTCCCAATCCGCCATCTGTGCTAGCATGAACTCCCACGCCTTCCCTTCATACCGCACCGCTTCTTCTCCTCTTAGACACATCTCACGATAGATGCGCTGGGCACGTGCTCGTCCCGCCGCTTCCTCGCCGACGAGATAGGGATCTTCAAGCGGTGACAAGGGTGTTGTGCTCACATCTGCGGGGTAGGAGGGCGAGGAATTGTTGCCATTGGTATTAGAGTCAGCAGACAGCGGCCCAGAGTTGTTGAGGGTGGGGAGAGAGGACGATGGAGAGGTATTTGCGCTTGAATTAGTGATGGAGGGGCCCGCGAGAGGCGGTGGGACTGCTGTAAGTGAATTCAACAAAGCGGCCGTAGAGGCGGCCTGGCTGGTTCGTCGGCGCGCCACAGCATGGTATTGGCGGCTCGCATGGCTGCTGTTGATGCTGCTCCAGTGGCTGATGTTATAGTTGTGAGAGTCAATGTCTGAGATGGAGCCGTGGGCGCGAGATTGGAACCCAGGAGCGTAGCGCGGGGAAGGTAAACCACGAGGGGGAGAAGATGGGGGTGCCAGAGGAGACGAAGTGGTAGTAGTAGAGGGAGTAGGCGTGGGCACAAAGGGAATGCTTGGCCTTCGTGAGGTGTATGTTGGAGCTTCGGAGACGTAGGAGGGCGCGGCGGAGCGGACTGAGGTGGCATCAGGGTCGCGGCGGTAGAGGGGTAGAGGTTCGGGATCAAGAAGAGTGTTTGCAATGTTGCAGGTCATGGTCGCGTGAATGGAGAGAAAGTAGGAGTATTTGTTAGAGGGGGGAATGCTCAAAATGGGAAAACGAGATGCTATTGAATGAGCGATCCCAACGACGAGAGCAAACCGAAAATGGGGCAAGCGGAGGATTTAATGTCTCTGGCGTAGAGGGAAAGGAGGAACAGAGGAAAAATGGACAAATAATGCCTCGGCCTGAGGGGGGCGCCGGGCATAAATACTGTGGTGGAATTGACTTGCAGCTGGCTTCAGTTCACTCAGGCACACCTCGCATGTGCTCCGAGGTGACTTCTAGATGGGCATTAGAACGGCCCAAATCCAGAGGCGGGCATGCAAGGCCATCCAAACAGCACGAGTTGTGGATTGCGGGGCAAGAATTTAGGGCAGGCTTGATGGCTAGTGGGCTGAAGCGCCGCCCAACGGCCTGCCTCTTCGGCACGCTCCAGACCATGGGCTTTGTGCACAGCCTCGATGTTATCTGTGTCATAAGTGGAAATTCAGCATCCACAGAGTAGTGTCTAGCAGTGTGTTTTGTATATTTTGTATGTGTTGTGTTTGCTCCGACGTACACGTAGCAAAGACGGATAGTTCCGCGGTCAATCGTGAGAGTGGGGCAAAATCGGCTTGGCACAAGACAATGGGCGTCTGCGTTGAGTTGCATCGAGTCATACATCATCATACATTTGGACAGGAGTGGGTTATCCAGGACCAAGAAACATGAGAAGGTTGACGACAGTTTTGTCCGTTGGTCTTTGTAATCCCGGATTGGCCCTGGTAGAACTTCGCAGGTACTGCCATGTCTCTCCGTTGCACACGTGCTTCCTCTCCCATTTCAATCTCGGTGGAATTTTCTTCTCTCACTGCGCTTCCATTTGATATGCTCTAGAAGATTGCGTCACGCATTGAAACATGTACACGAAAGTAAGGAACTAGAGGTCGAAGATATCTGCCGTGAGCCTTGCCAAATACCCTGCAATCCAGAAGCCTCAAAGGGGTATTCCGTTTGCTGCCTTTCGCCCGACGCCTATAATCCAAAAAGGGTTGTGGAGATGTTTACAGAGAAGGAAAACAACATCTACTCAACCCGGCTGCCGGACAGTTCTCTGATGTATCTTCCACTCATCTCCTTTTCATAAATTCATGAATTCATCTACGTCTTCGATTTCGTACTTCGTGCCTAGCGCTTCCCGAGCTTCCTTGAGCATTGCTCTCGCTTGAGCGCTCATCTTTCGCATTCTCGCCTCCTCTTCCATTTCGTCACGCCGTATCTTGTTAATCAAGCGCTGCGAATCGGGGGGAAGTGGGCTTGCATTGTGACTCGGGAATAGAACTGGAGAGCCATAGCTCTGGCGGCTATACCCGCGGGCGCGCGGAGAACCAAGAGAGACAGACTTATTTGGACGAACAGCCGGAGAGCTAGAGCGAGGTTTGACAGAATTGCGCGCGTGCGATGTGCGGCGTGAGACCGGGAGTAGAGAGGGCCGCGCACTGGATCCACGTGTACCAGGATTAGTACGTGGTTGAACGGGACATGGAATTTGAGATGGTGAACGAGGCTTTGCCATTGACGGGGTTCGCCGTTCCGAAAGACGTGGACTTGAAGCTCGCGAGTCTGTATTATCCACACCACCAACCATGACCCACTCATCGTGAGTGCACAACCGCTTGGAGGGTCGGACTGGTGTTTCCTCTGTTGAAGCCATTGAAGTAATGGATCTTACACCGAAATTGTTTTCCGGGAACCGTCCTAGCAATGGGGTGTGCGATTCAAACATCTCCATCGGGTTTGGATCTATATCTTCCCATAAACTTGACTCTGTGATTTTTCCTTGGGTATCAATGCTGTAACCCTGGCCACCACCAGCGTGAAAACCTCGGAATGGAACCTGACAGAACTGCCACATCTTGCCCGCTACACCACCAACCAGACTAAGAAGTTGGCTCAGTACCCAAGGGTTGGTGCCGTTTTGTGATGGTTCTAATCTCCTTTCTGCGTTCATGGTGGGTTTCACACTGCCGAGGGTCGGGCTAGTCGGAGCAGTCCATATGCCACGTCGATACTCAAGGTCATTGTACTCGTCGTCATCCCTCAAAATGTTCGCAAAGGTTTGAGGGGTTTCCATCCCACCAGACAGAAGGTATTTAGTGCTTGCGAGAGGCGGCGGACTTTTCGCATCGGCTGATCGATCTATCGAAGAAGCGACGGAGGCACCCGAATATCTCTCTGCCTTGGTAGAATACTGAGTCCTGAAATATGAATCGGATATGCCGTGTCGTGAGCGCTTCCTGCTTTCCTGAAAGCCACCTAGTTCAGCTAGCTGTCTGCCAGTTGAGCGAGCTATAGCGGGACTTCGCGGTAGAGGCGCAAAGAAGTAGGGTGGACGTGCTGTTTGTGTATCGAGCATCGGAGGGGGAGGAGGGCCATATGGCCCAGACATGTGTCGTGGTTGAGGTGAGACGGTGGCCATCATAGCATGTTTGAGCTAATTTGATTGCGGGGAGGAGCTTCTCGGGCTATGTTGACCATGTGATGATGAAATGGGCTATCTTGGCGAGTAGCAGGGATGCGCATCAGGATTTCGATGTCAGCCGTGTATTTTTCATGCGATCATGATGTTGAGTGTAATATCTCACGTTGTTAATGATGCTGGATGTATAGATGGAGAGTTTGTTATGGGTTCATGGGTTCGTTGCTAGAGCGGGACGTGAATTCCCGCACGGACGGTATTTTCCATCGCGCGAAGCAAGGCGGTGACTACTTATAGCACCTCGGTAATGTGGCCTTACCAAGGAAGCAAAGTAGGCTCGGCAGGATACTCAAATGATAATCGAATGAGTTATTGATGAATTGTAATAGTGTCAATCCTACCATTGTATGTAGCTGTACTGCCGAGGGAATGTACACCAGCCTCGACGCCCAGGTGCAAATGTTAGCATTCTCCACCGGGTATATTAAGGAGCACAAAAGTATGCGGACACGCCAAACCCCCATACTCCATGAAGCAAACCAAACAATAACCCTTATTATGCCTTGCCGATCCAGCCGCTGTGGACAAAAAAATCAAACAGTCGACTCCCTTTATTGACATCGATCTTACAAACTTCCCTAGCCGCTTTCTTCTTCATACTTCCACCTTGCTTCATTGCCTCTCGCATCATAGCTTCCTTGATGGCCAGATATGGCTTAGGCATGATTCGCAATATGCTACACACCTCTCGCTCTTCCGGAGTGAGTAGATGTAGATCGGCTGCATTCTCTTTGCTGAACTTTAGTGGCACAGTGTTCGGCAGTGGTTGTGTGACAAATTTTTGTTTAGTTAGTTGAGGCGTAAGAATACCGTTTGTAACACAGTTTGTGACGCCGTTGGTGCCATTAGCACCGTTCGTTAGAATCCTATCCGGAGGCGGGGTAGAGAGCCCATTTTGTAACCGAAGTGGTAAATCTGGTGCGGTTAACGCGGTCGTTGCTGAGGGCGTTTCGATAGGTGGCGTAGGTTTGTTAATACGATTCGTTGCTAGTCGATCGAATTGAGCAACCGGCGGTCCTCGGGAGAGCCTTTGCTGCTTTTCTTGCTCGTACTTTTCACCAGCCTTCAAATCCCCAATTTGCATCTGTCTCCAATCTTGCAGTTGTATAATGGCTTGTCTTAAATTGTGTTCGTACTCTAGGCCTCTGCAAAATTCCTGGAAATCTTCGTGCTTCATCATCCTGGCGAAAGGCTTCGCTTTGTTTAACAGATCCCTTTCCTCCTTTGTTCGCTTCTTGTCCGCGGCGGCATTCTTGCGGTACTCAAGAAGTTTGTGTTCGAAGATGATTTTTTTCCTCTCCACTCTCGCGTCGAGCCGAGAATTATAAATATCCATTACCGTCATCTTTAGCTCCATTTCTGGCTCACTCTCCCCTGTACGAGGATTGATGCCATCGCCCGGATCGAATTGCATGTGTTGCACTACCTCCTCAGCTTCATTGAAGTACTCTGTTTCGAATTCGAGTCGACCAGGCATATATCCTTGTACTTCGTGGCATGCTGGGACACTGGCAGTGGGTTTCTGCTTGGGAGTAGCTGGCGGGGCATTCTTGGCGGCTTCTTTTTTCTCTTCAATCCTCCTCTTCTTTCTGGCCTGAAATACCTCACGGGGAATCGCTTCGCTGAGTTCTTTATCGTCTGGACTAGCATGTTCAGGCAGAGGAAATTTAGAGCTCTCTAAGTATGTGTCAATATAATGTTTGCGAACATCGTCCTTTGTCCTGAAGCCCCCGATGTGGTCGGCAATATCCGCCCATGATCCCAGCCCATATGTTTCTGCACCTTCTAACAGTGCTAGCTCTTCGTCTGCACCCCAATCTTCGGTAAATATAGGTATTGAATGCTGCTCGATGACCTGATATGAATGGGTCCTAGGGTCATGGTCGCGCGAGGATTTGCCGTCGGAGAAGCAGGGAACACAGAGATCGTATTCGTGGCAAACGGAGTTTGCACAGCGAATTCGCACCTTTTATATGGCGATTAGCTTGGCACTTGTGTGTCTGAGCCAGAGACGGAGCGTGAAGCAAGTATACCCGAGGTGCGGGGATGAAGAGAACTTACTGTAGAGGTGATATCAGATGAGCAAACGTCGCAGACATACTTCACACCCCCTTCAGTACCCCGAGAGCCAGTTTTCTTCTTGATCAAGCCCATATTGCCATCGAAGAAACGCTTTGGTTGTGGCGTCGGAGGAGGGGGCTGGAGGCTGATATGGCGTTCCTCAGCGAAAAGAATGCGATTTTATGAAAATTCGGTGAGAGTGGTAGGGACGACGATGTCTTGAGGAGGGTCTGCGTATAGTAAAAGTCGAGATGAGAAGGGCAAGCGCTTCAGTAAATCAAAAAGTTGGCCTCATCCTTCTTTGAGGTTGAGGTCGGATTGCCCGAAGCTTGGCGTGGGAGCCCGTTCGCCTCCACAATTCGCCCTCATCTTGCGGTGGGTACGAGGGCGACCTTCACAATCAAAGCCAACAACACTCATTACGAATACGGCCCACCGCTTACTTTATCCCATGCACTTTGATTGACTACTACTTCTTCCCTACGCAGACACAAGTATCGCTCTTTCGCTGGCCCGAATTAGAATTGTTATTTGAGGAGCACAATCACCGCCTTCTCCCTCCTCCGCTTCTCCCCGCCTCATAACGCTCGACCATCCTCATATCAAAGCCGCCTGTAGGCAAACAGAGCTGCCATGTCTTGGAAACTCACCAAGAGTAAGCATATTCTGCACCAGTATCGATTAAGCAGTCTCTCATTCCTCAAAGAACTCAAGGAGACCCATCTCGCTCCATTAGCGAACACCTTCAGCCGGTCCTCCTCAACCTCAACCATAGTATCTGACAACGCGCCAAAGCCTCCGAGCACATCAAGTAGTACCACACTGGTAGATTCTAAGGATCCTAATGGCATCGGTTGGTTCATCTCCTTGGTATCTATTCGGAACTAACACCTCTTAGCTGCGTCTGAAGCGAACGCCGCCCCTCCTCCACCTCCCTTAAAGCCAGGTATACTTATAGTAACACTGCACGAAGGAAAAAGCTTCTCCCTGCCGCCAGGAGCAGAGAATGCTTTTGGTACTACTCATCACCAGGGCTCCCTGTCTACAGGTGGCGGATTCTCGGTCGCGGGGTCCATGAGACCAAACTCGTCATCGCGAAACCAGGGTGGTACTGTGGGCTCTTATGTTAACTCCAATCGACCACAATCTGCCGCTGGCAGCATAAATGCTGTTCCAACAATTCACGGACGATACTCGTCTAAGTACCTCCCGTATGCGCTGGTCGATTTTGACAAACAGCAGGTTTTCATCAACGCCGTTTCTGGCACCCCAGAAAATCCTCTTTGGGCAGGCGGTAACACTCAATACAAATTCGATGTTTCTAGGACTACGGACTTATCGATATCTCTATACATTCGTAACCCAAACGCGTCTCCTAACGCAGGCAGGAATGAAGATATATTCATAGGCACGTGCAAGGTCAACCCTAGATTTGAAGAGCTTCAACCATATGTTGAAGACCAGAAGTCAAGCAAGAAAGACAAAGAAAAGGCAGCAGCTGCACACGCTGAGCAGGAGCGGACTCTTGGCCAGGCCGGAGCCGAGTGGATTGATGTTCAGTACGGAACGGGTTCCATGAAGATAGGAGTGAATTTTGTTGAGAACCGACAACATTCCCTTAAAATCGAGGATTTTGAGCTGCTCAAAGTCGTTGGAAAGGGCAGTTTCGGGAAGGTTATGCAAGTTCAGTAAGTTACTCCAGAATCATTCGGTGAGACCATTCACTAAGCTTGGACGATTTAGAAAACGTGATACACATCGCATATACGCCCTTAAGACTATCCGCAAAGCTCATATCATTTCCCGCTCCGAGGTTGCTCACACCCTGGCGGAAAGATCTGTACTTGCTCAGATCAACAATCCATTCATCGTCCCGCTCAAGTTCTCCTTCCAGTCCCCAGAGAAACTTTACTTGGTCCTTGCTTTCGTCAATGGTGGGGAGCTATTCCATCACTTGCAGAAAGAGCAGCGATTCGATATCAACAGAGCACGATTCTATGCCGCAGAACTGCTGTGCGCCCTCGAGTGTCTACATGGGTTCAACGTCATCTACCGTGACCTCAAGCCGGAGAACATCCTCCTAGACTACACTGGACACATCGCACTCTGCGATTTTGGACTGTGCAAATTGGACATGAAGGATGAGGACAGAACCAACAGTAAGCTGACAATCCTTTAGATCTAGATGGCATCAATTGACCCGTGATTAGCATTCTGTGGAACACCCGAGTATCTCGCTCCTGAGCTCCTGACCGGCGCTGGTTATACAAAGACTGTTGACTGGTGGACTCTTGGCGTCCTTCTTTATGAAATGTTGACTGGCCTACCTCCATTCTATGATGAAAATACCAACGACATGTATCGCAAGATCCTCACAGAGCCTCTGCACTTTCCAGGCCCCGAAATAGTGCCGCCAGCCGCGCGAGATCTATTAACCAGGCTCCTTGACCGGAACGCTGAGAAACGTTTGGGAGCGAAGGGTGCCGCGGAGATCAAGGCCCACTACTTCTTTCACAGTATCGATTGGCGGAAGCTGTTGGACCGCAAATACGAACCTAGTTTCAAGCCCAATGTGGTACGTCATACTAAATTTTCTACAGTTCTATCCATTTACTTACTGCTTTTTAGGTTGATCAAAAAGATACTGCAAATTTCGATCGTGAATTCACGTCTGAAGCGCCGACTGACTCTTATGTCGACGGGCCTATGCTGTCTCAAACGATGCAGCAGCAATTCGCCGGTTGGTCATATAACCGGCCTGTTGCTGGCCTGGGCGACGCTGGAGGCAGCGTTAAAGACCCATCGTTCGAGGGCGTTGCGGATAGATAAAACAAGACTTCGGACAAGGCAAGATTTCTTCTTCACAACTCTTCTCACGACATTTGACTAGCTCGGTAAGATTCACTGTTGCGTTGTCAACCTGTAGCGCTGTCAAGATAGTTTTGGCCCTGTCGAGAGACTGTGCAGCGCAATGAGCAGGGTTGTTCTTTATAAGTGCAGCTGGTTTACTGCATGGAGTAGGCCATTTCTTTGCTCTTTCCAGGGCGGGCTCTTGGCTTGTGGCATTCTGGCGTCCGGATTAGCATTTAACGGCTGCTTGTAACTATCAAATTTAACACAATACTTAGATCAAACCAATACTACGCCAGATTTGAGGATCGTGCAAAGCGTTACATGAGATGCTGACTTGTGGTGACAAAGAAGGCTAAGGGTCCCTCGGGCCAGCCTGGACAACCCCACTATATCGTTGCACCCCTCATTCCCATCATCAGACCTCATTCCGCTTTTCGCCGGCGAATCTTTCGCAGAAAACTCTTCAACCATCTTCCCCTCCTTCAATTGGCACCTTCCAGAGACTCTAGTTTGCTCCTTCAAGTTGTGGTGAGCTACCCCGCGTTGGTGTTAATGGAAGCTATCTAAAGCGTTGACTGCTTCAGGTACTGCTTCAGCTCTCCTCTCTATCAATACATCCATCCTCAAAATTCCACCACAATGCCAGGCTTTTCACAAG
>Ga0307515_10021291_pt1 | contig 11504 bp, 6 predicted proteins | sample 17_EM_MG_FD_194513 | JGI IMG/M metagenome (GOLD analysis project Ga0307515, IMG submission 194513) | Populus trichocarpa ectomycorrhiza microbial communities from riparian zone in the Pacific Northwest, United States - 17_EM | ecosystem: Host-associated > Plants > Roots > Unclassified | place... | reverse complement strand
AATAAATACAAAAAACAAAGTGTTAATGTGTTTATTCAACTCGCCTCATTGTAGGTAAAATAATTTTTTTTTCTAACGCAAAAGAATTAATATGTAGGTGTTATTAATGAATTTTTTAACATCGATTAAAAAATATAACCGTGAATAAAAAAGTATATGTTTAAATATAATAAAATACAGTAAAGATCATATTCAATAATAAAAACATATAAGATCTCAAGTTAATTTTTAATATAGCAGAAGAATGAAACAACGTTGCAATTGCAATAATGAAACATCATTTCCTTAGTATTTATATAATAACTTTTTTTAAAAAAAGTGCAAGGAATTTTTTTTAAAAAAAATACAAAAGAATAAAGATAAGAACAAAAAGAATAGTATAAATAGGTTAAGTGAAGAGTGATAAACATTCAAAGTATGAAAAATAAAAAATAATTTAAAAAAAAGTGTAAAAAAAAGAGGAAAAACTAAAAAACTATTACAAAAAATAAAGATATGAAAAAATAGTGATAAATAGACAAAGTGTAAAATGATAAAAATATCAAGTATAAAGAGAAAAATATAAAACAACTTGTTTTCTAAATTATTTTTTTTAAAACCCAAAAATTATAATTTTAGCTCGCGACAATAAAAAAAATAGTAAAATTTATAATTATATAATTTCTCCATGAAAATAGCATAACTCCTTAACGATAATGCCATTGTTTAGTTAAAATAATTATGTATTCTTAACATGGGTTTTATCAAATAAATAACAATCTCCCCATTTAGCTCCTATATTTATGTAAATTCAATAAACAAACTCTTATATATATATATAAAAAGCCTTCTTAAACTTCACTACCTCTATATCCATCACATTTCATCAATTCATCAACTTTACGAACTACAAACTCGTCACAATTTGTCTACATTTGAGTAACTGGGCAGTTGTTTTTTATAGATAATGTATCCAATTGAAAATATAATTGTTTAGATACCAAGTTGGAAATTATGTTATAATTAGAGGACAACTATGTTCTTTTTCCAAAGAATTGTATCGTTGAACAACCAGTGACTGGCAGGTGGAAAACTAGGTTGCCTTAACGATCCCTTCTCTATGGTCCTTTTTCACTCTTGCTGACATCTTTGATCTTTCCCTTCTAACAAAACAAAAACAAAAGACTATCTTATGATAATTTAACCTCAAAAAAGCAAACTACACATCAGCAGAAGTAGAAAAACATTCAACGAACACTTGCAACTTTTACATTCGTCTGTCTTTGCAGATGCTGGATTGGTCAACTACAAACATCATCATCATCATCAAAACAAGAACATCATCAAGACCGTTACATTATTGTATTTAGAGAAAACCCAGATTGGATTTCTCATTGTTTTAATAGAATTATCATCCCTTTTTCATTTTGTTTTCTCATCTATGTATATATGTATGTATGTGTATGTATATGTGTAGATGTACTCAAGCAATTTATTGGGGTTTATACTGGCAATGGTTTCCAGTGCCTTTATAGGCTCTAGTTTTATAATCAAGAAGAAGGGCCTTAGAAAAGCCGGTGTTAGCGGTCCTCGAGCAAGTAAATCAAGTTTTTTTTTTTTGTGAAATGGATTTTGGTTTTTTGCTGAGTTTGTAATGTGATTGAATTTGATTTTGGTTGTTTAAGGTTCTGGAGGCTATGGTTATTTGTTGGAGCCACTATGGTGGATAGGCATGATTACTAGTAAGTTACATTTTTTTTACTGCCTTTTGCTGTTGTTGTTATTGTTGTGGTTGTGGCTATTCAATTCACAGTCTTTGTTTAGAAAGGATTGATTTTTAGGGCATTTTTTGTGGGAGTTGACCCAATTAGGCTATCTGAATTTAGGTGGAATTTGTTTGAGGGATGAATGTTCTTGTATGCTTAGGTTTGATGTATTTTGATCTGATTGATGTTTTGTTGGGGGAAATTGACAGTGATTGTTGGAGAGATTTCCAATTTTGTAGCATACATTTATGCTCCTGCTGTTCTTGTGACACCACTTGGTGCATTGAGTATCATTGTTAGGTAAGGTTTATTTGTAGTTCAATTAGGATCTGTTGTTGTTTTTACTATAAAGCAACAGTTGCATGATTAGTGTGTCTGATTATGTTTGTGTAAACATGGGCAGTGCTGTATTAGCCCATTTCTTGTTGAAGGAGAAGCTGCAAAAAATGGGGGTGTTGGGTTGTCTTCTATGTATTGTTGGTTCTACTGTGATTGTTTTACATGCACCTGAAGAACGGTCCATCAATTCAGTAGAAGAAATCTGGGAATTAGCTATTCAGCCAGGTAGTCCGTCTTCCTTATAAGTGCTAATTTCCCTCCCAATCAATTTGATGTGATTTTTTTTTCTTTTCCAGCATTTCTCTTGTATACAGCCTCCGTGGTAGCTATAGCATTGGTGCTGATTTTGTATTTTTCTCCACGCTATGGCCAAACCAACATTTTGGTGTATATAGGAATTTGCTCTGTAATTGGATCATTGACTGTAAGTTTCTTGTAGCCCTCTTGCTAAATGTTTACCAAGATTAAACAAATTTAACACCTTTGGTTTATGCATATGTGGTCTAGGAGCTTTGAAACTTTAATCCTAATGGAACATTTGCATGTATTCCTATAATAATAACTACATGTTGTCTTGTTTTGCAGGTTATGAGTATAAAAGCCATCGGCATTGCTATAAAATTAACCATAGAGGGCATAAACCAGGCCAAATACTTTCAAACATGGATTTTCGCAATGGTTGTAATTACTTGCATCATCACTCAATTAAATTATCTAAACATGGTTAGTATCTTAATATGCAGTTCTAGCACAATGTAGTATTATCTGAATGGTTATATATTTTTGACATGTAGTGCTACATGCTGGTAAGGTGGTGATATTTAACCATTTTCCCTGTGACAAACATACTTATGCTAATGAAGACTGAATTACTTTACTACTCTAGAAGGAGTTGCTCACCTATCTTCTTACTGATAATTGAATGCATCTATGGCCTTCCTGAGACTAGGACTATCACCATTGCCTCTAAGCCATTAGTTGTGCATGTTTTTAGGATCCAGGTGGGGGTGTTCACAGACGTGCTGATCTTGAGGGATCTGATATCCATAAAGATTTAAAATGATTTAGTACCTGCGACTTTATAGTCTTACCTAGGACCTACATAGCTATAACCAGAACTATTAGTGTATATTATTTAAGGGACCTAAAAACATCATTTAATTGAGGATGAATATGCTTAAAAATCTGTCAAAAATTAGGAATGCTTAGCAGATTCTGTCTTCTTACAATCTTATACATAAAAGAAGTGTTTTTATTTCTTAATTTGCACTAACGTAGAGCAGTGCTTTTTTGCATGGAATGAAGCTGACTGGACCCTTAGGCATGGACAACGTTTTTTTAATATACACATAACATTTAATTTTAACAAATTCAACCACTTTGTGCAACATTTCAGCCAATATTTATTATGCACTACAACTAATACACTTGTAGGCAGATATTTTCCTTCCATGAGGGTTTTAGAACCTCAATTGATCTCCATCATATATCTCCCATGATACACCTGCAAGAATTCAATCTAGACAAATGTGTGGTCTCGTTGAGAATGTGTTGGTGATAGGGTCAATAGAACAGCAGATGCACATTAGCACTGTGAATGGAGGTGTTTTTTTCTTTTTTACTTTTAATTCCCTCATCTTAAAAGTTCATGGTTATTTGATGACAAGTGCTGAATAAACTTGGAAAATCTGTGACACTGGGTCCATTAGAAGACGATTCTCTCTCCCTATTCTTCTTGTGCATTTTGGAAGATTCCAAGTCTCCTCCAAAATTTAGAGTCAAGATGTTGCATTGCCTTGATTGTGATTCAGGTTCAATACAAGCTGTTTCCTAATGATGTGGTGTGGTTGCAGGCATTAGATACATTCAACACAGCAGTTGTTTCTCCCATTTACTATGCTGGGTTTACTTCCTTTACAATTCTTGCCAGTGCAATAATGTTTAAGGTATTGTTATGTGCACATGCACATGGGAAGAGAGAGAGAGTGTGCGTGCTCCGTGGCTGTGTTTTTGTGTGTGTGTGTGTGGGGGGGGGGGGGTAAAGAACATTTCTAACTCTTCCCATATCTTCTCTGAAGGATTATTCTGGTCAAAGTGCAAGCAGCATTGCATCTGAACTTTGTGGGTTTCTTACCGTGTTATCTGGTACTGCTGTATTGCATAGCACGAGAGAGCCAGATCCACCAACCCTACCAGGTAGATTTCTTTTGTACTTAGGTTGGTGACTCTTGCTATATGTTAAAATTGTGACTTAAATGCGTGATTGCTGAGTGTCTCATGTTTGCTTATTGTTCGAGCCTTAGTGCACATGCATCTCATTACTTTTCTAATTAAAAAAATCATATTTATGTAGTAAGAATCATAATTCTGAAAATCTCAATGATCAATGTTCATTTTATAGAGACAAACATATAGAAAGGAATCAGTTATTAGGAGTAACTGGTAGGTTTCTCAGTATGATGAATTAGGTAAAGAGAACCAGTGAGGTGATAGAAAATTAGTTGGCTGAGTGTGGGGAGAAAGTCACTCATTCTGTTTGTAAGATGCCAGAGTTTGTAATGAGGACATTGAAGAAAGGAGAAAGGAACATGCAAAAACATTTGTAGGTAGGTGCAGTATATTAGAGGGTAACTAGAAAAGGTTTGAATATTGGTTTGAGGTTCTTGAACAATTTTGAAATGATTTTGTAGAAACTCTTTAGATTATTGCAACTGGCCTGAGATGTTAGCTTCATTGCGGAAGAGACAATCAAGTGTTTTAGGGAGAACAAGCCTCTTTTATGGATGGGAATGCTTCGAAAATCATAAATCAATCACAGGATTTGACTGGCAATGAATCTGAAAATAAAGGGAAATTGAAATAAATAAAAACAAAGTGCTATGTAAAGATTGTAGAAAATAGAAGGTACCGTTCAGGTAGATTACTTTGTTTTTGAAAAATATGAGTTGATCGCTAGCACTACTGGTCATGTTTATCATCACAATTGCTATTGTATTTTGCTGAAATGCCCTTATGAGGCAGGGTTTGGCTAGTTTATTGTTAGAAATAGCGATTTGGGTAGATTACTAACTATAAGGGTGTAATGTTTTACACATTAACAGAATCATGTTTCCACACCTCTAACAGTGCTGATGTGATCTAATTTTATTTTGCTGGAACAAGTGAACTCTAGCTGATTATGAACTGCAGGCTCTACCTTTATGTGTTTTTAAATTTTCATACTAAGGATGAGATTCAAGTTCCTTTAGGATGGTAGGTTTTTTTCACCTCATTGTAATATCAGTTACTGCGTGGATACCTTTTGATCATGCTAATATGTTAAAAACAAGTACTACATAGATTTTAGTTTCTAGGGTAGCAGAGCCTTATATTAAAGAAAAAGTAGTGCATTTGTCTGATAAAACCGACTATGCAGATCTTTATACACCATTGTCTCCAAAAGTTTCATGGTACATCCAAGGCAATGGAGAACATTGGAAACAGAAGGATGAAGATGGGTCACCTCCTGATTTCATCACAATTCTCCGACAAGACCATTTCAAGTGAGAGATAATATACTTGAGGTGCTACAGTTTTCAACTTGTTCATGGTGCTAAGGCCCTAAGCAGAACAGCTCGAGTGTCTATTGATTTTGCAGGTGAAAACCATGTGGTAAAGTGTTTTTTTGTTAGGGAATACTTTGTTCTTTTCCCCCTTTAAAGATGGTAATAACAATTTTATCTTGCAGTCTTGTGCCAAAGTTGTTAGTAGTGGTCTCTCACAACTTATTTTGATTTTCACTTTTTTGTTCTCTTTTTCAACGTGTAGCAATATTTGATTTCATTCTTCAAACCATGTCCAGTCTCATTTTGTAGGCTTCAGACTGAGCTGGTAGTCTAATTTATTTGATTTTATATGATAAGTATTGGTAAATTCATCTCTTCGGTTGTGCTGAAATTGATTATTTTTCCTTGCTCTCATGATTAGTGTCATAGCTTCTTACGTGCCTCTTACATAGATAAAGCTTGATATTTGATTAATTTTTTTATGTTGAGGAGATCCAAGTCACCTCTACCAAGGATATGTTTGCCATCTGCCATACTTCCATACTCTACCTGTAAAATGAAAGGTCGTTTCGTGAAGAACCACTGAACAATAAACATTGCTGTAAGGGTCTCTAATTCTTGCTCTTCTGTGATCCAAGTCAACCAACAGGTCCAGCTCTGCATGTTTTTAACTTAATGATCTGACAAAAGAGAACTTGAATGGAGTATGGTCTTGCAGTGATATGATCACCTGCTTTGACTCAAGTCTCCTCTACTTCTAAGTGAGAGCTACCCCAGTTATGAAGTCATAAATGCTGACAGTTAGGGCTTGGCACCTTATTGGGTGGTGGATCAGTTCTTAACTTGGCAGGAATCTACAAGAATGGGAGAGGAGCTGGAAATGGCAAGATGGACATGAACTGGAATAATAATCAGAGACTTGACTGGAACCTTTACAGCAACAGAACACAAGAAAGATTAGTTCTTGTTGATATTCATTGCTATAGAACACTACTTTCCAAAAAAACAAGAAACTAGAAAATGATGTTAAAGCGTGAGTTCAATTTTGAATATAGATAAACTAGGAAATGATGAAGTGGATGTGAATTGGAAAGTAACACTAACAGTCACTTATCTCACATGCATGCCAGTGTAGCTCACACATTTCTTGCTAATGAACTTGATGCTCAACAAGTACTCATTCCTCCCCTTTCCTAGTGGTCTTGGGTTCAAACTCCTCACTTTGGAAAATTCTATTCGGTTCCAAAAATGCCAAGAATCTTACATTATGCCATGTTTGTTTCTTGAAAAGTGATTTCCGGAAAATCACTTTCCAAACTTTTCTATGTTTGTTTGTCATTAGAAAAGTTGGTCAACAAAAAACACTTTTCAGTCAAAGAAAAATTTGGCTTGGTTTCCAGGAAAGTGTTTTCCTGAAAAATTTGGGTGAAAAACACTTTTCGGAAGCTGTGAAAAAAATGTCATATTATTTGCTGATTATATCAAATTTGGTCCTCAAACTTTTGATTGCTATATATATTTTGTATTGAATATTTATTTTTCAATTTCATCTCTTAAAATTTAATTTTTATATTAATTTTGGTCTTTATTTTTATAATTGTTATTTGCTTTTCTTTTATCATTTTCTTATTGAAATTTTTTATCCATCAAATTTGATCCTTATTCAAATTTATTTTATTTAAAATAATTTATGAAATGTTAATTATTATTATTTTAATTTCTTCATCTTTCAATTTTATTTTATTTTTTAGATTTGATTTCTATTATTTTGATTATTATTTATTTTATTTGAGATAATTTATGAAATTATATTTTTTTTCAATTTCATCATCATTTAACTTTTTAATTTGTAAGATTTGTTCTTCATTATTTTAATAAACTGGAGAAAATAAAATATTAATAAGTTATTTTCCAGTTTATTTCCATGACATAACCAAACACTGAAAAGTGTTTCCCAATTTATTTTCCATTACACTACCAAACATCGGAAAATAATTTACTTTTCTAAAATTTATTTTTCAAAAAAAAATTATTTTCCAGCAAACAAACAGCAAAGTATTCATATATTCACAAATAACATGAGAACTCTACAGAAATTACACAATAGAATAGGATATCAGTGAACTACCACCGCCGTTGAATTTCTCATACAGATTCTTACCCCTATGAATACAAGCCCGGTCTGAAACCCTGTAAACCAATTTTTTCCTGTATCAAACGTTCCTTTCTTTCGCCCTCCCATTTCAAAATAATAAGCTACATCTCTATCGATACATCATCATCCGGTGAAACCGAAGGCAGTAGAGAGTACTTGACTCGAAGAGAGATTTTTCCGTTGTCTACATTAAGCTTTGCCCCAGATACAACCCAGTATCCAGGTGAGTCTTGTGGTCCTCTAGTAATCTCTGTTGTGTCAACGAGCTTCAAAAGTTTAGGGGTCTGCGCAGCAACTGGTGGGCCTCCAGGGTACACAGCTGAGTTTATGTTCACGACAGGTTGTGGTGGAGGCTGTTTTTGAGCACTTGAGAAACGAGTGCTGATCAATGTGGATATTATTCCGGATTTCTGGTTCAAGGCAGGGGAACCATCCCATTCAGACGTCGTAAAAGATGTGGCACCCATAACTTTAGAAAATTGGAGCCGCAAAAATAGGACTTTTTTCAAACCAGATTCTCCAACTTCAAACTCAGCTCCAGTGACAATCGAGAGATCATCATCTGACTCAACAGGGGCTGTGCAGATATGCGAGAAACTCTTCCATTTCAACTTCTCATAATATCTTTGGTCAGAGGAGGGATCTGAGATGTTGCCATTTCGTTCATCTGCAAGTTGGAAGGTCTTTGGCAGTGAAGAAAGGTGCTGCAAGTGGATTGCTAAGCAGTTGCTTCTTTTCCCTTCCAAGTACAGTCGAAGACCAGTAACCGGCTTCTTCCCCACATTGACCTGTCATGTATTGTACCAAAAAGATTAGTACGACAGAATTGTGCTGGGTATCATCCACTTTCACTTTTTATAGATATTTACTGCAACTAGGAGAACAGACGAGATGCAGCAGTCAATGGAAACACCACTTTCAGACCAAATCAATCACTTACGATGGTTAATATGACTACATAGGAAATGTAGCTTGGTTTGACTTGTATCTAATCTAGAACAATGCTGATAAAAAAAATTAGGATACCTAGTTTTCCTTTGTAAAGTGTGGTTTTTCTATTCTTGATCTTCAATGGAAAACTGAGACAAGATTTATGATAGCTTTGAGAGGCAATTACTTTCCAAGGGGCATTATGATCTCATATATGATGACTGACAATGGAATGAGCTTCGTTACTTGAATGGAAAAGAAGGACAATATTGAAAATAAAGTTCAAGGCCCTAACGAATGAAAGGAAACAAAAATCCCACAAAGCAAAACATGAAAATCTCACACCATGGTAAGAGCATTACTGGTGATGTATTAACGTAAAGCTTAGGACCCATTAGGCTGAACTGCAAAGATGCATTACTTTGTTGCTTCCTGTCAGGACCAAGGGCAAGCTCACCAAATACTGGTGCCCATTGCCTTGGAAGCTGAAACTCCAAAAACTGGTGTAATTCTTCAATTGGTGGCTTATCTTCACTCGGAAACAGGTCAAACCAAACAACAGTTACGAGCTGAGCAAACCGGAAAAAATAAAAAGCGATAAATCATTCAGTGAATGAGCGGAAATCCATTAATTTTTTTCTTTTAAATAGCTATCATATTTTGATAAAACACCACATGAAACTCATTGTTATTTGTTGATCACTTAAATAAACAGTAGTTCCCGTTCAGCTTTGGAAAGCATTTTCTTCGGCAAGCATCCCATAGAAACGCAATGAATGTGCACTATCACAATCTCAACTCCACAACATGCACTACATCAACATGCAAACTGAGAAGAAATTCCATGCTTACATCGGATATAGAGATTAATGGCATGGGTCAAAAATCCACTCCCGTTGATTCCACTCAGTAATGATGTGATTGGCACAAATGACATTGAGATGACATCAGGTTCAGACTGAACAGTTTGACACCACTCATTGTGTGGTAGGTTTTTAACCATTCCACCTTTACGCTTACTTATGAATTTAATATCCTGCAAAATAAATACAAATTTGAACAGAAGTCAGAACTGGAAAGAGGAAAAAGAAAAAAGCAGAGTCGATCAAACTTAAATACGAACCACTGCATAATCTATGGGGGTTAAAATCAAATTTAATTATGTCATTTGTGGAATGGTAGGCAGCTAGGAAGCTATTACACATTTCCAAAAGGTGTACCTCAGTGTGGGAAGAAGAGCTGGATGGAAATTGGTCCATGAATGCCAGCTCCTGATGCTTGACAAGCTGGTAAAAAAAAGACCAAATTAAGCTACCTGTAAAATTTATTGCCGAAAAGTTGTCTTTTGAGTTCACTTGGATTTCATTCATGTCAATTTAAGAGGGAAGGCGTGAATGGACTTTTCTTCATACCTTTTCTCTATCATAAAATTTATCAGAGTTCATGGTACTCCTTCCACCATCTATAAACATTCTGTCAGCCATGTCCTTTAATTTTTTCTGCACATCAACAGGTTGGAGAGGTGATGAATGCTGCTGCTTCATATATATCATGTCCTTTCCCCCCATTTTGATGCCGACAATAGCGTGTGTACCATACTTCTCAATAAACCTGTAAAGAAACAGAGAAGTATGCTCAAAGTTGTCAAGGATACACCAATTATCTGTAATGTACAGCGTTAAACGGTCAGAGAAAGTGCATGTCTTTTGAGTTCAGTTGTACAAGGCATATAACCAATTATCAATATAATACGTGTCATAAAACAAGCTAAACTTCTACTAATGCAATATACTCAGTTAGTCTATAAAGTAAATACACATGACAAAGTACAGACACTCCAACAAGGCAAAAAAATATCATAGTTGAATAGCAGTATCAAACTTTGTGGTAATTTACCCCATTGCAAATCCATTATTGATATAGGAAAAGGCAAGGTGATTGATTCTGCAAGCGAGAGATAAGAACACTTACTTTTGTTCAATGAGTGCCTATACCAGCTACATATATGTTAAGCACTTCAGCCATATGTGGTCACAACCATGCAACATTTTATCTTTCTCGAGTTACAGTTACAGAAACTACGCAGCCCAGGTTTTTCTTCAGAAGTACGAAGTCATCTTATTTATAACAAACTCCCAGTGCCTTGTACATAAGAAACTATTGGGTCTTCTAAACACCTTAGTGTCCATTCCCTCCCTTTATATCAGCAAAGCCATGTAAATAACTCCACACAACAAAACAGGAACTGTACTACTACTACTAAGAGGTCACGAGCATAACAGACCTTGAATAATTGGCCCACAATCACTTCGGCTAACTAACTAGTCTACAAAACAAGCTATATAAAATCTAGAAATCTTTCAAAAACTTCTCCTGTTTGCAAAGTGAAATTGATGATAAAATCCTGTGGTGCTAATGAAATACATAAACAATAGGATTTCTAAAATCCACCATTATTTTCCATCTCATATGTTCAATACTTTTATATAAAGTTTTATCCATTGTTTGCAGGTAGAAATGTATTTCAGGCATTACCCCACTAATTAAGTTAACATCAGGCTATCGCCTCCAAGGATGGTTGTTTGGTCATGAACTTTACATCCGAACTTACAAAAACTACACACGGTGTTGTAGCTAAAAAATTTCATCAGACCAGGATCACACAATATGTTCTTGTTATGCTAACTTCAACCAGTAGCTGTAAAATTTCCTGGGCTTACCATGCCACGATTGCTATAATCAATATTGGTGTAATTATATTTTCAGAATCATTACTAGCTTAGAAATGGT